>Ga0209253_10001870_pt1 | contig 18537 bp, 19 predicted proteins | sample FrelakmetBRP12BR_FD_187145 | JGI IMG/M metagenome (GOLD analysis project Ga0209253, IMG submission 187145) | Freshwater lake sediment microbial communities from the University of Notre Dame, USA, for methane emissions studies - BRP12 BR (SPAdes)... | ecosystem: Environmental > Aquatic >... | reverse complement strand
GCGGTCTCGGTTGTACCGGGGCCGGACGGCGTTTGCACGGATACGGATCCGTGCACGTCCGACTCGGACCAGGACGGCATCTTTGATTGTGAGGACCTCTGTCCGTGCGATGCCGAGAACGGCGACGGAGACGGAGACGGGATCCCCGACTGCCTCGATCCGTGTCCCGAGGATGCGACCGACGCCTGCATCGATCCCTGCCGAATGGATTCCGATGGCGACGGTGTGACCGACTGCGAGGATCCGTGCCCGTGGGATCCAGCGCCGGCGCAGGATGGGGACAAGGATGGGGTTGCCGACTGCCAGGATCCCTGCCCGGACGACGCGGCTAACAGGTGCTTCGAGCCGTGCCCGCTCCTTGACCAGGACGGAGACGGCACGCGCGACTGCGTCGACCCCTGCCCGTGGGGCGAGGCCACCGGCATGCCGTGCGTGTGGAAGCACGGCAATGGTCTCTCCCGACCCATGAAGGCTCGCTGATCGTCTGAAGAGACCACTGCGTCATGACGTTAGACGTAGGCGGGGATACCCAGCGCCTCGTTGCGGACTATGTATTCGGTGAGGATTTCCTCCGCGACCGTCAGGTTTCCTTTGTTCCAGATCTCCTCACTAACCAGCCTGGCCAACTTCTCGTGTAGTTCCGAAGGCATAGTCTTCCCCTTTCTGAGCGGCGCAGCGCTGCTGCCTTCCTGACTGCTCCCGGATACCCGGGCCCATCAGGCGCCGATCGGACAGCTAGTCACACACGCATTGCAGGTGTACCACACGTGCTCGTCGACCGAACCCACATTAACAAGCATGGACAGGTTGTCCTTCACCGGAAAGTTCTTGGCCATCATCAGAGACAGCGGGGCGATAGCCTGGTTAGACGCGCATCTGAGCCGGTCGACCTTGCCGCTGCCATCGATTGCCTCAACTGGGCACTTCTCGACGCAGAGAAAGCAGTCCTCCGGGCACCCCTGAGCCAGCAGCGCGTCGTGCTCGATCTCTGCGTCGGTGAGGACGGTTCCAATACCGACCCGGGTGCCGTGCTCCGGGGAGATCAGGAGCCCGTTCTTGCCGATCCACCCGAGACCTGAGCGGGCGGCGAGGTCGATCTGGGACACGTAGCCTCGCATGTCGAGCTTGCTGGGTATCTCCATGGGCGTGCAGGAAAACACGGGTACGGCCTGAAATCCCCGATCCTCCAGGAACAGGGACAAACTCAGTCCCTTGCCGTCCAGATCCCGGGCGCCGAGGCCAGCCATCCTCGAGTAGAAGGGCAGCCCCCGGGACTCATGCTTCATAAGGTGCATTGCGCCTTTCGGAAACAGCCGGGTGAAGGAGATGATGCTCCGCACGGTGGGCAGTAGCCCTCGCGTACCCTCGTACAATGCCTCGGCATCCTTTACGGATTCCAGAGAAATCGACTTCACCGCCCGGATCCCGAGGGAGCGGGAATATTCCACGAGGTCCTTCTTCAGACTCTTACCGTCGACCATGGTGTTCACCTCCGTGCCTAACGCTGATGCGTCGGCCCTTGAGCACCGAATGAGACATTCGCTTCACTGCCGGGCTCCTGATAGGAAACTACCGATAAGCCTGGCCACCTCCTCCGGGTGCTCCTCGTAGACGAATAATTTCGCGTTCCTCACTTCGTGAAACCCTGCCACGTTCGGGAAGCTACCGATCATCCCCCGAGCCCTCGGCTCGGGAAACGTCTGGTCGTTCGCTCCCCAAACGAAGAGTGTCGGAATCGTCAGCTGCTGATGTAGGTTATTGAACTCATCAAGCCTCGAAAATTTCATTCGTCTCAGGAATTGCAGAGCGCCCTCCATCCGAACGTCCGAAACAATCAGGGGCTCGACAAATCGTCTGTGAAAGTCACCCTCCAAGTGAGTCAAGTCATGAAAGCAGCCGCCGAAGACCAAGGGTGATCTGCGGAACGCAGGAAACTTCAGGAGCTGTCGGAGAATGGCCCCAAACCCGGGAACGTGAGCCAGAGCCTGATACATCGGGATCCAGGGCGGACGATGGAACGGAATCTCGGTGTTGGTCAGAACAAGGCTCGACACCCGTGGTTTGTCGATCAGGGCGAGTTCGCGAGCAACCCAGCCGCCCGTGTCATTGCCAACGAGTGCATAGGAATCGACGCCGAGCTGCAACAGCATTTCCTGGAGAGCCCGGGCTTGCCCTTGCGAGGAATAGTCGTCACCGGCCGTGCTGTGCGATTGCCCCAGCCCGATCAGGTCCGGTGTGTAACAGGCAAAGCGACCTCGAAGCTGCGAGACAACCTTGTCCCATGTGTGTCCCGACAAGGGAAATCCGTGCAAGAAGACTACCGGAGGTCCGCTTCCATCCCTGCGCCAGTGAACTAATGCCTCTCGGACCCTCACGCTTCCTTCAATGGAGGCGGCAGCGTCTGCCTCGTCCATGTGTGTGAGATATATTGACGCCGGTTCCCACGCAAGTGATCCCCTCCCCGATTTCTGGTCGTGTGGAACTGGACGCAATCAGAGAGGCACCTTGGACCTGAAGCCAAGCTTGGCTGCGATGCGCGCCTGAGCCCTGTCGAGGCTGAGAAAGCTCATCTCTTCTGCGCGGGGATCCAGGAAGAGCGCGCAGGCTAGATGCCAGAGATCAGTGCCCTTGAGCATGCCGACAGCAAGAACGCGCTCGAACTCCGCCGTTAGGGGGCGGTTTGGCAGCACCCAGGTCATCATCCGCAGGAGTTCCGTTGCGCTCGCTTGCCTAACCTCTTCCCGCGCGAAGGTCGCTCGCAACTCTGCTTCGAGGAGGTTTGACGAGAGGAGGCGATCGAAACTCGCCAGCCGCCGGCTGATCCTCTCCGCAGCCGGCTCCCCGAACCCGATGGCGACCAGGCAGGAGGTATCGACGTACGCGATCTTCACTCGCGAGACCCCAGGAACCTAGACAGGGCGCCTGGTTTCCGCACGACAGGACGAAGCTCGCTCCCTTCGCGCTCGGGACCAATCAGGACTCCCTCATCTTCAAGCCGCCTCAGTCGCGCATCGACTGTCTCTTCCACGGATCCTATCGGCCGAACTTCAGCAACATGCTCGCCACGGAAGGCAATGACCACGCGCCTGCCACCACGGACCCTGCGGATGATCTCGCTGAACTTGGCCTTTGCTTCGTAGGTTGAGTACACCTTTACCATCGCTCCTCCGTGACTAGTAGACTAGTCAGACTAGTCATATATGTCAACGTCCCAAGATCGTTTCGCCTGTTGACGCCAGAGGCGTATCCACTCTTGTTAACCGCTCGCATGTGATCTCTCCTCACCCCAAACTCACTGACGGCGACGCAGGCGAATAGCTTGACCTCCTACGGATGCCCCCCTCGACTTCGTCAACGATCTCTCCGTCACGCAGCGCGAGCATTCCAAGAAAATCCATCTGAAGGAGCAGTTCCGTGACCCGGAACGGATCCGCGAGTTGCTCGGGTGTTGCCATCTACGCTGATTGGGAGATCGACCCGGCGGAACCGGAGACGTTTCGCCGGGAGTTCCTCGCCGATCATTCCGGCTGATGACCTGGGGCTGGCCGGGGAATGCGTGTTTCTTCACACTCCTGGTTTGCACTCGCAGCCGGATGTTGCTGTCTCGACCCCCGTTCAGTCCGTGCTCCAGGCTGCTTGACCTGAACGAGGAGGCTCTCTGCGGTCTCCCGGTCCATGACAACGTCCGTCCAGACCTTCAGCTGTGGCACGCTGAGAAGCGGGCGCAGGGCGTCCGCGCGGGTGTTGCCACACTTTCCACAGGGCCCGCACACCAGCATGGCGTGCTTGTTACGCATCCCGGCAAAGGTGACGAGCTCGAACAGCTCAAAGAGCGTGACCGCCCTTACGCTTGCCTCCTGGGGCATGGGACCGGTGGCCGTGTACGGACGATACTGAACGTCACCGATCCAGCCGAGCTCCATCAGCAAGTCGATGTCGGCCTTGCCAAGCTCTAGGAACTGACGCAGATCTCCGTGCGTATCGAATGCGCTCGCCAGTGACGTGATCAGGATGTCGATCTCCCACTTGCGGCTGAAGGCCTCGGTCACACCGCCACACCGAGCCTCGTTGCAGTACTTGAAATAGTCCTGCGATTCCACCATGGGAGGTGCATAGAGCGCCATGTATTCGACGGTGGTCGGCAGGTTGTGGAAGTGCCCGAAGAACGAGACCGGATCAGTGGAGGGATCGTCTGCCTTGAAGCCCGGGGTCAGCGCATGGAGAACAAGCCCAGGAACGTATCTCCGTTCACGCAGCCCGTCAGCCAATATCTTGGCAACCCTCATCGTGGTGGCGCCGGCAGTCAGCCCGATTTCAACAATCGGCTGGCAGTGCTCTGCCACCTTCTTCCTTGCAACATCGTATACGAGGTCCAGAACGATTACGGCGGCCCGCTCCGTCACTTCGTCGAGTACCGCGCAACCCTCGGCGTCGACGACCGTGATGTCGTGGGGTCTCTTTCCGTAAGCCTTGGCGACCAGCTGCTGAAGCTCCTCGTTCACGGGAGGACGGAGGACAAAGTACCCCAACTTTCTCGCGTGCTCGATCAACTGGTACACTTGCTCACGGTTGAGCTCGATGTTTATCCCCTTCTCCTGCAGCAGCTTGGTCACGTTTTCCGCGATCTGACCGCGCGGGATGCCAGCCAAGAACTGCCTGCAGATTTCAACCAGGTACCTGGCGTACCTCGGTTCGAGAAGGAGAGGGTGAAGTCCCCTCTTCTCGTACTTCTTCTTCTGCCTGTTCCTGTGCCTTTTCCTCCTCCTGCCCGTACCCCTCTCTCTTCCACTACCGTCGTTCTCAGTCCCCGAAGAATTGCCGTTGCCTGCCGCTTTCTTGCAGCCTCCAGCGCCCTCGCTTCCGATACTGTCGCCCACGTGAGCGGCCCCCATGCCCTCTTTGTTGCCATCGGCCCGCCTGCCGTTACCGCCTCCCCCGGCCTCAATGCCCTTCTCCTCACCGCCGCTTTTCTCCTCGCCGCCGGTCCCGTCACCTGTCCCCTTGTCGGCGGTCTGCGTGTCCCCACGTGTGCCCGCCGTCTCCGTACCGCTACCCCTGCGCCCAAGATTCCCCATGGTGAGTGCCCTCCCTCTGCTGCTCACTGCAAGCCCCTAAGCTACTCCTGATCACCCGCCTATTTCGTTCACCTCCTCTCCTTGTCGAAAGACCCACACCTTGCCGACACACCGAACTCTGTGGCTCGCCCCACAGTTCATGTCATGACACACCTTCTGTAATCCGAAAGGCCCGCCTTGCTCCAGAAAACCTCGTCGCCGTGCCGATCCTGGTCTTGTGCTTCCCTTCGCGACGATGATAAAGCGAGCCTCAGCCCTACACGATGATGACTGGTAGAAAGATATCCGTCCTCGGCCGCCGTACAGAGCTCGACGCCGATCCGCTTGGATGCGGGGCTCACGGGAACACGCAGGGCAAGGCACGGACCGCAGAACTCGATCTCCGAGCCCTCGGGCGACCTACCTGCAGCGTGCCGAACCCCTGGCGCCCTGTCCGGTGCAACGCGGAGGTGCCCGCTGCACGGCGGCAGCCCGGTCCTAGAGTGAGGGACAGTCGCCGGTGGCCCGGGCCCGCAGCCAGCGGCGAATGCCGGACAGGAAGAACGGCTGGCCTCCGGGTGAAAAGGACGTCGAAGCCTCCCCACATGGGAGTAATAATCAGGGTCGTGTGGAGTATTGCGTAGCGCGAAGGATCCGTCCGCGGCAACGGTCCCACCACGGACCCGTGACCCAGGAAAAGGTTTTGCCATCCAGGTTCGATAGCATGAGACGGAAGGAACGATCAAGCACAAAATGTTGGGAAAATGTCAGTGAGGTGCGTTTCAGAGGGAGGTCGCCGTCGCGGTTCACGTCGCCACGACGTCGCGCTTGGTGCGCGCTCTCACAGTTCCTGCCTCAGCGTGGTTACTGTGGACACCGGCGGAACGGAAAAAGCAATAATCGAGATCTTGTTCTTGACGCAGCCTTTGCGCATCTGCCTTCGCCAAGGCGAGTGCCGCCGGCGCGGTCTGAGCACAGGAGGAGGAAGGGAAACGGGAACATTCTGTGGATAACGGCTGTGGCCAGGCAGGAAAACAAACATCGGATGATTCGAGCGAGACGGCCACGAGGACTTTCCGTGCAGGGAGCGCGCGCACGTGGGAGGAATGCTCCGTATCACCAGCGATGGCTTGGTGGAAAGGTTGCGCTAAGAGGCGCGTGGGGCTGGAGGAATGTTCCGCATCGTTTCGCACGTATTGTGTGGTTTCGCACGTATCATGGAGTGGAAGGATGCAACAAGGTCAAATCGGTAACGGGGCGGCATCTCTGGTTGGAGTCAGGTGACTGATGATGATCGGCGCTGACCGAAACCTTGCGGCGGCTCGAAAACCTTATTGCGCCGGTTACTCACGAGACGGCGTTGGGGTGATTGTCGCCGGTTGGTCTCGGCGGGGTGCGAGCGTTGCGTATAATCGTGTCGCGTGTCCGGTGAAGGGGGAAACGTAACCAAGGCGCCCGCTTCCGAGTTAAGCGTCAAACCACCTCGCCAGAGGAGGTGCGACGCTTTTCGGGGCAAGCACCAGCGAAGAAGCTCAGAAGTTGCGAAGGAGAGCGAAAGCCGTAGCACAAGGGAGAAGTGGAATCATGCCGCATCTGTGGCTGGAGTACGAGACGGCGCAGGACAGCGAGCTTCCTGCCGGCGCGAGCTGGGTGGTGATGCCAATCACCGGGGATAGCCAGCCGGTGCCCAGGATGGAGTCTCAGCCAGAAGAACGGACACGGAGGGGGAAGCGGGATGCGGCGGGCGCGACGCTGATGCGCACCGGCGGACCGGATGACGAGCGGTGGGCGATTCTCGGCCCGTCATCGGTTCGGGTGAACGGAGTTCCATTGCTCGGTGGCATCAGAATTCTGGACGATCGAGACGAGATCCGAGCGTGCGACGGGGCACCGTTCTACTTTTCGACAGAGCGCCTAGTGAAGGTGGAACCATTCCCGGGCACGGGTCGTCGAACCTTCTGTGCTCGCTGCAAGACCGAGATCGCCGTAGGAACGCCTGCGGTCAGATGCCCCGGGTGTGGCATGTGGTGTCACCAGTCAGAGGTGGATGGGCTGTTGTGCTGGCAATACCCGGGAACATCAACCTGCCCGCTCTGCGATTTTCCCAACGCGCTCGAGGGTACGTATCGGTGGAGTCCCGAGAACCTATAAAGAGAATAAACCGATCGGTTTCGGGATTCAAGGGGATGCAGCCTGTCGGAGGGGATTCAAGAAAGAACTCGTGGTCGTGAAAGAACTCGTGGTCGTGAAGCTTCAGGAACTTGCTCAAGCGCAGCAAAACGATGGGGCCGCTCACGTGCTGAGAACCTGTTTCAAGACCCCAGGTAGACCTAATGAAATCAGAGTTGTGTAGAGGTTTTGAAACAGCTTCGAAAGTGGCCATGGTTGGCGATTCGGGGTCTACAAGCACAGGAAACGTTCTTTCGAACACTCGCAGGGAGGGGCTCATGACGAAACTCGCACATGTGAGGCGGGTGGTGATAGTCGGGCTGGGAAACATCGGGAGCTTCGCCGCTAGCGCTGTCGCGCGGATTTCCGAGGTTGCCTTCGTGCTCCTGGTCGACCCCGATACCTACAAGGAAGAGAATCTTCAGGGGCAAGGCATCACGCACGAGGACATCGGGAAGCGTAAGGTCGACGTGATGCGGCGGTGGCTGCTCCGGATCAACCCCCAGCTGAAGGTCGAGGTGTTCGCCGACGTCGTCCAAAAGCTTCCTCTGGGCCTCTTAGGGGACAGCATTGTGCTGGGCTGTCTCGACTCTAGAGAAGCTCGACGCGACCTTAGCCAGGCCTGCTGGCGAATGGGTGTCGATTACATAGACGCTGGGGTGCAGGCAGATGGACTGCTCGCGAGAGTCAATGTGTACATACCAAGCCGTCATTCACCGTGTTTCGTGTGTGGATGGAGCCAAGAAGATTACGAGTCCCTGCCACAGAGACATCCCTGCGATGGGAACGGCTCCGAGACAGAGGTGCCGACGAATGCCTGGGCGATCCTGGGACAGCTGGCCTCGTCCTATCAGGTGCTCGAGTGCCAGAAGCTGATCACCGGAGGCCCAGGGCGGGTGCTGGACGGGATGGAACTCATGGTGGACGGCGCGCATCACCGGCACACCGTGACCGAGATCCGGCGAAGCCCGTCCTGCCGCTTCGACCACGAGGTTTGGAAGATAGTGCGGCTCGATCGCGGGCCAAGGGACCTCACTCTGGCCCAGGCATTCGCTCTGCTCGACCAGGCAAACCATGCCAAGACCGGCTTCGCCAAAGAGAAACATCGGAGCGACAGCAATGTGGCGCTACGTGTTCCCGGTCACGTGTTCGCTGAGAATTTGATGTGCGTGCAGTGCGGTCATAGCGAGCCTGCCCATCGGTGGGTGATCCGGCCGCCGCTTTCCGATCAGCCGCACAAGAACTGCTCTGTGGAGCCGAAGGCGCACTTGATGCCACGTTCTTTCGAGGCGACCGAGCAGTTGATGGCCGGCAGGATGCTGTCATCGCTCCTCTCCAGGAGCCTCCACCGTCTCGGGCTGGAAGCCCACGACGTGTTCGCCGTCGGCTTCAGTGGAGACGGCGGAGCTCACCCGGTCGAGCGTTTTTTCCAGCTCGCCATCGACCAGCAGCCCAAGCGCACGTCGGGCGGCGACCGGCTGGCTTGCCAGCCGTGACGGACGAAGGGGGAGAACATGGATAACGCACTGCGGGGATTCTTGGAGCGTCAGTACACGGAGGCGATGGCTCTGGCCGAAAATAGCGATCTCCTCGATCTTCGGCCCCTCGAAGGGGAGCCGCCGTACAAGTACCTCGCACACTTCTCATGCAAAGGGCTGGTGAAAAACGGATCTGAAATCACGGAGGCCGAGAGCTTCCTCGTGGGCATCATGATGCCGAGCGACTACCTGGCCAGGGTCGAGCCGCTGGAGGTGGTTTCCTGGCTTGCCCCGCGGAACATACACCACCCTAACGTGGGTCGAGGTCCGATTCGACGAGAGGGGCCGCTTCTCATCTGTGTCGGTGACATCAGCCCTGCTACCCCCCTGGTCGACATCTTGTACCAGGTTTTCGAGATCATCACGTACAACAACATGACCATGCAGGAATCGAATGCGTTGAACTGGGAGGCATGTGCATGGGCGCGACAAAACCTCCAGCGGTTTCCCGTCGACTCCCGTCCGTTGAAGCGGCGCACGCTAGACGTCGAGCTGGAGGAGCTCAAGACCTGAGGGGAATGCAGATCATGCTCGCTCACACTTGGGATGCTGTCGGCAAACTGTGAGCCCGTGAGCCGGAAGAGCACGGAAGATTTTCGGGTTGATGTCGTTTTTGGGATTGCACACTTTTCTGTAACAACGCAGGCTATGCCGCGGCAGAACGCAGGCGCTTAATGAAGAAGACTCGTGTGGTGTTCGTAATGACGCTAGAGAAGTAGCTAGATAGTACGGGATGCGCTTCTCGAAAGGGCCGGTACGAGGCAGATGGCAGGCGATAAGGCGGTTTCAAAGGTAGGCGCGGTTGCCGAGACGCTCGGCGAATGTGTTGGATCTCTCCGGGAGATCGGACCGGCGCGATGGGAGGTCTCGCGGTCAAACGGTACTGATCTGCGCATCGAGGGACGCGTGGAGGAGGACTGGGTGGTGCTGACCGCGCGGCTTGTGGCGGGGCGAGGCCAGCCGTCGGGTGCGACCGTGTGGCGGCTGCTGGAGGTGAACGGCGGGCTTCCGGGATGCGTGAAGCTCACGCAGGTGCCGGGCGAGAAGAAGCTTCTCGTGGGTGTCGAGCTCCCGCTCGATGAGGAGACCGATGTCGGCACACGCGTCAGCGAGGCGTGTGCGGGCATCGAAGCAGCCGCCGCACTTGAGCCGGACTTTCTGAAGAGCTGGAAGCTAGGGGCGAACGGGTTGGGTGCGGGTGCATCCGTCTCCCAGAGTCCCGAAGCATGCGGTCGGGGAGGCTGCGAGCAACACGCAGACCGGCCAGAAGCTGACGAGCCAAAGGCCGAGATGTGGGAGGAGGACTGGCAGGGGGTGGGGGCGCAGGAGGCAGAGCGGCGGGATAACGAGGAGCAGCAATCGCGCGGATCTTGGGCCCTACGCGAGCTCTGCGCCGAGGCTGGGTGGGAGTGTACCGAGCGGCGGGGCGGCGGGCTGCTGGTGAACCTCGAGGTGCCGGGCAGCTTTCATCAGGCGATGCTCGAGAGGACGGCAAGAGGGCAGGTGGTGCTCGCGACGCAGCTCGCCGCCTGTGATGGAACCACGCCACGGCTTTGCCGGCACGCACTTGGCCTGCTGCTGCTCAGGGCCTGCGCTGTGATCCGGATGGCTCGTGCCGCAGCGCACATCTCCGGGGCTGAGGCCGCCCCTCGCTTCGAGGTGGTGTTCGACAGTGCGCCGTGCGCTTCGGAGTTGCGACACGCACTCTGTGCTCTTTCCGCTGCATGCCGTCTGTGCGGGCAGGAAGCGGAAGTGCTGCAGGCGGATGAGAGGGTCGCCCGGGAGTACGTGGCGATGTGGGCGTGGTTGTCGCGAACGGCGCGGAGGGGTGAGCGAGGTAAGGGAAACCCGAGCCTCCAGCAGCTCAATGCTGGCTGAGAGGCTCAGAAGCAGAGAAAGGAGAGGACAGGAATGGAAAACGCAGCTGCAATGACGATGAACGGAGGGGCAGCGAACGGGGAGACGCTGACTGGCCTTTCTGTCAGTGATCTCACCGGCCAGAAGCGTTTCCGGGTGAAGTCGGTGCCGAAGGACTCCACCATCGGCGACTTCGTTCAGGAGCTGCTCGTCAAGACAAAGCTCGCGCGAAACGATTCCGCGGGCCGACAGCTCAGATACCGTCTTCGGTTGGACCGGGAGTCGAGGCATCTCGACGCCGGCGAGCTGGTGGGCGACTCACTCCAGGAAGACGACGAGATCTCGCTGCACCCGCACGTCATGGCTGGATAGCTCCCGCAACCGCGTTCTCCTGTCCGCGCACGAGGCGGGCAGGAGAACGCGGGTATCGCTCGAATGAGTCGAAGGGACTGAGCGGAGGGGCGATCACAGACGAGAAGGTGGGGGGCTATGGAAGAAACCATCTACAGGTACGCCTTGGATATCATGGCGGAAGACGGGGCACCGCTCGGGCAGGTCCCGATCGAGCCGGACTGGGAACCCGCGCTGGAGTGGGCGAGTTTCCAGGGAATTCGGCGCGGGCTGTTGGCTGCACGGATGGGGTCTTACCCGGGCATCATCCAGCCGATCTGGGACGGGGAACGCGGTGAGCCGTATGTGGCAGGCTTCCGCGCCGTGATACCGGGGGAGGACGACGGAACGGTGACGAGCGATTTTCCGACAAGCTACGTGCGGCATCTTGCGCGGCAAGCTTCCACGACCTTCGTCGACAAGGGTTTGCTCAAGCCGGGCGATCTGTTCCGGTTCAGGGTGTGTGCCTTCGGTTCTCCTCCCGCACCCACACGGCAGGCGGCCTCGGGTGGGCTGGAGGTGGAGGAGATCCCCTGCTCTCTACCGGTCGCCAGCACCCCGCTGCGCACGTTCATCGAAGGATCGGTGCCCGATGGACCTGCTGCGGTGGCCGAGGACTTCCCCGTGTTCGTGCCGCAACATGTCCTGGACGAGATGGCGTCGCTTTGCCGGGGGGCCCCCGACCTGGAAATCGGCGGCGTTCTGGTCGGAAAACTGCACCGGGACCCGGAGGCGGGCGAGGTCTTTCTGGAGGTGACCGCGCAGATCCCCGCCCGGCACACGCTCTCCGAAGCGACGAAGCTCGAGTTCACGGCCGAGACCTGGGCCGCTGTGGACGCAGCTATCTGCCTACGTCGCCAGGATGATATTAAGATAGGGTGGTGGCATCAACACCCGAACTGGTGCCGTAACTGCCCACCGGAAAAACGCCGCAACTGTGTCGGGTCGACTGCCTTCATGAGTGCAGAGGACCTTCACCTGCACCGCGTGTGCTTCAGCTCGGCCTATCATGTGGCACTGCTGATGAGCAGCAACTCGACCATCGGCCTCGGCTGGTATCTGTTCGGCTGGCGCGAGGGAGTGGTGGTGTCGCGCGGCTTCAACATCATCGGTGGCAGGCTGGCACGTCACGAGGAACGTGCGGTGGACGAAAGGGCGGTGGGTCAGCAACGCTCTGCGGCGAACAATGGTGACGGTGCGGCGAGTGAAAGGCAGTTGGCAGTAAGTGAAGCGAATAGTACGGCGTGCAAAGAGGAATGAACAGTGAGCAGGGAAAGAAGCATTAGCGGTGTCGAGCGTGCAATGAGGGCGAGTCTATTCAGACGAGGGAGAGGACGTATGCCGCAGGAGAGACCGGAGTATCGTGAACTGATCAGAGTGTTGCGTACCGTAGGCGATGGGGCACCGAGTCCCGATCAGAAGCTGGAGTTGATGCAACGTCACCGGAGCACGCCCGAGGATTCACGGCTGCTGGATCACAGCTTGATCGGGCACATGGTAGGACTGGAGCAGGGGCTGCTGGAGGCGCGGGAGCATCAGGGTGAGCTTCGGACAATGATCGACAGCCTGCTCGCTCCACCATGGTTACCCGGGATCTTGGTCCGGATGGTCATGACTCATGCCGGCCCGCGCGCACTGGTCATGTACGGCGGGACGCATCGCCTGGTCGCGCTGTCAGAGGAAGTCGACGAGGGATCGCTGAAGCCCGGCGACGAGGTCTACCTCGGAAGAGAGCTCAACGTGGTGCTCGGAAAATCTCCCGACGGCATGCCCCGATGCGGGGAGACCGCCCTTCTAGAACGCAAGACCGAAGATGGTCGCCTCGTGCTCAGGACGAGGGATGATCAGGAAGTCATCGTGAATGCCGCCGACGAACTCCTGAACGACGGGCTGCGAAGCGGAGATCAGGTCAGGTGGGATCGGTCGGTGTGGCTTGCATTCGAGAAGGTGGGACGTTCGAAGGGGACGCACTTGTTTCTGGAGGAAACACCGGCGGAGTGCTTCGAGAACATCGGCGGGCTCGACCGGCAGATCGAGCGGATCAAACAGTGCATAGAGCTCCCACTGAAGCACGCACACATCGCCCGCGAGTATCACCTCGAGCCACCGAAAGGGATTCTGCTCTACGGACCGCCGGGCACAGGCAAGACCATGGTTGCCCGGGCGCTCGCCAACTACTCGGCCCAGCTGAGCAGCTCGAACAGAAGCCGGTTTATGCACTTCAAGCCAAGCGAGCTTCACAGCATGTGGTACTCGCAGAGCGAGGCCAACTATCGCGAAGCATTCCGCGTGGCCCGTGAGGCGGGGGCGGCAGAGCCGGAGATTCCCGTGATCATGTTCTTCGACGAGGTCGATTCCATCGCATCATCGCGGGGCGGTTGGGGCATGCGGGTGGATGACCGAGTGATGACCGCGTTCACCACCGAGCTGGATGGACTGGAGTCGCGAGGAAACATCCTGGTGGTGGCCGCAACGAACCGGCTCAAGGCGCTCGATCCTGCGATCATCCGTCAGGGCCGGCTCGGCGACGAGCCGATCGAGATTCCGCGCCCGAACATGAAGGCTGCCCGTGCCATATTCGACAAGTACCTGAAGGCCGACATGCCGTACGCAGCCGACGGGATTGGAGGCGGTGGCGCGGACGCACGAGAGCGCATCCTCGATTCGGTGATCTCGGGTCTGTATGCACCAAACGGTGGCAGCGAGCTCGCTACGCTGGTGTTCCGTGACGGGAAGCGGCGCCCCCTGAAGATCGCTGACGTCATCAGCGGTGCCTGCATCGCCCAGATCGTGAAGTCTGCCAGCTTGCGTGCCTGCGCGCGTGACATCAAGACGCGGGAGAAGGGACTACGCCTCACCGACGTGCTCTCTGCCGCGCAAGAGCAGTGTGCAGCCGCCGTGCGCGTTCTGTCACCCGCAAACTGTCGCGAGCATCTCTCGGGGCTTCCCGACGACGTGGATGTGGTGAGCGTGCTGCCGGCGGAGAGAAAGGTCACGCACCTGCATTCGTACCTCAACTTGAGGGCAGCCTGACACTGAGCGGAGCGAGGAACGGGCGATGACTAGCAAGTCCAATACAACGAGGCTGCCGAAGTTGTGCGGCGCGGACATCGAGCTGGGAAACTTCATTCTCGGACTCCAGCGAACGGGTGGCACGGGGTACGATGCGTCGCGGGCCGTATTGCGCGAGATCGACGGAGTGCCGAGCAGGCATTCGTACGGGTACAGCTCTTGGGAGGGTGGCACGTACACCGGCGGATGGGGGCAGGCCTCTACCGCACAGGACTGGGGCCGAAGGTATCTGAGGAGCAACGGTGGGTGTGTGTACATCGACCTGGATCACCTGGAGCTTGCAATCCCCGAGGTGCAAAGCGCCTTCGACCATGTGGCGGCCTGGAACGCCATGCTCCGAATCGTACGCCGCGCCTGGAGGAGCGCGAACGAGAAGCTCCCCGAGGGCCAGAGTATCCAGCTACTCGTCAACAACTCCGACGGCCAGTCGAACTCGTACGGGAGTCATCTAAACTTTCTGATAACGCGCCGGGCGTGGGACAACATCTTCAATCGCAAGCTCCAGTACCAGCTCTTCCTGGCTGCCTATCAGGCCTCCAGCATCATATTCACCGGCCAGGGAAAGGTCGGATCGGAGAACGGCGCTCCACCCGTGCCCTTTCAGCTCTCGCAGCGCGCTGACTTCTTCGAGACGCTCGCAGGTCTGCAGACGACCTACAACAGGCCGGTGATAAACTCTCGGGACGAGAGCCTGTGCGGCAAGTTCGGGTCCGGCTGCGACAGCGAGATGGCGAGGCTTCACTGCATCTTCTTCGATGCCGGTCTGTGTCAGGTTGCCAGCCTTCTGAAGGTTGGCGTCATGCAAATCGTGCTTGCCATGATCGAGGCAGAGCAGGTGAACATGGCAGTACTACTCGACGATCCCGTCGATGCCGTCCGGCGATGGAGCCACGACGTCAGCCTGCGGACGAGGGTGCCGATCGTTTCGGGCCCGAGGATCTCTGCCGTGGAGCTGCAGCTTCTCATCCTGGAACAGGCAAAGCGGTTCTGTGACGCCGGCGGCTGTGACGGGATCGTTCCCGGGGTAGGGGAGATTCTTCGATTGTGGGAGGACACGCTCCTCAAGCTGAAGGTGGGGCCGATTGATGACGAGTCTCTGGCAGCACTTGCGCCCCGCTTGGATTGGGCGCTGAAGCTCAAGATCCTCAAGCGAGCAATGCAGCTTCATCCAGGGCTCGCGTGGAACTCTCCCGGTGTCCGGCACCTCGATCAGATGTACGGGAGCTTGGATCCCGAGGATGGGTTGTACTGGCAGTACGAGGCCAGCGGTGAAGTAGAGCAGGTCGTCAGCGAAGATGACATCGCGTACTTCGTTGACAACCCGCCGCAGAATACACGCGCCTGGGCGCGAGCGCTGCTGCTCGAAATGGCGGGGCCGGATGGAATCTCCTCGGTCGACTGGGACTCGATCACCTTCAGGCTTGAAGGTTCGGGTTACCGCAGCGTGTACCCAAAGCTCGAAATGCCCAACCCACTCGCCTTCACCAAGGCCGATGTGGAGGGCGTCTCCCGGCTGGGCACATCTCTTTCTGGGATTCTGGAGGCGCTCGGAGCGAGGGAGAATACGGAAGCTACCGTGACAGTCCCCGTGTGGTACACGGTGGCTGGATACCTGTCGTGAGGTGGCGGGCTGCACGTGCGTTGCGCCAGGTGCAGCGGGCAAGCAGGTAGGAGCACGGAAAAATATTGAAGGTGAGGCGCAGCAGGAACAGGTCAGAGCCCGCAGGCTACCAAGGAGACGGTAAGAGGAGAGAACGTGACAAGAGGTGAACGGCAGAAGTCGGGAGAGGAGAAAGGAGGAAAAGACGAGAGATAAGCAAGGAGCGGGATGAGGAAGAAGGCGAGGAGTGAAGGCGAAGAGGCAGGGGACTGAAGGAAGGACCCAAGAAACACAAGGAGGATAGAAACATGGGGGATCGCATGAAGCATCACGGCCTGGGGTCTGAGTCTGCGAGCCTTGCAGGCCCGGGCGGCGACAATCTGGACTCGATTCAGGAGAGAGCCAGCCGAGCAGCGGCGGCCGGCGATGCGGCCATTAGCCGCTGTCTCTCGGGTAATTCGGAAGGGTACCTGAGCAACGGGCGCCAAAAGGGGGGACAGTAGCGCGGTCTCGAGCATCAGCTCATGGCTGGTGCGTCCTGCAGCCTCGGTTCCGCGGGCGGGACGTCACGCCGGGATCCGAGGATGCGGGCGCAGCGTGGCGGGGATGAGAGCAGGCAGGTACTTGGAAGGAGAAGGAGTGCTGCCGTGATGGAGCGACTTTTCGGGGTGGAGACGGAATACGCGTTCACCGCACTGAACCGCAGGCGGATGAGGATCAGCCCCGGCAACATGATGGGGCCGCTGATCGGGCTGGCGAGGCAACGACTGACCTGGCTGCCTGACGGAACCCAGGGCGGGGTGTTCTTGCAGAATGGCGCGCGTTTGTACATTGACGCCGGCTGTCACCCGGAGTTCAGCACCCCGGAATGCGCCAATCCGTGGGACCTGGTTCGGTACGTCCAGGCCGGGGAGTGCATTCTCGCAGACCTCGCCAGGGCGCTGGAGACGGAGGAACGAGAGGTGTCCGAGACCTCGGTGCTCCGCTCAAACGTGGACTATTCCGGATCGCGGGCGACGTGGGGCTGTCACGAGTCATATCTTCATCGACAGGATCCCCAGATATTCCCGGATCAAATCATCCCACACCTGGTCTCGCGCATCATCTACACGGGTGCGGGGGGGTTCAACAGCCTGCACCCGAGCGGGCTCGAATTCACCTTGTCCCCGCGTGTGTGGCATCTCACGCACGAGGTCTCCGGTGAGTCGACTCAGAACCGTGGTATCTTTCACACGAAGAACGAGTCGCTCTCCAGCAGCGGTTACAACCGGTTGCACATCCTCTGCGGTGAGAGCCTCTGCTCGGAGCTCGCGAGCTGGCTGAAGATCGGAACCACGGCACTCGTCGTGGCGTTGATCGATGCTGGCGTTCGGCCGGGAGACGGGGTGCATGTGTGGGATCCCCTGACGGCCATGCGTGAATTCGCAGGCGATCCCACCTGTAGCACAACCGCGAAGCTGCATGACGGTACGAGGGTTAGCGCACTTGACATCCAGCGTCACTATCTGAGCCAGGCCGAAGAGCACCTGCACCGCGATTTCATGCCGCCGTTTGCCCAGGCGGTGTGCGAGCGGTGGCGTGCGATTCTGGACGCGCTAGGGGGCGCCCCGGAATCGGTTGCGACGCAGCTGGACTGGGCGATCAAGTTTCTTCTGTATACCGACCGCGCCAGACGGCAAGGCATCGCGTGGGAGTCGATACCGAGCTGGGGCCAGGTCGTCACGAAGCTCGCTGAGCTCCACGCCAGCCAGGCGGCTCGCGGGGGTGGGCGGGCGCGCCTGGATCTCAACCTTGCGACACACCTCTGCGCATTACGGCCTCCGAGGGAACTGCTGCGATTTCTTCGCGAGCACGATTTGAGGTGGGAAAGCTTGGCGACATTCGTCAGGCTTAAGAAGCAGCTGTTCGAGATCGACACCTGCTTCGGCCAGCTGGGCGACCGGGGTATCTTTACCCTCATGGATCGCGACGGGGTGCTGGCACATCACGTTGCGGGTGTCGACAACATCGCACACGCGGTGGAAAATCCACCGGCCATCGGGCGCGCGCGGGTTCGCGGTGAGAGTGTCCGCAAGATCGCTGGCGAGCTGAATGCCCGCGAGCGGGATCGATACATCACTGGGTGGGAAAGAATCTGGGATTGCGAGAGCAGGCAGCACCTCGATCTGAGCGACCCCTTTCTGACGAAAGCACCCGAATGGAAAGAGTGCAGGGTCGACGAAGAGACCTTTGTTTTCACGCACCTCCACCGACGAGAGAGCTTGCTGAGCCGGCTCCGGGCCGGTTTGGACTACGACCGGCTACGAGGCCATTTGGATCGCGAGTTGTTCAGTACGCTTTCAGAGAGGGATTGACTGCCCTCAACATGTGGTCTTTCATGGCACGCACCGGTTCATTTCCGAATAGGTGACCTTCGGCACCGTGATGCGCCCAAGAGTGGTACGAGATTGGCTGCTTGGTGAGCCAGAGAAGGGTATCCAAACGGTCTACGAGACCCTTCCTGATTCTACATGCTATCTGCCCGACTCTCCCGGATTGCGGAACTGATCGAGGGCCTCCGGGTTGGCGAGCGCTTCCGTGTTCTTGACGGGGCGGCCATGGAGAACGTCGCGGACGGCAATCTCCGAGATCTTGCCGTTGCGCGTCCTCGGTATGTCAGTCACCTGAGAAATGACGGCCGGAACGTGGCGGGGGGTGGTGTTCTCCCGGATGCACCTGCGAATGCTGTCGCGAAGCACATCTGTGAGCTGCAACCCTTCTCGCAGCTTGACGAAGAGCACCACCCGCTGGTCGCCGTCGCCCGTGTCCTGGCCGACGACGATGCTTTCCTCGACGTCTTCGAGTTGCTCGACCTGCC
>Ga0209253_10001869_pt1 | contig 18540 bp, 18 predicted proteins | sample FrelakmetBRP12BR_FD_187145 | JGI IMG/M metagenome (GOLD analysis project Ga0209253, IMG submission 187145) | Freshwater lake sediment microbial communities from the University of Notre Dame, USA, for methane emissions studies - BRP12 BR (SPAdes)... | ecosystem: Environmental > Aquatic >... | reverse complement strand
GCCAATCGGCATCTGGACGAGATCGAGCGCGCGGCCGCCGCAGCCGGCGTCAGGTTCACTCGCGTGCTTCGCGAGGGGCGGCCGGACGACATCATTCTGCAGACGGCCGACGCGGAAGGCTGCGACCTGATCGTCATGGCCTCGCACGGGCGGCGCGGAGTCACCGCACTGCTGCTCGGCAGCGAGACGCAGAAGGTGCTGGCGCGCAGCGACCGGCCCGTGCTGGTGGTGCGCTGAGCGCGTTCCGCAGCACAGTACGGCTTAGGGTCACCCACATACGTGAATCCCGCCGCGCTGCGGCTGGTGCATAGTGCCCGGCCGCGGCGGCGTTTTTTCTCCAATTGGTGCCGGCCGCGCGCACGGTGCGGTGCAACTCATCCAGGAGACAAGAGAATGAGACTGAAGATCGGAATCGGTGCGCTGCTCGCGGCCACGATGGCCTCCGGCGGCGTGCTGGCGCAGGCGCAGAACATCGAGAAGCTCAAGCAGTTCAAGGTGTCCGGCACGGATCTGAATATTCCGCCGGTGCCGCAGGAAGGCAAGAACGCGGCCGCGATCCGCGAGAACCTCAAGCGCGTCAAGCTGCCGCCCGGGTTCAGGATCGATCTGTACGCGATCGTCCCCGACGCGCGCCATATGGCGGTTGCGCCGAGCACCAACATGCTGTTTGTCGGCACCCGCAAGACCACGGTGTGGGCGGTGACCGATAGAAACAGCGATTACGTGGCCGACGAGGTCAAGCCGTTCGCGCCGAGCCTGAAATTCCAGGTGCCCAACGGGGTGTGCTGGACCAAGGACGGCTTCCTGATCGTGGTCGAGCACAACCGCATCCTGAATTTCCCGGCCGCCGAGTTCTTCTATGAAGGACCGGACGTCGCGGTGATCCCAGTAGTCGACCAGGGCAAGCTGATCCCGCCCGAGGAGGAGTCCTTCAACCATGGGGCGCGCGTGTGCAGGATTGGTCCCGACGGCATGCTCTACGTTTCCCTCGGCCAGCCCTTCAACGTTCCACCGCGCGACAAGCTCGATCTGTACAACAAATGGGGCATCGGCGGCATGGTCCGCATGAACGCGTTCGACGGCAGCAAGCGCGAGGTCTACGCGACCGGCATCCGCAATTCGGTCGGCCACGACTTCAACCCGAAGGACGGCACGCTCTGGTTCACCGACAACCAGACCGACGGTATGGGCGACGACATCCCCGCCGGCGAGATCAATCGCATCACAAAGGCCGGCCAGTTCTTCGGCTATCCGTGGAAGCAGGGCAAGACCCGGATCACCGAGCATGGCTACGACAAAGATCCGCTGCCGGCCAACATCACCGATCCGCAGGTGTACATGGATGCGCACGCGGCTGACCTGGGCATGACCTTCTACACGGGCAAGCAGTTTCCGGCCAAGTACCAGGGCGGAATCTTCTCGGCGCAGCACGGCTCGTGGAACCGCACCAAGCCTATCGGGGCGCGCGTGATGTTCACCTCGCTGAAAGCCGACGGTACCGCCGACAAGACCGAGGTGTTCGCCGATGGCTGGCTCGACGACGCAACCGGCACCTACCGCGGCCGTCCGGTCGACGTGGCCGTGATGAAGGATGGCTCGCTGCTGGTGTCGGACGACTTCGCCGGAGCGATCTATCGGATCTCGTACCAGCCTTGAGATCGTGATTCGACTGCGTCTGGCCGCCGCTGCGCTCGTCGCCGCGGCGGCTTTCTGTGCATTGCCGTCGATGGCGCAGGATGCGGAAGCCGGCAAACGCGCCGCGGTCGCCTGTCAGGCCTGTCACGGACTGGATGGCCTCTCGCGGCTGCCCGACGCGCCGCATCTCGCGGGCCAGCCGACGCCTTATCTGGAGCGCGCACTGCGCGCCTACCGCGCGGGCGAGCGGCGCAACGAGGTGATGAGCATCGCTGCCAAGCCACTTTCCGATCAGGACATCCGCGATCTCGCCGCCTACTACGCGGCGATCCAGATCAGCGTCAAGACCACTCCGTGAAGGGCCTTCGCGTAGCGACGACCGGCATCGCGCTCGCATCCGGGGCGGCGCTGGCGCAGAGCGACGCGCCGCCGCGGCCCGCGCTCGACGCGGTGGTCGTCACCGCCACCCGCAGCGAGCGGCTGGAGCTGGACGTGCCGGCCTCGGTCAACGTGATCACACGCGAAGAGATTCGCGACACCCAATTGCGCATCAACCTGTCCGAGTCGCTGCCGCGCGTGCCCGGCGTGGTGGCACTGAATCGGGAGAACTATGCGCAGGACCTGCAGATTTCCATTCGCGGCTTCGGCGCGCGCTCCACCTTCGGCGTGCGCGGCATCCGCCTGTACCTGGACGGCGTGCCGGCCACGCAGCCAGACGGCCAAGGGCAGGTGTCCAACTTTCCACTCAATGCCGCGCAGAGCATCGAGGTGCTGCGCGGACCGTTCTCGGCCCTCTACGGCAACTCTTCTGGCGGTGTGATCGCGATGACCACGCGGCTCGATGCCCAGCCCTGGGCGCCAGCGCTCGATGTGGCGGCCGGGTCCTTTGGCACCTGGCGCGCGGCGGCCAGTCTCGCGGGAGGCGCCGATGATTATGCGGTCGCCGTCGACGGCAGTGCCTTCAACACCGACGGCTATCGCGAGCACAGCGCGGCCACGCGCGACGTGCTCAACGCATCAGCGCGCCTTGACGGAGGTGCCTCCGGACAGTGGCGCGTCAACATCAACGCGCTGTCGATGCCCGACGCGCAGGATCCCCTTGGCCTGACCCGTGCGCAGTGGCAGGCCGACCCGCAGCAGGCCTCGCCGTTGGCGCTCACTTTCGATACGCGCAAGAGCACGCGCCAGAATCAGGCCGGCCTGCAATGGAACAAGGACTTCGACGCCATCTGGAGCGCGACAGCCGCGGCCTGGGCCGGCCAGCGCTCAGTGCAGCAGTTTCAGGCGATCCCGGTTGCCACTCAGGCCGCCGCGTCCAGCCCCGGCGGCGTGATCGATTTCGATCGCGACTACGGTGGCGTCGATGCGCGCCTGCAGGGCAATTTCGGCGCGGTCAACCTCGTCTTCGGCCTTGCTTGGGAGTGGCTGAACGAGGACCGGCGCGGCTACGAGAACTTCGTGCGCGACGGTGCGCAGACGATCCTCGGCGTGCAGGGCAGGCTGCGGCGCGAAGAGCGGAACCGGGTCGCCTCGCTAGATCCCTACCTGCAATTCGAATGGCGCATCGACGAGCAGTGGCGGCTGCTGGCCGGCGTGCGCGCTTCGACCGTGGACTTCGATTCCCGCGACGAGTACCTCGCCAACGGCGACGACTCGGGTTCGAATGGCTTCCACTCGATCAACCCCACGCTGGGGCTCGTCTATCGCTTCGCGCCGGGCAGCAGCGCGTATGCCTCCTACGGGCGCGGCTTCGAAACGCCGACGCTGAACGAAATCTCATACCGTGCCGACGGCAGCGCGGGGCTGAACACCCAGCTGCAGCCTGCCCGCAGCAACAACTACGAACTGGGCCTTAAGGCTGCGCTTGGTGCCCGGGCGGCGGCAACGCTGGCGCTTTTTTCCATCGACACCAGCGACGACATCGTCGTGCTTACCAACAGCGGCGGGCGGTCCTCATTCGGCAATGTGGGCGCCACTTCACGCAGCGGTGTGGAGTTCTCGTTCGACTGGCGCCCCACTCCGCAGTGGTCGCTGTACGTGTCGGCGACCGCCCTGAAAGCGCAGTTCGATCAGGGCTTCCTGACCTGCACGGCAGCGCCTTGCACGCAGCCGAACGTGCCCGTTGCGGCCGGCAACCGGCTGCCGGGTGTGCCGGCGTACGCGGGCTATGCGGAACTGCGCTGGCGGCCGGGATGGTTGGACTGGCAACTGGAGTGGCGCGCGCAGTCGAAGCTTTACGTCGACGACCGCAACTCTCAGGCCGCGCCCGGCTATGGCGTCATCAATCTGGCGGCAGCACGGTCCTTTGGCCTCGGCCGGACCGCGGCGCGGGCGTTCTTGCGCGTCAACAACCTGCTCGACAAGGGCTACGTTGGCTCGGTGATCGTCAACGAGGCCAACGGCCGCTACTACGAGCCGGCGCCGGGCCGCGCCTGGCTCGCTGGCATCGACCTTACGTTGTAGGGGGGCGGGAGTTGCAGTCGGCGCCCGCGGCTGCAATGCTTGCTGCGGATGAATTTCCGTTGAGTCAGCGAGCCGGCGTGAACAGATTGATCCGAAGCAGGAGGCGCGCCTTGGTGGCGGTCGCCGCGGGCCTCATGGCCGCCGGCTGCGTTGCTCCGCCGACGCCGCCGGCCGCGCCGAGTTCTTCGTCAGCAGCTCGACCGGCTTCTGCGGCTCCGACCGCAGCCGCCCGGCCGGCTGAGACACTCTCCGAGGCTGATTGGCGACGCGCCCTGGCGCAGCACATCCTGGCGGCCAATCGGGACCGGGTCTTCGAGGGCCGGCCGCCGCATCCGCTCAAGGCCATCGTCGTGCTGGATCTGACGGTGGGGGCGGACGGGCGTCTGCATCAGGCCACCGTCCTGCGCGCTCCGGACCACGCGCGTGAACTCGGGGCTGCCGCTGTCCGCGCCGCGCAGGCTGCATCACCGCTGCCACCGCCGCCGCGCGCCCTGGTCGGGCGTGGCGCCGTGCGGGTCACCGAAACCTGGCTGTTCCGCCAGGACGATCGTTTCCAGCTGCGCACGCTGGCGCAGACGCAACTGATCCAGTAGTCCGGGCCGGGTGGGCGGAACGCGTCTATTTCTTCCTTAGTCCGCGCAGCACCTGGCTGGCTCTGGCGCCGTCCGCGCGCAGCGTCTTGTCCCGGCTGTGCTGTCCGGCGACCAGCCGCACCTGCCGGCGAGGCAGGTCAAGCTGATCGGCAAGCCAGACGGTCAGGGCGTCGTTGGCGCGACCGTCCAGTGGCGGCGCGGCAACCGCAATCTTCAGCCTGCCGCCGTGCTCGCCGCACAGGGCAGTCCGCCGTGCACCCGGCTGCAGGTGCACGAAGATCAATATTCCGTCGCCATCCTCGCGCAGCCAGGCTGGGCTGTCGGCGCTAACCGCCGTGCGAGAATCCGCGCGCCGATCCGCGGGCTTCAACTTCTCCTCTCCAAGCGTGCGACCCCTGAACGACACCCTGCTGCGGGCGCTGCTGCGCCAACCAACCGACTACACCCCTGTCTGGCTGATGCGTCAAGCCGGCCGGTATCTGCCGGAATACCGAGCCACGCGCAGCCGCGCCGGCAGCTTCCTCGCGCTGGCCAAGTCGCCGGCATTGGCCACCGAGGTGACGCTGCAGCCGCTTGAGCGCTACGCGCTGGACGCGGCGATCCTGTTTTCCGACATCCTCACCGTCCCCGATGCGATGGGCCTTGGTCTGCATTTCGCGGAGGGTGAAGGGCCTAAGTTCGAGCGCCCGGTCCGAACCGAGGAGGACGTGGCTCGCCTGACTGTGCCAGACATGGCCGACGCGCTTGGCTATGTGATGGATGCGGTCCGTGAGATTCGGCGGGCGCTTGCCAGCCGGGTGCCGCTGATCGGTTTTTCCGGTAGCCCGTTCACGCTCGCCTGCTACATGGTCGAGGGCGGCGGCTCCGACGATTTCCGTTTGATCAAGACCATGCTGTATCGGCGGCCGGATCTGCTGCACCGGATTCTGGCCGTCAATGCTGCAGCGGTTGCCGAGTACCTGAATGCGCAGATTGAAGCCGGCGCTCAGGCGGTCATGCTGTTCGACACCTGGGGCGGGGCGCTCGCCGACGGCGCCTACCAGGCCTTTTCGCTTGCGTACATCCGCGTCGTAATGAGTAAATTAAGGCGCGAACACGAAGGTGAGCGCATACCAACTATTGTCTTCACCAAGGGCGGCGGCCTATGGCTCGAGCAGATCGCCGACACCGGGTGCGATGCGGTGGGTCTGGACTGGACCGTCAACCTAGGTTCCGCGCGAGCCCGGATCGGCAGCCGCTGCGCCCTGCAAGGGAACGTCGATCCGATGATCCTGTTCGGTGACGAGGCGGCCATCCGCCGCGAGGTCGAGCAGGCGCTTTCGTCCTTTGGCCAGCCAGCCGCCGGCGCGGGGCACGTCTTCAACCTCGGACACGGGATCTCGCAGCACACGCCGCCGGAGTCGGTGGCGGTCCTGGTCGATGCGGTGCATGAGGTCAGCCGGCGAATGCGGCGTTAAGCCCTGCTCGGCGGATGCGCCCGGCGGAGGTCACCTGACGCTTTCTTGCGTCAACCCTCTTGACTTATTCACAAAGTCGCGCTCATCAAGAAAAGGCGGGCACGGCCGCGTCCGGCGCCATCGGCAGGCCCCTTGTTCGCTTGTAAGTCTTTGATTCAACTTGTGGCTGGCGCCGGCCCACCTCTTGCATCCACAGATCCGACGGAGTGCGCCAGCTAGCGATTCAGGTGGCCCGGTTTCTTGTCCACAGAATTGTCCACAGCATGGCGACCTGACATCAAACTGAAATAAAACATGCGCTTGCCGAGACTTCTTCGCAAGTTGGTCGAGATACGATGACCGCTTCAGCAGGCGCTTATGCCGAAATCGTCATCGACCTGCCGGTCGCGCAGCCGCTGACGTATCGGGTCGGCGACGAAACCGAGGCGGCGCAGCCCGGCTCCTGTTGTGTGGTCCAGGTGGGTCGGCGCGAAATGATGGGTTTGTGCGTTGGCCGCGCGGAGACAGCGGCGGTGGCCGAGGACAAGATCCGGCCCGTCAAGCGCTGGCTCGGCGAGATTGCACCGTTGGACGCCGACTGGCTCGCATTCACACGTTTCGCGGCGGAGTACTACCAGCATCCCTGGGGCCAGGTTGCGGTGGCCGCGCTGCCGCCGCTTCTGCGAGCCCCGCCGGGACCTCGTTGGACCTCGACGCTGAAGCGGCTGCGTGCCGGCCGCGCCGGGGAGTACGCAGTTGCTCCGGCTTCGGTTGCCCCTCCTGCGCTGAATCCGGAACAGCGCTGTGCGGTCGATGCGGTTTCAGCACAGGGCGGATTCGCGCCAGCGCTCTTGCATGGGGTCACAGGCAGCGGCAAGACCGAGGTCTACCTGACGGCCATCGAACGGCTGCTGGCGAGTGAGCCCGAGGCGCAGGCGCTGCTGCTGGTGCCGGAAATCGGCCTGACGCCGCAGTTGCAGTCGCGCCTGCATGCGCGCTTCTCCGGCCAGCCGATTGTCTGCCTGCATAGCGCGCTGCCGGCCGCCGAGCGTTCGGCGGCGTGGCTGGCCGCGCACGAGGGTCGCGCGCGAATCGTGCTGGGCACCCGGCTGGCGATATTCGCCTCCCTTCCCAGGCTGCGCATGCTGATCGTCGACGAGGAGCACGACCCCTCGTACAAGGCTGGCGACGGCGTGCGCTACTCGGCGCGCGACCTCGCGGTCAAGCGCGCGCAGATGGTCAGCGCGCCCGTGGTGCTCGGCTCGGCCACGCCGGCGCTCGAGAGCTGGTCGCAGGCGATGCAGGGTCGCTACCGACTGCTCAAGCTGCCGCGCCGCGCGACCGAGGCCGCGCAGCCGCAGGTGGAACTGATTGACTTGCGGCAGGACAAGGCTGTCAATGGCCTGACCGATCCCCTGCGGGCGGCGCTCGCGGAGACGGTTGCTCGCGGCGAGCAGGCGTTAGTCTTCATCAACCGCCGCGGCTACGCGCCGGTCGTCTCGTGCGACGCCTGCGGCTGGCTGTCGGCCTGCCCGCAGTGCGCGGTGTTCGCGGCGTTTCACAAGACCGACGGCGCGCTGCATTGCCATCACTGCGGCTGGCGCAGCCGCGTGCCGCGGGCGTGCCCCACCTGCGGCAACCAGAACCTGAGCGCGCTTGGCCAGGGAACTCAGCGCCTCGAAGAGACGCTGGCCGCCGCGCTGCCGGGTGCACGCATCCTGCGCATCGACCGTGACAGCACCCGCCGCCGCGGCGCGGCGGATGCGGCGCTGGCCACCGTGCACGCGGGGGAGACGGACGTGCTGGTCGGCACGCAGATGATCGCCAAGGGGCACGACTTCCAGCGCGTCTCGCTGGTAGGCGTCGTCAATGCCGATACGCAACTGGCCTCGCATGATTTTCGCGCCCCGGAGCGGCTCTTTGCCACCGTGCTGCAGGTGGCCGGCCGCGCCGGCCGCAGCGGGTTGCCGAGCCGCGTGCTGGTACAGACGCGCTACCCGGAGCACCCGCTGTTCGCGTCGCTGCGCCGCTTCGACTACGAAGGTTTCGCGCGCAGCCAGTTGGCCGAGCGCCAGGCCGCCGGCATGCCGCCGTACGTGCCCCAGGCGCTGCTCACCGCGCAGGCGAGATCGCTCGAGGCAGCGCTGGCCTTCCTCGCCCAGGCACGCTTGCTCGGTCGCGCCCTGCCCGAGCCGGCCACGCTGTATGACCCGGTGCCGATGCCGTTGGCGCGGCTGGCCGGCGTCTTCCGCGCCCAGATTCTGATCGAGGCGCCGGGGCGCAGCCTGCTACAGGCGTTCCTGCGCGAATGGTTGGCACGACTGCGCGAAGGCGAGCCGCCGCCCGGCCCGCGCGTGCGCTGGCAGATCGAGGTCGATCCGCAGGAAATCTAGGTTGCGACCGGAATAGATTCCCCGCCGGCGGTGTTTACTCCTTGTCAGTCAACCTCCAAGGAGAAACCAAATGATCCGCAGGCTCTTGTTCGTGGTCGCAGCGCTCGTTCTCGCCGGTTGCGCGCAGATGTCTTCGATGGTCGGCGGGGCGCCCGTCAAGACTTCCGACGGCGTGCTCGTCAACGCCGACAGCATGACGCTGTACACCTTCGACAAGGATGTCGTAGGCAGCGGCAAGAGCACGTGCAATGGTCCTTGCGCCGCCAACTGGCCGCCGCTGATGGCCGCTGCCGACGCCAAGGAGTCCGGCGACTGGTCGATCATCACGCGCGACGACGGCGGCAAGCAGTGGGCCTACAAGGGCAAGCCGATGTATCGCTGGATCAAGGACCAGAAGCCGGGCGACCGCACGGGCGACGGCTTCAATAACGCCTGGCGACTGGCGCGGCCGTGACGATCGGGCGCCGGCGCTGCGCTACTGTCTGCCGGCGATGCCCGCGTTCACCGCTGCCGATATTGAATCGCTCATCCCGCGGCTGCGCCGCTTTGCGCGTGCACTGACAGGCAGCCGCGAGGCTGCCGACGACCTCACTCAGGACACGCTCGAGCGCGCCTGGGCCAAGCGCGAACTGTGGCAGGCGGGCACCAACCTGCGTGCCTGGCTGTTTGCGGTGATGCACGGCGTGTTCGTCAATGGCAGGCGGCGCGGACGGCTGACCGAATCGCTTGATGCGCCGGAACACGCGGCGCGCGAGCGCGCGGATGATGCGGCCAGCGCCGAGACCGCGATCGCAGTGCGAGAGCTGCGCGAAGCCCTGCTGCGATTGCCCGAGGAGCAGCGGCAGATTGTGCTGCTGGTCGGGCTCGAGCAGTTTTCCTATGCCGAGGCTGCCGAAGTGCTGAGCGTGCCGATCGGCACCGTGATGTCGCGGCTCGCGCGCGGACGCGAGCGCCTGCGCCAGCTGCTGGAGGAGGGATCGCCGGACCGGCACGGTCTGCGGCGGGTGAAATGACAGGTGGTCCAGTGAACGAAGCGCGGCTGCATGCTTACGTTGATGGCGCACTGAGCGATGGCGAACGGGCTGAGGTCGACGCCCACCTCGCAGCGCATGCGGACGACGCGGCCCGGGTAGGCGCATACCGGGCGCAGAACGAGGCGCTGCACCGCGCTTTCGATCCGGTGCTCGATGAGCCGCATTCGCTTCACCCCGGTGCTGCTCGGCATGTCCCGCCGGCACGCTGGCGCTGGAGCGCGGCGCTGGCGGCAACCTTCGTCGGCGGGGCGGTTATCGGCGCGATCCTGCATGCCGGCTGGCAAGGCCAGCGCACTGGCCGGGCTGCCGTCGCCATCGCACGCCAGGCCGCGCTGGCGCATGCCGCCTATACGCCCGAGGTGCGCCATCCTGTCGAAGTCTCTGCCAGCGACGAGCAGCACCTGGTTGCGTGGCTATCGAAGCGGCTGGGCACGCCGGTGCGGGCGCCGTCGCTGGTGTCCGCCGGCTACCAGTTGCTTGGCGGCCGGCTGCTGCCGCCGGCAGGCGAAGCGGGTTCCGCGCCGGTGGCGCTGTTCATGTACGAGAACGCGCAGGGCAAACGCCTGTCGCTGCTGGTGCGCCGCGAGCCGAGCAGCAGCGACACTGCGTTTCGCTTTGCCGCGCAAGGATCGACCCGTGTCTTCTACTGGATCGACGGTCCGCTCGGTTACGCATTGGCCGGCGAGATCGGCAAGGACGAACTGTCAGCGGTCGCGCTGGGCGTCTACCGGCAGCTGAACCCCTGATCGGCGAACGCAGCCACAGAGAAAAAGGGCCGGCAATGCCGGCCCTTGCGTCTGTTGTATCGAAGGACCCTTACTTCGACTGCGCCAGCATGTACTCGACCGCCGCACGGATGTCGGCGTCGGTCGCTGCGGTGGCGCCACCCTTCGGCGGCATGGCGCCCTTGCCGTTGATCGCGCTCGCTGTGAGCGCGGCGATGCCGGCGGGAGCGCGCGTGCCCCAGGCCGCCTTGTCGCCGAGCTTCGGTGCGCCGGCAACGCCGGCCGCGTGGCAGGCCATGCAGGAAACGTCATAGAGTTTCTTGCCTGCCGCCGCATCGGCCTTGCCCGGTGCTGGCGCGGTCGCTGCCACAGCTGCGGGAGAGACCGCCGGCGCTGCCTGCTTGCTGGCGTTGAACATGTACTCGATCGCCCGCTTGATCTCGGCATCGGTCAGCTTGGCCATGCCGCCGCGCGCCGGCATGCCACCGTGGCCGGTGATCGCCGATTCGTACAGCGTGTTCAGTCCCTTTTCGATGCGCGGTTTCCACGCCGCCCAGTCGCCCACCCTGGGCGCGCCGCCGGCGCCACTCTCGTGGCAATTGCCACAGGCTTCGGCGACGACCTGCTGACCGCTGTGTTCACCTGTCTTGACGGCATCCGGCTCCTTGAACTTCGCGCCAGAGGCGTTGGCGATGTGGACAACGGCGCGCGCGACCTCGATCGGATCGAGGTCGGCGTTGCCGCCCTTGGCCGGCATGCCGTTGAAGCCCTCCACCGCGTGCTTGAGGAGGGTTTCATAACCCTGCTTGATGCGCGGTGCCCACGTGGCGGCATCGCCGATCTTCGGTGCGCCAGCCGCGCCGGCTGCATGGCAGGCGCTGCAGGCGAGGGTGTAGACCGCCTCGCCCGTCTGCAGCGTGCGAGGCCCGCTTGCCTGCGCCAGCACCACGGAGCCAACCGGGCGAAGCCGTTCGGCGATCGCTTCCGCTGTCATCGCTTCGGCGCCCGCGCCGCCGGACTTCTCGCCGACGACGTACTTGACCAGCAGCACGATGATCAGCACCGGCACGACGAAGGCCAGCGCGACGACGGTGATCAGCTGCTTTGGCGTCTTGATCGGAGAACTGTGTTGTTCTGACATCTGGGCGACCCCGGAGCGCGCCGCTGCGGGCGCGGTGGACAATGGGCAAGCCAAGAATTATAGGGGCCGGGCGGCACTTGGCCGACGCGCCAAGGGCGCTGACACGGCAGCCGCCGCGCCGTTCGCGCCGATTCCCAATCGACGAGCGGGAGCGCGCCAACCCGCTACACTCGCGTCCTCGCGCCCGTAGCTCAGTTGGATAGAGTACTGCCCTCCGAAGGCAGGGGTCGTGCGTTCGAGTCGCGCCGGGCGCGCCATTGCACTTTCTGCTGCGATGGCGCCGTTTTTCGCCCGCGTTGCCGCAGTCTCCCTCGCGGATCTCGCGCCTAGTCGCAGGTTGCTGCGGCCACCGTGCGCATGCCCAGCGACGCGAAGCACAGCGATCGCGTCGCGCCATCCAGCGCCAGCACCAGTCGCCCGAGCACCAGGCCCTGCGCGCCCGGGCGGTGCAGCCGGCCTTCGCCGCTGTACGAAAGCACCTTGCCGGAAAATGTGGCTCCGAAGTACGGGCGGATGGTCACGCCCTCCGCTGGCAGTGGCCGCGCCAGGATCGTTTCCTCGTCGGCATCCTGAATGCCGTTGTCGTTGCGGTCCGCAAATACCTTCCAGCCGCTGGACCAGTCCTGCGCATCGGCCGGCATGACCGCCACCGAGCTGGCGCGCCTGATCGCTTCGGAGCGCGCCAGGTTGAAGGTGGCGTAAAGGTCGCTGCTGCCGGCGCGCAGGCGCTGCTGAACGAGCGCATCTTTCATCGCCGGTATTGCAGCGCTGGCCAGCACACCGGCGATCGAGGTCGCCATCATCACCTCGATCAGGCTTGCTCCGCACTGTCGACGTTTCGCGTCTGCCTTCCGTGCCCTGGCCATCTGTCCCCTCCCCGTCTTCGCCCGCTTGGGGAAATCTTCTCGCCACCGACGAGAAAGGCGCAGTGAATCTTCGGCATGCAATTTGCGGAATCTTCCGCTTCGTCGCACACGTCGATAGCGGAAACTGGGGACCTTGTTCGATAGATCGACTCCGAGGGGCGAGGCCACTTATCGGAGCGAGCAAGCCAGTCATCCAAACCGAATGAGCGGCACAGAGAGCGAGCGCGAGAATCGCCGCACAACAAGGTCGGCGTTCAGCTTGGCGATCGCACGATTGGCAGCTGATAGCTGCGCAACGGGGAGACAAGTGTCAATCGGGCCCGCCAGTCACGACTGCCGCGCATCGCGCGCGGTCTTCGCAGTCGGCGCCGCCAACACGCGGCAGCAGTCGGGCGTCAGCCTGATCGAAGTGCTGGTTGCGGTGGTGCTGCTGTCGATCGGCCTGCTTGGGCTTGCCGGGCTGCAGGCCAGCGGCATGCGCGTCGGGCAAAGTTCGATCCACCGCAGCCAGGCGGCGCAGCTCGCGCACGACATGATCGAGCGGATGCGCGCCAACGTCGCTGACGCCGGTGCCTACAACCTCGGCCTCGACGATGCAGCACCGGCCTGTGCGAGTGCCGCCGCGTGCGACCTTCGCGACTGGCGGCTGCGGCTGCAAGCCCTGCCCGCGGGCATCGGCGCGGTGACGGTGAGCGGGCAGCAGGCGACCGTGCTCGTGCAGTGGGACGATTCGCGTGGTGCCGGCGTGCTGCGCGGCTCCACCGCTGACGATGCGGCCCGCACGCAGCTTCGGCGCTCGCAGTTCCAGATCACGGCGCAACTGGCGAACTGACGATGGCGAGCCCGGGCGATCGCCAGCGCGGCCTGACCCTCACCGAACTGATGGTCAGCGTCGCAATCAGCCTGGTCGTGCTCCTCGCGCTGAGCAACGTCTATCTCAGCTCGCGTGGCGCCTATCGCACCAACGAGGCGCTGGCGCGTGTGCAGGAGACGGGTCGCTTCGCCCTCGACTGGATCGCCCGCGATCTGCGCAGCACCGGATTCACGGGCTGCCTGTCACGCGCAGCCGAGATCACCGTCTACTCGAATCCGCGACCGGCCGGGCTGGCATCCGCGGCCGGGATTCACGGTTACGAACGCGCGGCGGGGTTCAGCTATCCGTCGGGCATCGAACGACTGAGCGGCGATGAACAGAGCGATGTCGTTCGGATCCTGGCGGTCGACGGGGCGGCGAGGGCGCTGGTCGAAGGCGAGAGCGATGTCGCGGCAGCGTCCATCACGATCCGCGACAACGAACCCGGATTCGAGCCGGACGACGTGCTCGTCGTCAGCGACTGCGAGCGCGCGGCGGTATTCACCGTGACCGGCGTGCTGGCGAAACCGGTCAGGCTGGTGCACGCGGCCGAAAAGAATGGCGGGCTGGACACGCCCACACACCGCATCAGCCCGCCGTTCAAGGCGCAGTCGCGCGCTCTCGTCGCCCGCCTCGGCAGCATCACGTACTTCGTTGGCCGCCCAAGGGACAAGAAGGACGCCCCGCCCTCCCTGTACCGCGCCGGCTTCGATCGGACCGAGAAGGTGGTCGAAAACGTCGAGGATCTTGACTTTCTCTACGGGATCGACAGCGACGGCGACGGCGCCGTCGACAGGTACCTGAGAGCCGATCAAATCAGCGCCGGGCAGTGGGACCGCGTGCAGAGCGTTCGCGTCAGCCTCGTGGCGATGAGCGCCGACGCCGCGGTCCCCGGCGGCGGACAGATTGTCTACCTGCGCGACATCGACGGCGACACGGCGATAGACGCCCAACCCGCGCGCCGCGACCGGCGGCTGCGGCAGGTCTTCACCACCACCGTCGCCCTGCGCAACCGTCTGCCATGAAGGCCAAAGAGATGCGGCGACAGGCGATGCGCCATGCGGGAGGCGGCCGCTTCGAACACGGCGCCGTGCTGGTGGTCGGCCTCGTTTTCCTGCTGCTGATGACGCTGCTCGGCGTGACCGCCTTCTCGTTGGCCACGCAGGAAGAGCGGATGGCCGGCAACACGCGCGATCGCCTGCGCGCATTCGAGGCGGCCGAGGCGGCACTGCGCGAATGCGAGCGCTATCTGAGCGGTCCGGTGCCGCCCGTCTTCTCCGCCGATGGCAGCACCGACCGCGGCATGTACGAGGCGCCGAACATCGACAGGACCCCGCCAGCGAAGGAAAAGTGGGAAACGATCGCGTGGGACGCCGATCCGACCCGGCCACTGACCGGGGTGGCGGACGTGGCCGAGCAACCGCGCTGCATCGTGCAGCGGCTGGCTCGCGCCCGCTCGATCGACGCAAGCCTGCGCGCGGAAACGGCCGCCGCTGCCGCGATTGGTTACCAGGTGACCGGACGCGGCGTCGGCAGCAACCGAAGCACTGTCGTGGTGCTGCAAAGCACCTTCGTCCGCGACTGATCAGGTGCCTGCCGTGCATCAACAGGCGATGAGCAGCAGTTCGATCTTCTGGCCGTTGCCCGCAGGCTGCCGGTTGGCCTGGCGCGAGGTGGCGTCGTCGGCTGCGGTCGCCGCGCTGCTGCTGTGCAGTTCGACGGTGCAGGCGCAGGCGACCGATGCCGTGCTCGCCTGCACGAAAGACGTCGGGATCGGCGGCGCGCTGTCGTCCAGTTCGGCGCGACTGACCGCCGAATCGCGGCTGTACCAGGCGAGCTTCGACACGCGCGACTGGACCGGCCGCCTGCGCGCGGTGGCTGTCGATGCCGCTGGCGCGCTGAGCGGCGCGACGTTTTGGGAATCGACGGGCCCGGGGGCGATTCCGGCGGCCGACCAGCGGCGCATCTTCACCTCGAGCGGCCCGAGCGCCGGCATCGACTTCTCGTGGTCGGCACTGGGCGTGGCCGGAATGCAGGCGCTGATCGGCGATGTCGAGACGCTGAATTACCTTCGCGGCGACCAGGGCAGGGAACGCTCGGCGAGCAATCCGGCAGGTTTTCGCAAGCGCAGCGCCCGGCTGGGCGCGATCGTCAACTCGGAGATCGCCCTGTCCGGCGACGAGAACTTCGGCTACGAAGGGCTGGTCGACACCGGCAGTCTCGGCTCGCCGGCGTCGGCTGCCGGACTTGCGTATTCCGCTTACCTGCGAGCCAAGGCCAGCCGGACAGGGCTGGTGATCGTCGGCGCCAACGATGGCATGCTGCACGGCTTCGATGCGGCAACCGGCGCCGAGAAGTTCGCTTTCGTGCCGCGCACACTGCTCGCCGAGGCGATCTCCGCCACGGATCCGCGCTCGGTCCTCGTCCGTCTCGCCGATCCGGCATTCGCGCCTCGCTTCTACGTCGACGGCTCGCCCTCGGTCGGCGACGCCTACTGGGGCGGCGCCTGGCATACCGTGGTCGTCGGCACGACAGGCGCCGGCGGCGGAGGTGTGTTCGCACTCGACATCAGCGATCCACAATCGATGTCGGCCGGCAAGGTGCTATGGGACATCGATGGGCGGGCCGATCCCAACCTTGGCTACCCCGTTGGTCAGGCGGTCATCGGCCGCCTGCACGACGGAAGTTTCTACGCCATTTTCGGCAACGGCTATCGCAGCGCCAACTCCTGTCCGGTGCTCTATCTGGTGCGCCTGCCCGACGGACAACTGCGCCGCATCCCGACGGGCGGGCGGGCGCTGACCGACACCTGTGCAGGCGCGCCGAACGGGCTCGGCCGGCCGTCGCTTTACGACATTCATGGGCCAGGCTCGCCGGGATACCGCACGACCGATTTCGTCTATGCCGGAGACCTGCAGGGCAATCTCTGGCGGATCGATCTGCGCAGCGTGAACCTGCAGAACGAGCCGCCCGCCGGTGCCGGAGTCGAACGCATATTTGTGGCCGTCAACGCCAGCGGACAGGTGCAGCCGATCACGGGAACGATCGAGATCGGCGCGGCGCCGGCGGCCGTCGTGCAAGGCGTGACTCCCCGGCCGGCGATGCTCTGGTTGGGCACCGGCCGCGACCTTGCCGCCGATGATCGCGGCGACGTGACGCAGCAGTCGATGTACGGCGTCGTCGATCGCTTCGCCGGTCCCGTGAGCCGCAGCGATCTGGAGCGCCGGACGATGAGCTTCAGCGGCAGCATGTCGGGCAGCATCAGCGGCAGCCCGGTGGACTACCAGGGCACCGTCAAGGGAAGGCGGCAGCAAGGCTGGTACCTGGATTTCCCGCGCGCCGGCGAGCGCATGCTCGGACCGCCGCTGGTCAGGCAAGGGCGGCTGGTCTTTGCCTCGCTGGTGCCAGACAAGGACAAGTGCTTCGAGGGCGCATCGTCCATCTTCGCGCTGGACCCGCATGACGGCCTTGCCCTGAGCCGGCGCATGTTCCTCAATCACCCCGGGTCGGACTTCATCGGCTCGACCGTTGGCATCGTGCACAGTCTCGTTCACGTCGACGTCGGGCCGAAGGCGTACCTGTACGCGGCTGGCGCCGGCGCCTCAGGCAGCGGCGCATTGCAGCTGGAGCAGATCCTTCCGCTGCAACAAGGCGGCGCGCGCGGCCGTGCGTCGTGGCGCGAGGTCCTCAGGTGATGCGCGGCGAAGAAGTGCCGAGCGCGCGGCGCCAGCCTGGCTTCACACTGATCGAGGTGATGATCGTGGTCGCGATCGCCGCCATCCTGGCGGCAATCGCGATCCCCAGTTATCGGGACTATGTCGTGCGCGGCAAACGCGCGGCAGCGCGGCAGGTGTTGATGGAGGCGTCGCAGTACCTGGAGCGAAATTTCACCGCTGCCGGCTGCTACGACTTCGCGGACCTCGCTTCCTGCCTGGCGCGTTCCGGGTCGGCCACAATGCAGCCTTCGACGCTGCTGCGCGCGCCATCCGAAGGCAGGCAGAGCCATGCGCTCGCCTGGGCGTACACCAACAGCGGCCAGGCCTACACGCTGACGGCGACGCCGTGCGGTGTCTCTGGCGCCAACTGTCCGTCCGCGGCCGAAGCCACGTTCAACGATCCAGCCTGCGGGGCGCTGACGCTGACGCAGACCGGACTGCGCGGCGCCAGCGGCAGCGTGGCCACCTGCTGGCAGCGCTGAGTCCCTTTGCAGGTCGTGGCCGCGAGCGGCTTGTCGGCCGACGGCAGCCGCTATGCTTGCGGCCATGTCGACGTCACGCGACCCCTCGCCCACCGAAATCACCCTGCACGCCGCCTCGCGCGTGCTCGAAATCGCCTTCGATGATGGCCACGCGTTCAGACTGCCGTTCGAGTTCCTGCGCGTGTATTCGCCGTCGGCCGAGGTGCGCGGCCATGGCCCGGGCCAGGAGACTTTGCAGGTCGGCAAGCGCGACGTGACGATCCTCGAGCTCGAGCCCGTCGGCCACTACGGGGTGCGACCGGCGTTCTCCGACGGCCACGGCTCCGGCATCTATTCGTGGCGCTACCTCTATGAACTCGGTCTCGACCTGGATCGTCTGTGGGCCGAGTACCTGGAACGGCTCGCCGAAGCCGGCGCCGGCCGCGATGCGGTCGACGCGGTGGCAGGCTCCGCAGCCAGCAGCAGCGGCCGGGCCTGCGGCCATCACTGATCGACAGACCCGAATGAGCGACGACAAGCGCGCCGGTTCCGGCGCCACGCATTTCGGCTTCGACACCGTCGAGGAGCAGCAGAAGGCGCAGAAGGTCGCCGGTGTCTTCGACTCCGTGGCGACGCGCTACGACCTGATGAACGACCTGATGTCGGCCGGGATGCACCGGCTGTGGAAGGCGTTCACGGTGCGCCAGGCCGACGTTCGGCCGGGCATGCGGGTGCTCGACATCGCCGGCGGCACCGGCGACCTGGCGCGGGCGTTCGCCGACCGTGCCGGCGACACCGGCCTGGTCGTGCTCAGCGACATCAACGAGTCGATGCTGCGCGCCGGCCGCGACAAGCTGCTCGACAGGGGGCGCATGCTGCCGCTGGTGCAGTGCGATGCCGAGCGTCTGCCGTTCGCAGACGACAGCTTCGACGTCGTCTCGGTCGCCTTTGGCCTGCGCAACATGACGCACAAGGACGTCGCCCTGGCCGAGATGCGGCGGGTGACGCGGCCCGGTGGCAAGGTGCTCGTACTGGAGTTTTCCCGGGTGTGGGCGCCGCTCGCGCCCCTATACGATGCCTATTCGTTTTCGGTGCTACCGTGGCTTGGTTCGAAGGTGGCGGGTGACAGCGACAGCTACCGCTACCTGGCCGAGTCGATCCGCATGCATCCGCCGCAGGAAGAACTCGCCCGCTTGATGGAACAGGCGGGACTCGAGCAGGTCA
>Ga0209253_10001868_pt1 | contig 18544 bp, 17 predicted proteins | sample FrelakmetBRP12BR_FD_187145 | JGI IMG/M metagenome (GOLD analysis project Ga0209253, IMG submission 187145) | Freshwater lake sediment microbial communities from the University of Notre Dame, USA, for methane emissions studies - BRP12 BR (SPAdes)... | ecosystem: Environmental > Aquatic >... | reverse complement strand
GGGTCAGGACCTCCTTTCCGAGGACGGCGCCTCCCATCTGCAGGAAGAACATCCCGTAGAGCGGGCCGCTGGCGCCCCCTACCTTCGAGATGAGGGTGGTCCCGACGGCCTTGAGCGCGACCCCGATGTCGGGGCCGGCGAGGCCGTCCGGGCCGTCCAGCCTGCCGACCACGGCGCTGAAGCCGCGGTCCATGTTGATCCCGTGGTCGGCATCGCCGATCGCCGAGTCCAGGTCCGTCAGGTACGACTTGTTCTCCGTCACGACGGCGGCGAACCGGCGAACCCAGGCAAGGATGTCGTCGTACGAGATCATTCGCGGTTCCGTTCCCACGCTACGGGCATGCGCGATGTGACGATCGGCTCACAGGCCCCAGCGAAGGGCCGGCGTCAGGACCGGCGCATCCCAGTACTTCGTGAGCTCGTCGTCGAGGCGGAGCAGGGTGATCGAGCAACCGGCCATCTCGAGCGAGGTGATGTAGCTGCCGACCAGGTTGCGGGCGATCGTGATCCCGCGCCCGTCGAGGATCTTCTTGAGCTCCGCGAAGATGATGTAGAGCTCGATGAGGGGCGTGCCGCCCATGCCGTTGACGAAGGCGAGGACCTTGTCTCCGGCGACGAACGGGAGGTCGTCGAGGATCGGTGTGGCGAGCATCGAGGTGATCTCGGCCGCGGACGTGATCTTCATCCGCGTCCGGCCCGGCTCCCCGTGGATCCCGACGCCGATCTCCATCTCGTCGTCGCCGAGGTCGAAGGTCGGCTTGCCGGCGGCCGGGACGGTGCAGCTCGTGAGGGCCATTCCCATCGAGCGGACGTTGTCCTGGACCTTCTGGCAGAGCGCCGTCACCGTCGCGAGGTCGGCGCCCGCCTCGGCGGCGGCCCCGACGATCTTCTCGGCGAGGACGGTCCCACCCACGCCGCGGCGACCCGCGGTGTAGAGCGAGTCCTTGACCGCGACGTCGTCCGCGATGACGACGCTGGTGACCTCGATCCCCTCGGCCCGGGCCATCTCGGCCGCGAGCTCGAAGTTCATGATGTCGCCGGTGTAGTTCTTGACGATGTGCAGGACACCGGCGCCGCCATCGACCGCCTTGGTCGCGGCGAGCATCTGGTCCGGCACGGGCGAGGTGAAGACGGCGCCGGGGCAGGCAGCATCGAGCATGCCCATCCCGACGAAGCCGCCGTGCATCGGCTCGTGGCCGCTGCCGCCGCCCGAGATCACGCCGACCTTGCCCTTCTTGGGGGCGTCGGCGCGCACGACGACGTTGGGCTCGATGACGCGGACGAGATCCGCGTGCGCCGCGGCGACGCCGAGCAGGGCGTCGTCGACGACCGTCTCGGGAGCGTTGATGAGCTTCTTCATCCGTTCCTCCAATGACATGGTGCCGGGTGCTCGGGAACGTGTGCTGGACGGGTGCGCGCCGGCGGCGAGGCCGTCGTGCCGCCGGCGCGCGATGCGTGCAGGGTCAGGCCGAGACGATCAGGCGCTGATCAGCTCGGGACGACCAGGGGGATGAACCCATACTGGTACACGAGCGCCGCGACGAAGCCGCCGACGAGGGGACCGACCACCGGGATCCACGAGTACCCCCAGTCGGAGCCGCCCTTGCCCGCGATCGGCAGGATCGCGTGCATGATGCGCGGCCCCAGGTCGCGGGCCGGGTTGATCGCGTAGCCGGTCGTCCCGCCGAGGGCGAGACCGATGACCAGGACGAGCAGGGCCACGTTCAGCGCGCCCATGTCGCCCATCGCGCCGCTGTTGCCGAAGGTGAGGATCACGAAGACCAGGACGAAGGTCCCGATGACCTCGGAAACGAAGTTCCAGGCGGGGTTGCGGATGGCCGGCGCGGTGCAGAAGACCGCCAGCTTGAGGCCCTTGTCTTCCGTCTCGGCCCAGTGCGGGTAGTAGTGAAGGAAGACGAGGAAGGCGCCGATGAACGCGCCGACGAACTCGCCGGCCACGTAGATCCCGGCATACACGAACTCGAGGTCGCCCCCGGCGATCGCCGTGTTGACGAGCAGGCCCAGGGTCACCGCCGGGTTCAGGTGCGCGTTGCCGAGGGGCAGGTCGCCGCCCACGCCGGCCGCCACGATGACGCCGACGAAGACGGCCATTGCCCACGCGAAGGTGATGACGATCCAGCCGCTGGCATTCGCCTTCGACTTGGCGAGGAGAACGCCTGCGACCACGCCGTCGCCGAGGAGGATCAGCATCATCGTGCCGAAGACCTCGGACATGAAGATATTCAGTTCCATGCTCTCTCCCTCTTGGATGAAGGAAGCGCGCCGTTCGCGCGGAGGGCGACACGTCGTCGCCGATCGACTGAGGAACCGGCGGGCGAGCACCCGGTTCGGGCCCGCCGGGCAGGGCACAGCACGATCTGCCGGGGTGCGTCCCTCCCGTTCGTATCGCGGCCACGGCCTCTGGCCGCGCGACCGTCTGGGCGCGGTCGGCGCACGGTGCCCGCCGGCACCGTTGCGAGAAGGGTACGACCGGGCACGGCCGGGAAACGTCAAGACTTCGTCCAGATTCGGCGGGCAGGCCGCGCGACGGGGCTCGTCGCCGGCGCGGCGAGCAGGTCAGACGTCGACGGGGACGGCGGGGTCGGCGGCTGCGTCGGCCAGGGCCCGCAGCAGGATCGCGCTCGAGGCCGCCCCCGGGTCGAGGTGGCCGATGGAGCGCTCGCCGAGGTAGCTCGCCCGGCCCTTCGTGGCCAGCAGGGGGATCGTCCGCTGGGCGCCCGCCTCCGCTGCGGCGGCCGCGCGTGCCGTCGCGCCGGCGAGGGTGACACCCTCCTCCAGCGCCGCCGCGTATGCCGCCCGGGCCGGGACGAGGGCGTCGAGCATCGTCTTCTCGCCCGGCGTCGCCCGCCCCAGCGCCGCGACCGCGTCCACTGCCGAGGCGAAGGCGGCGGCGGCCCTCGCCTCGCGGGCGACGGGATACCCGGCGACCTCCCTCTGGTCGAGCTCCGCCAGGGCGGCCCCGGCGCGCTGGAACGCCCGCCCGTAGAGGGCGCCGCTGGCTCCGCCGACGGTCCCCATGAGGACGCGCCCGGCGGCAGCCAGCACCGCCGCCGGCGGCTCGCCGGGCAGGTCGTCGGCGTCGATCCGGCGGGCCAGCTCGCGGAAGCCCCGGTCGAGGTTGATCCCGTGGTCACCGTCGCCGATCGCGGCGTCGAGGTCGGTGAGCCGCTCGCGGGCCTCGGCGACGCGCCCGGCGGCCAGCCGCAGCCAGCGGGGCAGGAGCCCGTCCATCAGGCCGCGGGCCCGGCGAGCCAGTCCGGCGGCAGCTTGTCGGCCTCGCGCTCGGCGTCGGCGACGGCGAGGACGCGGTCGAGAGACGCCCCGCCGGCCGCCTCGACCGCCGCTCGCACGGCACCTTCCACGAGCGGGCCACGGCTGACCCGGATGCGGGTCCGCTCGGCGGCCGACATCTCCTCGAGCGCCATCTCGAGGGCGAGGACCGCGCTGCCGAGGTCGAGGAGGACCACCGCGCCGTCGCCGCCGGAGGCCGCCAGCGCCGCGCGCATCGCGTCGCGGATCGCCGGGCTGCTCGTCCCGAGGTTGCCCACCGCGGTCCCGCCCGCGATCGCCACCGGCACCGCCGGGGCGCTCTGGGCGACCATCGCCCGCAGCGCCCGGAGCAGCTCGGGGCTGTGGCCCACCAGCACCAGGGAGGTCATCCCTCTCGCTCCCTCCGGTCCCGCGGCGACGACGGCCGGACGTCGCGTCCCGCGGCTCGCCGCCGTAGACTCAGGCGGCCCATGAACAGGATAGGGTCTGCCGGGCCCCGCCCGCCCGCCGGTGCCGCTCCGGTCCGCATCGATGCGTTCGCCGCGGCGGACGTCGTCCGCTTCGTCGAGCGCGCGGCTTCGTCCCTGGCGCGGCACGAGGCGCTCCTCGATCGCCTCGACGCGGCGCTCGGCGACGGCGACCACGGCGCCAACATGACGATCGGGTTCGGCGTCGCCCTCCCCGCCGTGCGGGCCGGGCTCGCCGAGCGGCCCGACGACGTCGGCGAGCTGCTGCGGCTCCTGGGCCACAGCCTCGTCGCGAGCGTCGGCGGAGCCAGCGGGCCCCTCTACGGCACCGCCTTCATCGAGGCGGGGTTCGCTCTCGCCGGGAGCCCGGCCGCGGGACCCCGCGAGCTCGCGGACGCGCTCGAGGCCGGGCGGGCGGGGCTGGCTCGCCGGGGGCGCTGCGCGATCGGCGACAAGACGATCCTCGACGCCCTCGACCCTGCGGTCCGGGCGCTCCGGGCGCAGGCCGACGCCGGCTCCCCGCTCGACGCCTGCGTCGCCGCCGCCGCCGCCGGCGCGGCGGGCGGGATGCGGGCGACGATCCCGCTCGTCGCTCGCCGCGGGCTGGCGCTCCGTCTCGGCGAGCGATCCCGCGGCCACCGCGACCCCGGCGCCGTCTCGTGCTTCCTGCTCCTCGGGGCGATGGCCCGCGCCGTCCGCGGCGAGGCGACGACGTGACCGACGATCCGATCTCCGCGGGAACCCGGGCCGGACAGCCGGCGCCGGCCGCCGACGCGGCGGCGCTCCAGGCGCGGATCCACGAGCTCGAAGCGGAGCGCCGCCGCGTCTTCGAGGACGCCCAGCGGGAAGCGGACGCGGTCTTCGCCCAGTACCAGCTGAGCCAGCTCCTGGCCGCGGGGGGCAGCGTCGACGACATGGCCGCAGCGGTCCTCGCCGAGGTGGCCCGGGCCGTGGGAGCCCACGCCGCCGCCCTGTGGCTGGCACCGCCGGCGACGACGACGCTCGAGCTCGTGGCCACCTTCCCCGGCCCTGCCGAGACGATCGAGGCGCGGAGCCGCCAGGCCATCCGGGGCGCGTTCGCGGACCTCGCCGCGGCCCGCGGCTGGACCGCGGCCCGCGGCTGGAGCGGGGTGACCCTGCCCGAGGGTCGCGCCGTGGGGGGAGGCGGGCCGGACGGCGCCGAGCCGGGCGCCGTCGGCTACCTGGCCGTCGGCCCCGACGAGGGGGCCGCCCTGGAGCCGGCGCACACCCGCTACCTCGCCAGTGTCCGCCTGGAGCTGGCGGTCACCCTGCGGGCGGCCCAGCTGCGGGCGTCGCTGGCCCGCGAGCAGGCGACGCTTGCCGCCATCCTCGAAGGCGCCACGGACGCGATCGTGGCCGTCGATGCGCACCGCCGGGTCGTCCGCCTCAACGGGGCGGCGGCGGAGCTCGTCGGGACGCCCGCCCGCGCCGGGACCGGGATGCACTGCTCCGAGTTCCTCGGCTGCGCCCGAACGCCCACGGACGGGGCGCCGGCCGGCGAGCCGCTCTGCGGCCCGCGGTGCCCGTTCCTCGACGTGCTGGATGCCGGCCGGCCGATCGTCGGCCGCGAGATGCGCGTCCGCCACCGCGATGGGTCCGCCATCCCCGTCGCCGCGAGCATCTCGCGGATGCCTGCGCCCGACGGGGGCGCGGTCGCGATCCTCCGCGACCTGCGGGCCGCGCGATCGCTGGACGAGGCCAAGACGAGCTTCGTCGCCGCCGTCTCGCACGAGCTCCGCACGCCGCTCGCGCTCATCGACGGGTACACCCAGAGCCTGCTCCATCTCGACCTCGACGCCCCCACGGCGCGCCGCCACGTCGAGCGGATCGCCGGGGCGGCCCAGCGCCTGGCCAGCCTCATCGACGACATCATCGACGTCAGCCAGGTCGAGAGCGACGCCCTGGTCCTGCGCCGGACGCCGCTGGCCCTCGACGGCCTCCTGCGGGCCTACGTCGCGGAGCGCGCCGAGCTCCCCGACGTCCCGGCCGTGGCGCTGACGCTGCCGCGCTGGCTGCCGGCGGTGGACGCCGACGCGACGCGGATCCGCCAGGTGATCGGCAACCTGGTCCAGAACGCGGAGAAGCACGCCGGGCGGGCGGCGACGATCGAGATCCGGGCCCGGCGACTCGATGACGGGACGGTGGTCGTCACGGTCGCCGACAACGGGCGCGGCATCGCCCCCGAGGATCGCGACCGCGCCTTCGAGCGCTTCTACCGCGGCCAGCGGGTCCGCGAATCGCAGGTCCCCGGGAGCGGCCTGGGCCTCTACCTCTGTCGCCGCATCGTCGAGGCCCACGGGGGGTGGATCCGCCTCGACGCGACGACGCGGGGAACCTCGATCTCCTTCGGCCTCCCCGTGGCCCTGTTCACCGGCGAGGGCGGCCCCGGGCGCGACGGGCCGGAGGCGCCGGCGTGACCGCCTCGCCGCCCCTGCCCGGGCCGATCGCCGGGCGGGGTGAGCGGATCCTGGTCGTCGAGGACGAGCCGGCCTTCGCCGAGCTGATCTCGCTCTGGCTGGAGCGGCACGGCTGGCAGACCGAGATCGCCCCGGACGGCGCCCACGCCCTCCGCGCCGTCGAGGAGCGCCTGCCGGACCTCATCGTCCTCGACCTGAGCCTGCCGCGCGTCGACGGCTGGAAGGTCATCGAGCGGGTCCGCGAGCAGAGCCTCGTGCCGATCATCGTCGTCACGGCCCGCGGATCGGAGGCGGACAAGGTGCGCGGGCTGGCCAGCGGCGCGGACGACTACGTGACGAAGCCGCTCAGCTTCCCCGAGCTGGTGGCCCGCGTGGCGGCCGCCCTCCGCCGCGCCCGTGGCGCGCCAGCCATCCCCGGCGCGACCGCCACGCTGGAGCATCCCGGGATCCGGATCGACGGGTTGAGCCACCGGGTCGAGGTCGGCGATCGGCTGGTCCACCTCACGCCCACCGAGTACCGGCTCCTCCGTCACCTCGCGGAGCGGCCGGGAGTGCTCGTGCCCCACGCCGACCTCCTGGTGGCGGTCTGGGGACCCGGCTACCGCGACGACCACCACCTCCTGCGGGTGGCGATCCGCAACCTGCGGGCGAAGCTCGCGAGCGGGGCGGGCGGCCGCCGCTACATCGAGACGGAGTACGGGCTTGGCTACCGCTTCTCCGCCGCCGAGGGCTGACGCCCGCCCACGGCGCCGTCGCCCGGCCCGCCGTCGCCCTGCCCGCCGCCCGGGGCAGCGCCGTCGTCGCCCGTCCCGCGCGCCTCCCGCGCCGCCGCGACCCGCGCGACGAGCGCCTGGGTGAGGGCCCACGCCCGGGCCGGGTCGCGCGGGGCGCGGATCCGGACCTGGCTGGCGGCAAACGTGACGTCGCCGGGCCGGACGCCCGGCAGGGGAGCCCCGGCGACGAGGCGCATCGCCTCCCCCCGCGAGAGCCCGCTCCCGAAGCGGACGACGAGGAGCCCTTCCTCGCGGGCGAGCGAGGCGATCCCCGCCGCCTCGGCGGCCAGGCGGAGCTCGGCGACCTCCACGAGCCGAAGGACCGGCGGCGGCAGGGGGCCGAACCGATCGACGACCTCCTGGCGGAAGGCCGCCAGGTCTCCCGCGGTCCGGGCCCGCGCGAGACGCCGGTAGAGCTCCAGCTTCTGGGCCTCGTCCGGGACATAGGAGTCGGGCAGGTGCGCGTCCACCGGCAGGTCCACCGTGGCCCCGGGCGACGGGCGGAGGGGCTCCCGACCCTCCCAGCTCGCCTTGCGCTCCTCGACCGCCTCGGCGAGGAGCCGCGTGTAGAGATCGAAGCCGACGTCGGCCATGTGACCCGACTGCTCGCCGCCGAGGATGTTCCCGGCACCCCGGATCTCGAGGTCGGCGAGGGCGATCTGGAAGCCGGCCCCCAGCTCCGAGGCGTTGAAGATCGCCTGCAGCCGCTTGCGCGCCTCGTCGGAGATGCGGTCGCGGCGCCGGTAGAGCAGGTACGCGTAGGCACGCCGGTTGCTCCGCCCGACCCGCCCCCGCAGCTGGTAGAGCTGGGCCAGGCCGAGGGCGTCGGCGCGGTCGATGATGATCGTGTTCGCGTTCGGGATGTCCAGGCCGGACTCGATGATGGTGGTGCAGACGAGGACGTCCGCCTCTCCTGCCGAGAAGGCCCGCATCACCGTCTCGAGGGCCCCCTCGCTCATCTGGCCGTGCCCGACGACGATCCGCGCGGCGGGCAGGAGCCGCCGCAGCTGGTCCGCCTGGGCCTCGATCGTCTCGACCCGGTTGTGGACGAAGAAGACCTGGCCGCCGCGGTCGAGCTCGCGCAGGATGGCGTCCTTCACGAGGCCCGCCGAGGCCTCGGCGACGCGCGTCTGGATCGGCAGGCGGTCCTCCGGGGGCGTCTCGATCACCGACAGGTCGCGGACCCCGACGAGGGCCAGGTTGAGGGTCCGCGGGATCGGCGTCGCCGAGAGGGTCAGGACGTCCACCTCGGTCCGCAGCTGCTTGAGGCGCTCCTTGGCGGCCACGCCGAAGCGCTGCTCCTCGTCCACGACGAGCAGGCCGAGGTCGCGGAAGCGGACGTCGCTGGAGAGGAGCCGGTGGGTCCCCACCACGAGGTCGACGGAGCCCGCAGTCAGGCCGGCCAGCGTCGCCGTCCTCTCCCGCGCCGGGACGGCCCGGGAGAGGAGCCGGACCGTGGCGGGGAAGGCGGCGAAGCGCTGGTCGAACGTCCGGACGTGCTGGTCCGCCAGCACGGTGGTCGGCACGAGGACGGCCACCTGGCGCCCGTCCTCGATCGCCTTGAAGGCCGCCCGCAGGGCGATCTCGGTCTTCCCGTACCCCACGTCGCCCACCACGATCCGGTCCATCGGGCGGGCCGTCTCCATGTCGGCCTTGACCTCGGCAACCGCCCGCAGCTGGTCGACCGTCTCCTCGTAGGGGAACGAGGCCTCCAGCTCCTGCTGCCACGGCGTGTCCTGGCCGAAGGCGTGGCCCTCCGCCGCGGCGCGGGCCGCGTAGAGGCGGAGGAGGTCGTCGGCGAGGTCGGCGACGGCGCGCCTGACGCGGGCGGTCGTGCGGGCCCACTCGGTCCCGCCGAGGCGGGAGAGCGCGGGTCGCTCGGCGCCGGCGTAGCGCGTGACGCGGGTCACCTGCTCCACGGGCACGAAGATCCGGTCGCCGGCGGCGAAGGAGAGCTCGAGGTAGTCGCGCTCCTCGCCGGCGCCGCCCCGGCGCAGCATCCGCTCGTAGCGGGCGATGCCGTGGTCGACGTGGACGACGAGGTCGCCGGGGGTCAGCCGCTCCAGGATGTCGCGGGGGACGACCCGCCGGAGGGCCTTCGGGCGGCGGACCCGCACGTTCCCGAAGAGCTCCCGGTCGGTGACCACGACGAGGCCGTCGGGGCCGCCCGAGAACCCGGCATTGAGGCTGCGCCCGACGAGCGCGACGGCGCCCGGCGGCGGCACGCCGGGGCGCATCGTGACCCCGGCAGGGATGCCGGCCTCGCCGAGGACCTCCGCGAGGCGGGTCGCCTGGTCGGACGCCAGGACGATCCGCGGCGCGGACGCCGGCCCTCCCGCCCGCCAGCGCTCGACGGCCCGGGCGAGTCCGGCGCTGCGGCCCGGCGGGAGGATCGGCTCGCGCCAGCCGAAGGCGTCCTCGAGAACGGCCCCGCCGCCGATGGCGGCGACCGGGCCCGACTCCCAGGTCAGCTCCAGGGTCCGACCGGCGAGGAGCCGACCCTTCCAGTCGCGGGGGGCGAGATAGGCGTCCGGCCACGTCGCCGGGAGCTCGCCGGCGGCGACGAGGTCGCGGCGCCGCTCCGCGGCCTGGTCCCACAGGAACTCGGCGGCGGCGGCCACCTCGCCCGGCTCGTCCAGCACGAGGAGCGTCGCCGGATCGAGGTGGTCGAGCCCGCTGGCCGGGCAGGCGAAGGCGGCCCAGACCTCGGCGGCGTCGCCGACGTCGAGCGCCCGCGTCGGGGCCCGACCCGGCAGCCCGGCGGAGGCCGCCCGGCGCGGGGGCGCGGGCGCCTCGCCCTGGGCGGCCCCTCCCTCGAGCCGGGCGAGATCCTCCGCGAGGCGGTCCGGCAGCCGGGCGGCCAGGCGCCCGAGCCGCGCCCGGAGCTCCTCGACGCCGCCGGCCGGGACGAGGAACTCGCTCGCCGGCAGCAGCTCCACCGCGTCCGTCGAGCGGACGGTGCGCTGGTCCGTCGGGTCGAAGACGCGGATCTCGTCGATCTCGTCGCCGAAGAGCTCGACGCGCGCCGGGAGGTCGGCGCCGGCCGGGAAGACGTCGACCAGGCCACCCCGGCGGGCCATCTCGCCGCGGCCCGCGACCTCCAGGACGGGCTCGTAGCCGAGCCTCAGCAGCTCCTCCAGCAGGTCCTCCTGGCGGATCCGGTCGCCGCGCCGGAGGACGCGCGGGGACGAGGGAAGGTCGGCGGGGAGGATCGTCGGCTGGAGGAGCGCCTGGACGGACGCCACGAGGACCCGGCCGCGGCCGCTGCGCCAGCGGGCAAGCGTGGCCACGCGCGCCGCCGATTCGTCGCGGATCAGCTCGCTTCGCTCGTAGGCGAGGGCGGAGCGAGGCTCGAGGACCGCGACGGCGTCCGGCTCGCCGAGCCAGGCCACGAGCTCGTCGGCCACACGGTCGCCGATCTCCGCGTCGCGGGCGATCCAGCAGACCCGCTCGCCCCGTGCCAGAGCGAGGGCAGCCACGAGGAACGACTTCGCGCCGTGCGGCGCGGCGGTCACGGCGGCGTGCCGGCCACGGGTCCCCGGGGCGCCGGCGAGCACGGCGTCGAGCGCGCCGAACGGCGCCGTCTCGCGCAGGAGCGGCGGCAGGGCGGACAGGTCGGGGATGCGTCGCGCGGGCGTGCCCCCCGCGGGTCCCGGCGGGGGCGCCGCGCGGCGGACCCGGCCCGTCATCGGTCGTCGGCGGCGGGCCGGATGCGGCGCCAGCCCGTCCGCGTGCGCCGCACGCCGTCGGGGCCGGGGGGTCCGTCGACCTCCCCGGGCGGCGCCGTGCGGGACTCGTCGGCCGGCCGGAGCTGGAAGGCGTTGAAGCGGTTGGCCGCTTTCGAGACACCCTCGCGGGCCCAGGCCTCGACAGCGTCGGCGGCGGCGTCCAGCAGCTCGTCGAGCCGCTGCCGCTCCTCCGGCCGGAAGACCGAGAGCACGTGGTCGACCGCTCCGCGGTCGGGCTCGCCGATGCCGATCCGGAGCCGCGGGAAGGCCTCCGTGCTGAGCTCCTCGACGATCGAGCGGAGGCCGTTGTGGCCGCCGTGGCTGCCGCCCTCGCGGAAGCGCATCTTGCCGAACGGGAGGCTGAAGTCGTCCGTCACGACCAGGACCTCGTGGAGCGGGGCCCGCTCGCGGGCGATCAGCTTGCGAACGGCGATCCCGGAGTCGTTCATGTAGGTCAGCGGCTTGGCCAGGACGACATCCAGCCCGCGGTAGCGGCCCTGGACGACCGCGCTGGCGTCGCGCGTGCGGCCACGCCCGGCCCAGCCGGCCCGGTCGGCGAGCCGGTCCAGCGTCATCCAGCCGATGTTGTGGCGAGTCTTGGCGTACTGCTCGCCCGGGTTGCCGAGCCCGATGACGACCTTCACGTCTCCTCCGTGCGGGGGCGCGCCGGGCTGCGGCACGCCGAACGGCCCGCATCCGCCGCGGACCCGGGCCTCGCGGCTGATGGTACCCGGCGGCCGTCAGGCCGTCGTCGCGTCCCGCAGCACGTTCCGCTCGAGGGCCCGCATCGCCGCCTCCTCGGCTGGCTCGGCATGGTCCCAGCCGCAGAGGTGGAGGCCGCCGTGGACGACGAGGAGCCGCAGCTCGTCGGCCGCTGCCCAGCCGACGTCGCCGGCCTGGCCGCCGCGCCCGGCGGCGGCCTGCTCGATCGCCCGCTCCACCGAGACCACGACGTCGCCGAGGTGGAGCCGCGTCCCGGGCGGGAGCAGGAAGGCGCGCCGCTCGTCGGCCCGTCGGGCGGCGCCGGTCCCGGCCGCCGGCCGCGGCGGGCCGCCCTCGTGGGGTGGGAACGCCTCGGGCGGCAGGAGGGGGAACGAGAGGACGTCCGTGGGACCACGCGTCCCCAGGTGGGCCGCGTTGAGACGGGCCAGCTCGGCGTCGTCGGCAAGCACCAGGCCGACCGACGAGGGCTCCGGCGCCCCGCCGGCGAGCAGCGCGGCGCGCAGCGTCCGGGCCAGGGCGGTCACGGGGAGCAGCCTTGGGACGCCCGGCCGGACGTCGAGGTCGACGCGGAACGGCGGCAGGTAGTGGGCGCGGGGCCCGGGGCCGCTCACCGGGCGGCTCAGGCGCCGGGTCCCACGACGTTCCGGCGGGCCTCCAGCTCGACCACCTTGTTCTGGGGATAGGCGATCCGCTGGTGGTACATCCCGAGAAGCTGGGCCACGAACGCCTCCCGGATCCGCTCGACGTCGCGGAGGGTCAGGTCGCACTCGTCGAACTGACCGTCCTCGAGACGCTCCTCGATGATCCGCGAGACCATCGCCCGGATCGTCGGCTCGTCGTGGCTCGCGAGCGAGCGCACGGCCGCCTCCACGCCGTCGGCGAGCATCAGGATGGCCGCCTCGCGCGTCTGCGGCTTCGGCCCGCTGTGACGGAAGCGCCGCTCGTCGAGCCGGTCGGCCGTCGCCCGGCCGGCGGCGGTGTCGAGCCCCCCGAACGGGGCGGCGGCCTGCTCGCGGGCCTTGGCGTAGAAGTAGCCGATGCGGGCCGTGCCGTGGTGCTGCGGGATGAAGGCGATGAGCGGCTTCGGCAGCTTCGCCTTGTAGGCGATGTCGATCCCGTCGGCGGCGTGCGCCCGGAGGATCTGGGCGCTCACCTCGGGCGGCAGCTCGTCGTGCACGTTCACGCCGCCGGCCTGGTTCTCGATGAAGGCGCCCGGGTTCGCCAGCTTGCCGACGTCGTGGTAGTACGCCGCCACGCGGGCCAGGAGCGGGTCGGCCCCGACCGCCTCGGCGGCGCGCTCGGCGAGGTTGCCGACCATCAGAGAGTGGTGGTACGTCCCGGGCGTCTCGAGGAGCAGGCGCCGCAGGAGCGGCTGCGATGGGTTGGCCAGCTCCAGGAGCTGGAAGACCGTGAGGATGCCGAAGAGGTTCCCGACGACGTGGAAGGTGCCGACCGCCGCGACCGCGGACCCGACGCCGGCCGCCAGGGAGGCCCCCCACAGCTGGAGGATGCCGGTCAGGTCCCGCGTTCCGAGCAGCGAGAAGATCGAGACCACGACGATGTTGGCGACGACGATCGCGAGCCCGGCCTGCAGGAAGATCCCCACCCGGTCGCCCCGCCGCACGGCGATGATCCCGGTGATCCCGCCCACGAGGACGTACGTCGCCAGCTCCAGCGACAGGTCGTTGACGGCGCCGGCAAGGATCGCCAGCAGGGCAGTCGTGATCGTCGCGGGTCCCGCGCCAAGGAGGATCGCGACCAGCATCGACGCCCCGGCGCCCGGGACGAAGAAGGGGAGGATGGAGCGGCCGGCCGTCAGCTGGTAGGCGAGCGCGGTGACCAGCAGGACGAGCCCCAGCAGGGTCAGGGCCCGGGCCCGGTGCCAGAGCTCCTGGCGATAGCGCCAGATCCAGGCCAGGAGGAGGACGACGACGAGGGTCGCGAGCAGGAACCAGCCGGCGACGCGCGCCACGTCGAGCTTCGCCTCGGTCAGGCTGAACGCCTCGAGCTTCGCGATCTCGAGGGCCGTCACCTGGCGGCCGGCCTCGACGATCAGCTCGCCCTGCCGGATCGTGTACGAGACGGGCTCCACGGCCTGCGCCGCCGCGTCGCGCGCTGCGCTCGTCAGGGCCTCGCTGTAGGTGGCGTTCGGCACGAGGAGCGGGGCCACGATCTCGGTGGCGAGGCGGCGCTCGTCGTCCGTGAGCGCCGCCGAGAAGCGCTCGCCCAGGTTGCGCCGGACCGCCTCCAGCTCCGCGTCGCGGAGCTCGGCCCGCTGGACGAGGCCGAGGACCCGGGCCGCCTCGGCGCCGACGAGCGCCCAGCGCTCGGGGGCCAGCGCCTGCAGCGTCGCCCGCGCCGAGGGGCTCAGGTCGGGCGGCTGCTCGGCCAGGACCACCTGGCGCTCCTCCGGGGTGACCGCGGGGTCGAAGGCCGCGTCCACCGGGGCGAGCGCCTCGGCCAGCACGCCGAGCTGGCGGTTCGTCAGGTTGGCGGCCGTCTCCGCCCGGTAGTTGTACTGGGGCGGGACGGCCTCGCGCGCGGCCTCGCGCGCGGCTTCCGTCTCGATCTCGCTGGCGAAGACGATGGTCCGCGGCGCCGCCACGTCGGCGGGGGCCAGGTCGCCGACGTCGAGATCGACCGCGGTCGGCAGGTCGTTCATCGCCAGGACCGCGGTGAGGCCGGTGACGAGCAGGGCGGCGGCAACGACGAGGCGCACGGCGTCGCGCCGGGTGAATGCGGTGACGCGGTCGAGTCGTCGGGAGAGCATGACGATCCCGGCCGGGCCTAGCCCCGGCCGCCCTCCTCGTGGCCGCCTGCGTCGTGGGCGACGAGGTCGGCGCGGGCGAGGGCCGCGGCCACGAGGCCGGAGACGACCTTCCCGTCGGCGCGGCCGCGCGTTCGCGGGCTCAGCCAGCCCATCGCCTTCCCGAGATCGCGCGCCGACGACGCGCCGGTCGCGGCGATGGCCTCGTCGACGAGCGCGGCGAGCTCGTCCTCGGTCAGCGCCCGGGGGAGGAAGGTCGTGATGATCGCGATCTCCGCCTCCTCCTTCGCCGCGAGGTCCTCGCGGCCGCCCTTACGGTACGCCTCGACCGACTCGCGGCGGGTCTTCACCTCGCGCGAGAGGACGGCGATGGCCTGGTCGTCGGTGAGGGTCGTCCGGTCGCGCTTCTCGGCGTTGTAGACGGCGCTCCAGACCATCCGGAGGGTGTCGCGGCGCAGCGCGTCGCCCGACCGCGTGGCGGCGGTCATCTCCTCGTGAAGGCGGTCTCGTAAGGACACCGGGGCGGCTCCTCCGCCGGGGTGCGCGGTCCGGGGACGACGCACCGGCTGCGATGGACCTCCGGGGCCCGGGAACGGGCCGGGGAAGCAGGTGGACCGGCGGCGGGGCGGTGACGCGGCCCCGGGGCGCCGATCCCGGCGGCTAACCCTGCTGGCGGGTGGCCTTCTTGCGCTTGGCTTCCTTGCGCTTGCGCTTCACGCTCGGCTTCTCGTAGTGCTCGCGACGGCGAGCCTCGGCGAGGATGCCGGACTGCTGGATCTTCTTGTTGAAGCGACGCAGGGCGCTCTCGAAGGTCTCGTTCTCACCAACGCGGATCTCTGCCAATGCCGGGATCACCTCCTCCGCCCTGGATTCCTGTTCCGACGCCGGCCGCCGGGCGAGATCGGCAGGCGCGAACGCCCACCGACGCACGGTTCCGTCGCGCGCCGGCGAGCCCGGCGGAGCATAGACCGACACCCCGGGCCGGTCAAACGTGCCGAAGGTCATGGAGCTGGCCCCGGCCGCGCTGCCCACCGCGGAAAGGGCGCCGCGCCCACCTCGGCGTCAGGCCTCCGCCGGCAACAGGTAGAGCGCCAGGCGGAGCGGCGTTCGGGCCCGGATCGAGTGTGCCATCCGGGCCGGCATGCGGAACCACGTTCCCGGCATCAGCGCGTGCGGCGAGCCGCCGACGACCGCGTCGCCCTCGCCGTCGAGGACGTGGACGACGGCGGGGCGAGCCGCCGTGTGCTCCGAGAGCTCCTCCCCCGGCGCGAAGGCGAACAGGACGAGCCGCAGGTCGGGGCCGTCGTAGAGGGTCTGGCTGTGGATCCCGCGGTGGACGTGCGGGGCCACTGCGGCGAGATCCTCGAAGAACAGGGCGGGCTCGGGCATCGGCTGCACCTCCGCCGTCAACGGTACGACGGGGGCCGGAAGGCCGTTGCGCCCCGCCGGCACGTCCGCCACGATGCGCCCATGAGACCGTTCCGGCCGTCGCACCGCACCCTCGTCGACGTCCTCGAAGGGGCAGTGACCCGGTTTGGCGACCAGCCGGCTGTGCGACTCCGCACCGACGACGGCAGCACGATGACGTGGAGCTACCGTGAGCTGGATCGGCGCAGCCGTCTCGCGGCCTGGCGACTGCGGTCGCGCGGCCTGCTGCCCGGCGATCGGCTGCTCACGTGGGCCCCCTCCGGGCCCGAGCTGGCCGCCGTCTACTTCGGGGCGATCCGGGCCGGCGTCGTCTTCGTGCCGCTCGACCTCCACATGACACCCGACGCCATCCGGCGCATCGCCGACCGTTCCGGCGCCAGCCAGCTCGTCGTGGGGACCGGGCGCGACGCTCCCGATCCTGCCGACGCCGACCTCGACAACCTTCCGCGCACCACCACGTCGGACCTGTGCGCCGATCCCGGCGCCGGCATGCCGGCCGACTGGGAGGCCCAGGTGGCGGCCTGGGATCGGCCGCGGCGGGAGGACGTCTACCTGCTCATCTACACGAGCGGGACGACCGGGGCCCCGAAGGGCGTCATGCTGACCCACGAGAACGCCGTCTCCGGGATCGACGCCTTCCACCCCATCGTGCCGGACATCGAGTACCGGATCGTCTCGATCCTCCCGATGTCGCACCTCTACGCGATCGGCGTGGAGCTCTTCTTCACCCTCGACCTCGGCGCCGACATCATGTACGTGCGGAGTCGGAACCCGCGCGTCGTGTTCGAGACGATCCGCGAGCATCGGATGTCGGCGATGCTGGTCTTCCCCCAGGTCCTCGACCTGTTCTGGACCGCGGTCGAGCGCGAGGTCGAGCGCCAGGGCAAGGGCCTGTTCTTCCGGCGGGTTCGTCCGATCGCGCGTCGCCTGCCGATGGCTGCCCGGCGCCGGATCTTCCGCAGCGTCCACGAGCGGTTCGGCGGCGGTCTCCGGCTGTTCGTCTGCGCCGGCGCCTTCCTCCCGCCGCCGACCCAGCAGGCGTGGGAGGACCTCGGGGTCGTCGTCATGCAGGCGTACGGGGCAACCGAGACAGGATCAGGGACCATCAACTCGTGGCAGGACCACCCGTTGGGGACCGTGGGCCGACAGCTCGCCGGCGTCGAGATGCGGATCGCCTCGGACGGCGAGGTCCAGTTCCGCGGCCCGACGGTCACGAGAGGCTACTGGGAGGATCCCGAGGCCACCGCGGCGGCCTTCACCGATGACGGCTTCTACAGGACCGGCGATCTCGGCCGCCTCGACTCACAGGGTCGCCTCGTCCTCCACGGCCGCAAGCGCGACATGATCGTCCTGCCCAACAGCCTCAACGTCTTCCCCGAGGACATCGAGAACGCCCTGCGGGTCGCGGGGATCCGGGACTCGGTCGTCCTCGAGACAGAGCCGGGCCGGATCGAGGCGATCGTCCTGGCGCCGGCCACCCCCGACCGCGTCTCGACCGGGGGAGCGGGAGCGCCGATCGTCGGAGCGTTCACTCCCGGCGCCGACCTCGACCGCGTCCGCGACGAGGTGGACGCGGCGGTGAAGGCGGCGAACGCAACCCTGGCCGTCCACGCCCGGGTCGCCGCCTGGCGATTCTGGCCCGACATGGACTTCCCCCGGACCCACACGCTCAAGGTGAAGCGCGACCAGGTGCGGGCGTGGGCGGCCGTCGCCGCGCCCCTGCCGGTGACCGAGGCGACATGACGTTCCCGCCGCCCGGGGCCGATCAGCCCCGCGGGATGGGCACCTCCGTGCCCACCGTTGAGACGGCCGCGGCCAGGTCCGCCGTGCGCGAGTCCGGCGACGACGCCGGCGACCAGGGGAAGAAGACGACCGTCGATCCCGCCTGACGGAGGACGAGGCGCACGTCGGGCGGGTACTGGACGCGCCCCGGGCCGCTCGTGACGTGAGCGGCAAGATCCGTCGCGGCCGTGGCCGCGGCCCCAGGATCCGGGAGCTCGTAGACGACGATCAGCCCGCCCGCCGGGTCGTCCGGCAGGATCGCCCGGAAGGCGGTCCGCGGCACGGCGGCGAAGGACGGCGGCTCGCCGGGGCGGACCGTCAGCTCGGTCTGCTGCAGGACCAGGCCGCGGGCCCGGAGAGCCCCGTCGAGCTGGACCTGCGTGGCGGCGACGGCGGGGGAGATCGTCGGGCGGGGCGTGGGGTCCGGCTCCGGCGGCGACGTCGCCGCGGCACGGCAGCCGGCGACGACGAGCCCCAGCGCGAGGAGGACGACGACCAGGGCCGGGCGGCCGGCCGGCATGCCGGCTGCCCACCTCATCCGGGCGGCCAGTCGAAGGCCCGGCCGCCCATCAGGTGGAGGTGGAGGTGCGGCACGGACTGCCCGCCCCAGGCACCCACGTTCGAGGTGATGCGGTAGCCGCGGTCGACGATCCCCTCGGCGCGGGCGATCTCCGCGGCGACGGCGAAGAGGCGCCCCAGGAGCGGGCCGTGGGCCTCGGTGAGCTCGGCCGCGGAGGCAACGTGCTCCCGCGGCATCAGGAGCACGTGGGTCGGTGCCCGAGGGGAGATGTCGCGGATCGCGACGACGAGGTCGTCCTCGCGGACCACGGTGGCGGGGATCTCGCCGGCGACGATCCGGCAGAAGAGGCAGTCGGCGCTCATGACGGCAAGGGTACGACGGGCAGGTCGCGGCCGGTGCCGGCAGGCCGGGGGAGCAGCCGCTCCAGCCGCCCCCGGGCCTGGTCGACCCTCAGCGGGTCGGGTCCGCCAACGGCCACGACGCCGATCTCGCCCTCCAACGGTCGCCGTTCCGGGGCCGGCACGCGGACGAGCACATAGTCCTCGGCGTGCCCGATCCAGCCGGCGGCCGGGTCGGCGGGGTCGGCGGGCTCCTCGAAGAGCACGAGCCGGCGCCCCCCGGTCGCCC
>Ga0209253_10001867_pt1 | contig 18549 bp, 20 predicted proteins | sample FrelakmetBRP12BR_FD_187145 | JGI IMG/M metagenome (GOLD analysis project Ga0209253, IMG submission 187145) | Freshwater lake sediment microbial communities from the University of Notre Dame, USA, for methane emissions studies - BRP12 BR (SPAdes)... | ecosystem: Environmental > Aquatic >... | reverse complement strand
GAACTATTAAAATAGAATGGTAGAATGGGGTCAATTGAATGGGGTCAAAGCTACTTTTTATGCAAATGCGTAAAAAGTAGCTTTGACCCCGAAGATTGACCCCGATGAGGAGATAGCCATGAGCGAAGAAAAATGGAAGACGGCGATCACCGATGTCAAGCCCAACAGGATCGTCATGCGCGGATATCCCGCGGACGAGCTGATGGGAAAAATTTCTTTTGCCCAGGCCATCTACTTGATCCTTAAAGGAGAGTTGCCATCGTCCCAGGTCGGCAGGCTCATCGACGCCATCTTTGTCTCGTCCGTCGATCACGGTGCCAGCCCGCCTTCAGTCCTTGCGGCCCGCACCGTGGCCTCGACAGGGGCCGAGCTCAACTCCGCCATCGCCGCCGGCGTCCTGGCCATCTCCAGGTTTCATGGCGGTGCCATCGAGGAAGGCATGCGGCTCTTTTCGGAGATCGGCAAGAAAGTCGATGGTCAAGGGGGCAGCGAAGAAAAGGCGATTCAGGAAACACTTGACGAGATGAAAGTCAAGGGAAAGCGGGCCTCCGGATTCGGCCACCGCCTGCATACCAAGGACCCGAGGACGGCCAAGCTCTTCGCCCTGGCCGAGGAATTGGGCCTCGCCGGAAAGCATGTCCGGATCGCCCGCGGCGTGGAAAAGTCTTTGGCCGGACAGATGGGCAAGCTTCTTCCCATCAACGTGGACGGCGCCATCGCGGCGCTCCTCTGCGACCTGGGCATTCCGCCCGAGATCGGAAACGCCTTTTTCATCATCTCCCGTGTTCCGGGGCTTGTCGCCCACATTCATGAAGAAAAAACTCGGATGAAGCCGATGCGGAAGATCGACCCGGAAAACTATGAATACGACGGGCCGTCTGAAAGGAAAATACAATGATAAAAGATATGGTCAAGCTCATTCCGGAGATCGGACTCATCAAGGAGGCAAATCTCAGGGACCTGACCCGGAAAGTCTGGGAGGAGGCTATGGAACGGGGAGGTTGGACGCCCGAAGATCTGGAGAAGATGCCGTTCACCCTTCTCATTAAAAAGACCGAGGTCAATATTATCGAGCATACCCGAGCGGTGACGCTCGCGGCCCTGAAGATTGCCGAAGTCTTGATCCAGGAATATCAAGAGAGGATCGCCATCAACATGGATTATCTGTTGTCAGGCGCCATACTCCATGATGTCGGGAAGCTGTTCGAGTACAAGCGGGAAAAAGGGATTTTTGTCAAAAGCCGCGAGGGCGACCTGCTCCGCCATCCGATCTCCGGGGCCGCGTTCGCTTTCAAGCACGGGCTTCCGGAGGATGTCCTTCACATCATCGCCGCCCATTCTAAGGAGGGCGATGGCTCGCGCCGGACGATCGAGGCCATCATCGTCAACCACGCCGATTTCGTCAACTTCGATGTCTTTAAAGAATCATGATCGGGGTCAAACCTCAACATTTAACATATAATAAGGTCATAAGAATCGCTGGGGAGTAACGAGTGGGCCAGACATTTTCTGAAAAAATATTGGGAAAGAAAGCCGGGAAAAAGGCCAAGGCCGGAGAGGTGATCACGGTCTCTCCGGATTATTACCTCTCTCATGACAACGCCTCGGCCATCATCGGCGAATTCAAAAAACTCGGTGTTCGAGCCGTCAAAGCCCCCAGGAAGATCGTCATCATCCTGGACCATATCGTCCCGGCCGCGGCCGAGAAATACGCCCAGAACCACAAGACGATCCGCGAGTTCGTGGCCGAGCAGAACATCCCGAACTTTTTTGATATCCAGCACGGCGTCTGCCACCAGGTTCTCTCGGAGGCGAGCTTCGCCCTTCCCGGAAAAGTGATCATGGGCAGCGATTCCCACACGACGACCTACGGCGCGTTTGGCGCCTTCTCCGCCGGCATCGGCCGGACCGAGGTCGCCAGCATCTGGGCGACCGATGAGATCTGGCTCAGGGTGCCGGAGACGCTGAAGATCGAGCTTTCCGGAAAGCTCGGCTGCGGCGTCTCCGCCAAGGATGTCATTTTGAAGGTCATCGGCGACCACGGCGCCGACCGGGCCAATTACATGGCGGTCGAATTCACGGGCAGCGCCGCCCGGGATTTCAGCCTGGCCTCCCGGATGGTCCTGGCCAACATGTCCGCCGAAATGGGCGCCAAGAACGGCTATTTCGAGCCGGACGATAAAACGCTGGAATGGCTCAAGAAAAGAGCCAGGGCGGATTACGACATCGTGACCTCCGATGCGGATGCCGTCTATGAAGCTGTTTTGAGCTATGACGTTTCGGGGATCGAGCCCCAGGTGGCCTGCCCTCATACCGTTGACAACGTGAAGCCGGTCACCGCCGTCGAGGGCAAAAAATTCCAACAAGCCCTGATCGGCACTTGCACGAACGGCCGCTTGGAGGACCTGGAGATCGTCGCTAAAATCCTGAAAGGAAAGAAGATCCATCCTCGTGTCCGGGCGCTTGTTCTTCCCGCCTCACGAGAGGTCTACCTCGAAGCCCTCAAAAAAGGCATCCTGGAAGTCTTATCCGAGGCCGGCTGCGTCATCCTCAACCCGGGCTGCGGCCCCTGCCTCGGCGCCCACGAAGGCATCCTGGCCCCCGGCGAGGTCGTCCTCAGCACGTCCAACCGCAATTTCAAAGGCCGGATGGGAAGCCGGGATTCGGAGATCTTTCTGGCCTCTCCGGCCACGGTCGCCGCGTCCGCGCTTGAAGGACAAATCACGGACCCGAGGAAGTACCCATGAAAAAAGGAAAGGTCTGGAAATACGGGGACGACGTCAACACCGACGTCATCTTTCCCGGGAAATACACGTACACGCTCATGGAGCCGTCGGAGATGGCCAAGCACGCCCTCGAAGCCCTGGATCCTGAGTTCGCCCTGATGGTCAAGCCCGGCGATGTGATTGTCGCCGGGAAAAATTTCGGCTGCGGGAGCTCCAGAGAGCAGGCCGCCGCCTGCCTGAAAGCGGCCGGTGTCCAGGCCGTGATCGCCAAGTCGTTCGCCCGGATCTATTTCCGGAACGCCATCAACCTCGGCCTGCCCGTGCTTCAGTCTGAAGAGGCGTCGGACAATCTGAGGGCGGGAGACGAGGTCGAGATCGATTTTGCAGGGGGAACGATCATGGCCGGCGAGAAAACCTATAAATTTCCGCCTCTCCCGGATTCGGTCATCGGCATCTTGGAAGCCGGCGGCCTGATCGAATACACAAAGAAAAAACTGCAAAACCAAGCGAAAACCTGATCCGCAATAAAACCTGATCCGCCATAAAAAAGGAGTCGCATATGCCGAAATACAGGATCGCGGTCCTCCCCGGTGACGGCGTAGGCCGGGACGTCATGGACGCCGCCATGGTCGTCCTCAACAAGTTGAATGTGGATGCCGAATATGTTTACGGCGACATCGGTTGGGAGTTCTGGTGCAAGGAGGGCAACGCGCTGCCCGACCGCACGATCAGGATGCTGAAGGAGACGGACGTTTGCCTGTTTGGGGCCATCACCTCCAAGCCGAAAGAAGACGCCGCCGCCGAGCTCGATCCGTCGCTGCGGGGCACAGGCCTCTCGTACTTCAGCCCGATCGTCCGGCTGCGCCAGGAATTCGACCTCTACACCAACCTCCGGCCGTGCAAGGCCTATCCCGGCAATCCTCTCAATTATCGGGACAATATCGACTTGGTCATCTTCCGGGAGAACACCGAGGGCATGTACGCCGGCGTCGAGTTTTTTCCGCTGCCCCAGGCCGTCCGGGACGCGCTGCTTGTCCATCCTAAAATGAAAGCCTTCCAGGATACGCCGCTCGACGAGATCGCCCTCTCGACGCGCATCATGACAAAGAAAGGCTGTTCCCGTATCGTCAAGGCGGCTTGCGAGTACGCTCGAAAGAACAAAAGGCGCTCGGTGACCATCGTCGAGAAGCCCAATGTTCTCCGCGAGACCGGCGGCCTGATGCTGAGCGTTGCCCGGAGCATCGCCAAAAAGTATCCGGATGTCCCGTTCAAGGAAGCGAATGTCGACGCCATGTGCATGTGGCTCGTCAAAAATCCCCAGGATTACGATGTCCTGGTCGCCGAAAACCTCTTCGGCGATATCATTTCGGATTTGGCGGCGCAGCTCGTCGGCGGGCTCGGCTTTGCCTGCAGCGGCAACATCGGCGACAAGTATGCCGTCTTCGAGCCGACCCACGGCTCGGCGCCGAAGTATGCCGGCCAGTATAAAGTCAACCCGGCGGCCATGCTGCTGGCGGCGAAGATGATGCTCGAATGGCTGGGCGAAACGCTCAAGGCCATACACCTCGAAGGGGCCATCGCCGAGGTGATCAAGGAGAGGCTGGTCCGGACCTACGACATGGGCGGGAAGTCCACGACACTGGACCTGGCCAACGAAGTGGCGAGAAAGATCTGAGCAGGGGGTTCCTTTGGGAAAAACGATCATCGAAAAAATCATCCAAGCCCATTCCCGGGACGAAGCGGCGCCGGGGAAAATCGTCTGGATGGACCTCGACATCCGCTCGGCCCGGGATTTCGGCGGTCCGAACGTGGTCAAACACTACGACCAGGAATATGGGGATACCCCTCTCGCCGATAAAAGCAAGACGTTTTTCACCTTTGACCTTTGCGCGCCCGCCTGCACTCTCAAATACGCGGACAATCAGCAGGCCTGCCGCGATTTTGCCCGCAAGCATGGTGTCGAAGTCTTCGATGTGGACAAGGGAATCGGCTCTCACGTCCTGATGGAGGAAGGCCTGGCCCGGCCCGGCGGGACCGTCGTCGGCACGGACAGCCATATGAACATCCTCGGCGCCGTCGGCTGCCTCGGGCAGGGGATGGGCGACGTCGATATCACCTTCGCCTTCAAAACCGGCAAAACATGGTTCGAGGTTCCGCAAACCGTCAAGGTGGTCCTCAGGGGCATGCACTCTCCTTACGCAGACCCGAAAGACTTGACGTTATATCTTTGTAAAGAGATGGGGACGCAAAGCCTAGCCCTCCGAGCGGCTGAGTTTTACGGCCCGGCCGCAACCAGCCTGGATTTCGCCGGCCGCATCACCCTCTGCAGCATGATCACGGAGATGGCCGGCATCATCGGATTCGTTTCCGCCGAAGAGGTTCCCCCTGTCCTGATGCCGGCGGAATTGTCGGATGAACAATTTTCTTTGTTTCAGGCGGACCCGGACGCGTCCTACGCGGATGTCATCGAAATCAATGTCGAAGGGCTTCCGCCTCAGGTGGCCGTCCCCTTTTCGCCGAACAACGTCCGGCCGGTCGCCGAGGTGCGGGGAACCAGGATCGATTCCGGGTTCATCGGCTCCTGCACCAACGGCCGGACCGAGGATTTCGTCCGCGCCGCGGACGTCCTCAACGGAAAGAAAGTGAAAAAGGGGGTCATGCTCAAGTGCGTGCCCGCCACCCGCCGCGTCTATCAGGAGCTCCTGGAACGGGGAATCCTGGAAATTCTGTTTCGAAGCGGAGCGATCGTCCTGAATCCGGGCTGCGGCGGCTGCGCCGAGGGCCACGCCGGGCTGACCGGAAAAGGCGAAGTCCAGATCAGCACGGGAAACAGGAATTTTTCCGGAAAGCAGGGAAAGGGAAAGACTTATCTCGCCTCGCCGGCAGTGGTCGCGGCGTCGTGCATCAGAGGCGAAATCGTCGCCCCCGAGGAATTCTAGAATGCGGGAAACAGCGCTTCGAGGAAAAATCTGGGTCCTGTTGGACAAAACGGGGAAGCTGATCGGGGACATTGATACCGACCAGATCTTCCACAACGCCCATCTCCATATCACGGACATCTCCGAGATGGGCCCCTATGCTTTCGGGAATCTGGAAGGCTGGAAGGATTTCTCGAAAAAATGCGGGGAAGGGGACCTGGTCGTGGCCGGCCGGAATTTCGGAGCCGGTTCTTCCCGGCAGCAGGCGGTCGACTGCCTGATCGCCCTCAAGGTCGGCGCCGTGATCGCCCCTTCGTTTTCGGCGATCTATTTCCGGAACGCCGTCAATTCAGGATTTCCCGTCCTCCGAATCCCGAGTCTGGAAACTTTGGTCGTTGCGGGCAAATTGAAGACCGGCGACCTAGTCGAGATGGACGTGAAGTCGGGCCAAGGCACGAACCTCGCCCAGAAGCTGCCTTTGCGGGCCGAGCCCATGAGCGCCGTCCAGGTCGAGATCTATATGGCGGGCAACCTGTTTGAATATGGGAAGATTTTGGATGAGAAGAAATAGGTATCATCGCGATGAGCAGAGCGACGCGGCGATCTCGATCACTCGTCATGGCGAGGCGCTAGGCGCCGTGGCAATCCGACGAAGTCGTTGCGAGCTTCTTGGCGTGGCAATCTCATGCCTAGGCCTCGATAACAAAGGGATTGGTTCGTCGCAAATCTCCTCGAAATGACAATTATGAGATAAAATCATGTTGATCTTAGCCGTTGACACGACGACACCGAGCGGATCGGTGGCGATCCTGGATGGGACAAGGCTTGTCGCCGAGATTGCCGTCGAATCGGCCTCAACTCATTCCTCCCGGCTGCTGGCGTCCATAAACCTTCTCCTGGGTGCCCTCCATCTCGGGATCATGGATATCGAGGGATTTGCCGTCGCGCCCGGCCCTGGGTCGTTCACGGGCATCCGGATCGGACTCAGCACAGTCAAGTCATTCGTCTTTGCTTCCGGAAAACCGGTGGCCCCGATTTCATCGCTCCAGGCGCTGGCCTGGAAGCTCAGGGATTCCCAGGCCCGGCTTGTCTGCCCGATGCTGGATGCGAAAAAGGGCGAAATCTACGCTGCACTTTATGAGATCGAGGGCGGCCGCATGAATGAACGCATTGCCCAAGGAGCTTATTCACCCGGCGACTTTTTGACCATGCTTCCCGCACACCGTAATATCCTTTTCATCGGCAACGGGGCTGAGCTCTACAGGGCTAAGATCCAGCATCATCTAAAAGACAAGGCCAGATTTTCCACACGTTCATGTTTTATCGCCTATGAAGTTGGGCGGCTGGGCGGCGAGCTGCTTACGGCAAAAAAGGGCGTTTCATCGGCCCAGCTCGAGCCGCTCTATTTCCGGATATCCCAGGCGGAGGAAAAACATTAAAGAGCCCCTCTCCGAAGAGAGATTCTTTCACCTGAGGAGGATGGAAACCCGAGACTTGCCCGACGTCCTGGCGATTGAAAACATTTCCTTTCCCAACCCTTGGCATGAAACCACCTTCAGAGGAGAAATCCAGAACAATGACTTGTCCTATCCTTTAGTCGTCATCCACAGGAATCTCGACAAGGTCATCGGATATATCGTCTATTGGAAGATCAGAGAAGAGGTCCAGATCAACAACATCGCCGTCCATCCGGACTTCAAGAGAATGGGGATCGGGGAAGCCATCCTCGGGGACGTCATCGAAGAAGCCCGGGCTGAGAGCGTGCATTATATTTCTCTCGAGGTCCGGCCTTCGAACACGGCCGCCCGCGGGCTTTATGCCAAGCTGGGTTTCGAACTCATCGGCATCCGGCGCAACTATTATTCGAACCCGGACGAAGACGCGATCGTCCTGGGGATGAGCTTATCGTAGCCAAAATATTTCACAAAATTCAATAAAAGACTTTCATCAGGCACAGCCCTTTGGCCGGGGCTGTGGGGCTGGACAGCGTCCGCTGTTTTTCCCGGAAAATCTCTTCGATACGGTCCAGAGAGACTCTGCCCCTACCTACCTCGAGGATGGTTCCTACGATTGTCCTGACCATGTAGCGCAAAAAACCTGAGGCCTCGATCGTGAAGATGATCTCATCGCCCTTCTTTTTAATCTCCGAGCGGGTCACTTTCCGGACTGGATAAAGAAGACGGTTCGAAGAGAACCCGGAAAAGTCACCCTGTCTTTGGAAGAGCCGGGCGGCTTTCCTCATGTGCGCCAAGTTGAGAGGATAAGGCCAGTGAAGAACATAGCGGAAGACAAAAGGATTTTTCTCCGGACCGTGAAAGATACGGTACTGATAGACCTTGGCTTTGGCATCCCGCCGGGCGTGAAAATCCTTAGCAGCCTTTTTGAGTTCGACTACTCGAATATCGTCGGGAAGGATGGCATTGAGCGCTTTTTTGAGATCCTCCTCGCTCAGCCGGAGCGCGGCCTTAAAATTGGCGGCCTGGCCTATGGCATGAACCCCGGCATCCGTTCGCCCGGCCCCGATGACGGCCACTTTTTTTTGGGCGATCCTGGCCAGGGCATCTTCCAGGGTTCCTTGAATCGTCCTTTTCTTGGGCTGCCGCTGCCAACCGTGGTAGTCAGTGCCGTCGTAGCTCAAAACGATCAGATAGTTTTGCATGGCAGGTCTATCGGAAAGCGAGCTCGATGGCCTCCTCCGCGCTTGCCGCGGGGACGACTCCTTCGATGTCCCATGTTCCGAGGCCTATGACTTTTTTGCCGTAAATCCGGCCGTAGGCGATCTCGCTCAGCGTGCCGAATTCGCCGTCGACGGCGATCAGGACATCGGCATTCATAGCCACTAGAGAATTCCTTGTGTAGCCAAGCCCCGTTGCGATAGGGACATCGATATAAGGATTGGCGTCAGCCAGATTGCTGCCGGGAAGAATGCCGATGGTCAGGCCCCCGGCCTGCTTCGCTCCTCGGGCGGCTTCTTCCATGATCCCGCCCAAGCCGCCGCAGACAAGAATGGCCTGGCGCCCGGCGATGAGCCTGCCGATCTCGAACGCGGCATGAAGGAATTTCTTTTGGGGCCGGCTCCCCCCGATGATGCCGATCCTGATTTTTTTTCTGGTGTCCATGCCTCCATCCTTTCCTGGCTCAGTTTGCCCTTTTAGAAGGAGCGAACTCTTCCTCTTTTTTAAATTACACAGATTTAAATAACACAGAGCACCGTCCTTTTCAAATTCTCCGGGACGGCCGTAAGCGTCCTATCGGTGCCGGAATCGCCCCCTGGCCCTTGGGGAACCAGTCCCGTCGGTTCCCCCTGTCGAAAAGGCGACGGGGCCCCCCTCCACTAGGGGGCCTCGGGGGCGATTCCGACACCTCTCTGAAATCACATATTTGGATGTTCCGGGGCGGCCCGAATTTTTCCCTAAGTTGAACGGCGTGTCTAATTCGTTTAAAATGCATGTTGTGAACCGTCAATCCGGAAGGGCAGGCGCGGTACTCATCTTTGTCTTTTCTATTTGCTATTTCGCGGGGTGTCAAAAAAAGCCCGTCTCTGGAAAGGATTTTTACAGGTTTATCGACCTTCTCAAGCGGGAAAATATCCAGGCCAGCCCGCTTCTGGGCAAATCCGCGGACGCCCTGACGGACGCTATCTACCCCATTAATTCTATGGTGATAACCGATGCCGGCAGCGGAGAGAATCCCCTGGGTCTCAAGCGCAAGCATACAATCGGAGCCACGGAGTCGAACATTCTATTTTCACCGCCGAAGAGCGAGTTTGTCTTTGATGTGATCCTTCCCAAAGACGGCGTCCTGGATTTTGGCATCGGGATCGTCCGGGACCAGAATTCCGAGAGGACTCAGGCGCTCGCGGCCGATGGAGAGAAGGGCGTGGAATTTATCATCGTTCTGGAGATGAAAGGGAGAAGAAAGACAATATTTCAAAAAAATTTGATGCTGCCTCCCCGGCAAGAATCACGCACCTTGAATTTTTCGATGAATAAAGTCGACCTGCCCTTCAGGCTGGAAAAGGCGCGCCTTTCGTTCATGACGACGGGCGCGGAAAGCGCCTTTGTTTACTGGTACAATCCCGTCCTTTACAGCCGTGCCATCCAGAGGCCGAATGTCATCCTGGTCTCCATCGACACCTTGAGGGCCGACCATCTGGGTACTTATGGATACACGAGAGAGACAAGCCCCGCCCTCGATTCTTTGGCTCAGGACAGCGCTGTCTTTCTTAACACTTTTGCCACCTCCGCCTGGACTCTTCCCTCGCATGCATCCATGCTCACGTCTCTGTTCGGGTTCAACCATCAGATCTATTACAATGACGAACGGATCGGCCCGTCGCTCGCGACCCTCGCCGACGTCCTCAGGCAGAATCGCTTTTTCTGCGCCGCATTTACGGGCGGGGTGTATATCGGTTCCCGCTACGGATTTTCCAAAGGGTTCGACAGCTTCAGCGAGAGGCAAGGGGATTTTTCCGTGCCCGATGCGGCCGAGCGGGCGTTCCAGGCCGTCTCCGAATGGATCGGGCAGAATCAGGACAAAAATTTTTTCTTGTTCGTCCACACCTATCAGCCCCACACCCCCTACGACTGCCCTGCCCCTTATAACTCTGAATTTCTGGGCCATGATTCCCAGCTCCAAAAAGTCAAAATCCTGGATTATTTGGGAGGACGAGAGGGAACCTTCAATCCTCTTAGCGAACAGGAACGACAGGATTTCATCGGCCTCTATGACGGCGAGATCCGCTACACAGATGAGCGGCTGATCAAGCCCCTCCTCTCCCGGCTCAAACAACTGGACCTCTATAACCGGACGCTGGTCATTGTCACCAGCGACCACGGAGAGGAGTTTTTCGACCACGGCGGCTGGGAGCACGGACACACTTTGTACAACGAGCTTTTGAGGGTCCCGCTGATCATGAAATTCCCCGGTTCGAAATTCCGGGGAAAGAGAATCGAACCGATTGTGAGCCAGGTCGACCTGATGCCGACCATCCTGGAAGAGATGGGGATCGACGATAAGAACTTGGGGCTGGACGGGAGGAGCCTTCATCCTCTATTAAAAGGGGAGAGCCGGGACGACCGGGTCTTTTTTGCCGACCGAAAGAGCCATGTCACGGATACCAATACTTCACAACGGATCACCTTGAACGACGGAAGAATGAAACTCATCCTGAACAAGGTCTTCAGCCCACAGGAGCTGACTTTCTATCATTATCCCCCTCCGCTGACCCCTCCGGTCGAACTTTATAACCTCCGCGAGGACCCTGCGGAGAAAAAGAATATCGCCAATACACAGGCGGAATTGGTCAGGCGCTTGACCGCCCGGATGGATAGCCTCTTCAGGAATGCCCGACCGCGGCAGGCGGCCAAGACCAAAATGACCAAGGAGCTCGAAGATCAGCTCAGGGCCCTGGGGTATATTCGATAAAGCCCAGGGGAAAGGAAAGGATGACCATGCCGGATTTTCTCGAAATCAAATGCCTGGCGGAAACCGAGGTGAAGAAACTCCTGACCGACATCGAGGCGCGGGTCGCCGACAAGATTAAGGAAGGGCTCTTGACCGAGCGCGAGGTGCGGGAGATCGAAGAGATGAGGCTCCGGCCTCTGCCGGACATCCAGGATGTCCAGAGCGTTTATGACAGCCATCTCTTTAAGAAAAGGAGCGAATGATTAATAGGACAAGCATCTCTTTCTCTTCTCCGGGAAACCCTGGTCCTGCCGGGCCGGCCATTCCGAAAATTTATGACAGAAAACAAGAAAATCTTTTCCTCTTGGGGGGATCGAGGAGGCATTGATGGAAAGACAAGAACAAAAAAGTCCTGAGACTCTCCATGCCGTCGAGATCGATTACCAACATGTGGATGTCTCCCGGATCATGGAACAGGTGAAAAAGGCCGCGGCCGAGCGTCCTCCGGCCCCATCGAGGTCGGAGACGCCGCAAAACGATGTCACTGCCGGCCAGGCCGGCGGTGCCGCTTCCGGGCCGGGCGGCGGCGGCCCGCCCGCCGGCTTCAAGGAAAAGATCAAGGGGAAGGTCTTAAAGCTCATGGCCCCCTTTTTTCCGGTCATCCGGCTTTTTGCCCTGCCGCTCCATGAGGAGCTCAACCTCACCAATAAAAACCTCCATGAGACGAACCGCCGGATCGATTTTCTTTACCAAAGGCTCGAGGATTTGGATCAGAGCATGGAGTATATCAAGCTCCTCCATAACCTGAGCCACAACATCGTGGTCGAGCTGACCAAGCTCAGCATCGAACACGACGGCCTGAAGACCAAAGCGCGGATCCTCCAAAAAGACCTGGAATTCCTTGAGAAACGGGAGAAAACGCTGGAGAAGCACGTCGTCAAATGAAGATCGCCTTTGTCGTCCAACGCTACGGCCTGGAGATCAATGGGGGGGCCGAGCTCCACTGCCGGTGGGTGGCCGAGCATATGCAGAAGTATGGCCCGGTCGAGGTCCTGACGAGCCGGGCGTTTGATTATATCACCTGGCGCGACCACTATCCCGAGGGGGAGGAGGTCGTCAACGGCATTCCCGTCCGCCGCTTTTCCGTCGCCAGGCCGCGCAACCCGGAAAAATTTGGGCGCATCCAAAACCACATCCTCAACGATGAGCACGCGGAGAAAGACGAGCTGGCCTGGCTCGAAGAAGAAGGCCCGACATCGCCTTCGCTCATCCGTTTTATCCAAAAGCACGAGCGCGATTACGATTTCTTCATCTTTTTCAGCTACCGCTATTATCATTCCTATTGGGGGATCCACACCGTCCCTCACAAAAGCATCCTGGTGCCGACGGCCGAGCATGATCCGGTCATTCACCTGAAGCTGTTCAGGGACCTCTTCCGGAAGCCCCGGGCTTTCGTCTATAACTCGGAGGAAGAGCGTCGGATGATTCAAACGCTGTCTCAGAATCAGGATATCACAGGCTTGGTCGTTGGCGTAGGGACGGAGCTGCCCCCGGCGGCATCGGCGGAACGTTTCCGCCAAGCCTACGGCATCCCGGGTCCTTATATGATCTATATCGGCAGGATCGATGAAAACAAAGGCTGTCACAAGCTGTTCGAATATTTCCTTTGGTTCAAAGAGGATGTCGGGACCCCCCTCAAGCTCGTCCTCGTCGGAAAATCGGTCTTGAAAATCCCCAACCACCCGGATATCCATCACCTCGGATATTTGCCGGAACAGGACAAGTTCGATGCCCTGAGCGGGGCCGAGCTCCTGGTCATGCCGTCCTTCTATGAAAGCCTGTCCATGGTGACTCTTGAGGCCTGGGCCATGGGAAAACCGGTCCTGGCCAATGCCAAATGCGAGGTCTTGAAGGGGCAGTGCCTGAGGTCGAACGGCGGCCTGTATTATGAAAATTACGGAGAGTTCCGGGAAGCCTTGAGACTCTTGTTGGCCTCGCCGCCCCTCAGCCGGGCCATGGGCGCCAACGGGCGCAAATATTATTTTGAAAACTACACCTGGGAGATCATCGAGCAGAAGTATCTCACCATCCTCAACCGGCTGGGAGCGAAACCTTAATGGACATCCATCAATTCGCCACATCCCTCAGCTACGGCGATGCCATCTCGGATGAGATGCTCGAGATCCAAAGCGTGCTCCAGGAGCGGGGCTACCGGTCGGAGATCTTCGTCAAGCTGTATGATCCCAGGTCGGCCGGGCATGTCAGGGATTACCGGGAGTACAAGAAGTACAGCGCTCCCGACAATGTCGTCATCTTCCATTTTTCCATCGGCTCGCCCGTCTCGAAGCTCTTTTTCCGCGTGCCGGACAGGAAGATGATGATCTATCACAACATCACCCCCCACGAATATTTCGTGGATGCCCACCGCATCCTGGCCCGCGAATGCTACAAGGGACGGCTGGAGATCAACCTGTTCGTGGACAAGGTCGACCTGGCCGTGGGAGATTCCGAGTTCAACCGCCGGGAGCTTCAGGCGGTCGGGTACAAGGCGACGGGCGTGCTCCCGATTCTGATGAATTTCAGCAAATTCGACCGGCCGGGGGATCCAGTCACCAAGAGCCTCTTCGACAACGGCAAAACGACCCTGCTTTTTGTCGGCCGCCTGATCCCCAACAAGAAATTCGAAGACATCATCAAGACCTATTATCTCTACAAAAAATACTTCAACCCGGACTCCCAGCTTATCCTGGCCGGGGACTACCGGGGGCTGGAGCGATATTTTTCTTCACTCCAAGAGCTCGTAGCACGACTAAACCTCATGGACGTCCATTTCAGCGGACATATAGATTTTGCGGAGCTCCTTGCTTTTTATCAGGCGGCGCATGTCTTTTTGAGCATGAGCGAGCATGAGGGGTTCGGGGTGCCGCTCCTGGAGGCCTTTTACATGAACATCCCGGTCATTGCCTATGCCGCCGGCGCCGTCGAAGAGACCATGAACGGCGGGGGAGTCATCCTCCGTCACAAGGACGTCCTCAGGACGGCGGCCCTGATCGACCGGATCCAGAGGGATCAAGCCTTGCGGAAAACCATCATCGACGGACAGCTTAAAGCGCTCCAAAAATACAGCCTCGAATACGTCAGCCGCATCCTTCTCGAGCACGTCCAGAAGGCGAGCCGGCCATGAGGATCGACCAGTTGGTTCCGGCCTTTCATCGCGGAGACGCCGTGGGCGACGAAGCCTTCGAGCTGAAGCAGTTTCTGCGGTCGCAGGGCCATGCCTCGGAGATCTACTGCTTGACGCGCGACCCCGGCCTCGAAGACCAGGCCAAGCTCTTCAGCGAATTCCCCCCGCCCTCCCGTGCCGATATCATCCTCCTCCATTTCGCTCTGCCGTCTGCTCTGACCGTAGCCTTGATCCAATGTCCCTCAAAAAAAGCCATCATCTATCACAACATCACGCCGCCCGAATTCTTCGCCGACAGCGATCCCCACATGGCCAACCTGGCCCGCTTGGGCAGGGCCGAGCTCCAATCCCTCCAGCCGCATGTCGACCTGTGCCTGGCCGATTCGGAATACAACCGGCTGGAGCTGGACGAGCTCGGCTTCCGCAACACGCATGTCTTTCCGCTGTTCATCGACTTTGCCAAGTATGAAAAGCCCATGAGCGAGTTTCTTTACAACATGTTCAGGGACGACCGGACGAACATCCTTTTTGTCGGTCGGATCGCGCCGAACAAGAAGATCGAAAAGTTGATCAAAGTCGCTTTTTATTATAAGAAATATATTTCTCCGCTGATGAGATTGATCATTGTCGGAAAAACGAAGACGTTTCCCGACTATTACGACAGCGTGGTCCGGATGGCGGACGAGTTCTACCTGAAAAGCGAGGAGGTCCGGTTCCTGGGCCATGTCCCGGACCAAGAATTGTTCGCCCTCTACCGGGCCTCGGACGTCTTTTTGTCCTTGAGCGAGCACGAGGGGTTCTGCCTTCCGCTTGTGGAGAGCATGATTTTCGATTTGCCCATCATCGCCTTGAATTCCACGGCCGTGCCCAACACCCTGGGGGAGGCCGGGATCCTGATCAATAACAGCCGGCCGGATTATGTCGCCGAGTTGGTCGATGTCGCGGCCCATGACACGGCCCTCCGGCAAAGGCTCATCGAGAGCGGACGCCGCGAGCTCAGAAGCTTCAAGGAATTCAAACGGGAGGAATTTCTGCTGCAGCAGCTCAAAAAAATAGGTCTGGCCGGTTGAGATGAAAATCGCCTTCGTCGTCCAGAGATACGGAAAAGAAGTCATGGGCGGCTCCGAGCTCCACTGCCGCCAGGTCGCCGAGAGGCTGGTCGAAAGAGGCTATGACTGCACGGTGTTCACGACGGCGGCCAAAGATTATGTCACCTGGAAAAACGAGTATCCGGCGGGCGAATACATCTTGAACGGAGTCGTCATCAAGCGCTTCAACGTCAAGAAGGCCCGCGATATTCAATCCTTCAACGAGTATTCGGACTGGATCTTTCACAATCCCCACTGCCTCGGGGATGAGCTGAAATGGCTGGAGCAACAGGGCCCTTACTCGCCGGCCCTCATCCGCGCCCTTGAGGACGAAGAACCGAAACACGACCGTTTCATATTTTTCACCTACCTCTATTACAACACGTATTGGGGCTTGCAGGCCGTGAAAAAGAAGAAAACGCTCGTGCCGACCGCCCACGATGAGCCGGCCCTCCGCCTCCAGATCATGAAGGACGTGTTCTCCCGGCCCCAGGCCTTCTTTTTCAACACCCGTTCCGAAAGACAAATGCTGAGCCGGCTTTTCCAGTTCCAAGGGAAATATCAGGAAACGGTCGGCGTCGGCGTGGATATTCCGGAGAGGCTCGATTCTTCGGCGCTGACCTCAAGATACAGGGTGCTGTCGCCCTATATCCTGTATGCCGGCCGGATCGAGCCGGGAAAAGGCTGCGGAGAGCTCCTGGACAATTTTTCGAGATACAGCCGGAAAAATCCCGACTTGAGCCTGGTTTTGATGGGAAAGCTTCTGATGAAACTACCTTCTCATTCCCGTATTAAGTATATGGGCTTCGTCTCGCCGGAAGAGAAGAACGCGGCCATGGCCAACGCCCGGGCGACCGTCCATCCGTCGCGTTTCGAGAGTCTATGCATGGCGGCGCTGGAGTCCATGGCCGTCCGGACGCCGATCCTGGTCCAGGAGGCCGCCGACCCGCTGAAACAGCACTGCCTTGACGGAAACGGCGGACTCTTTTATTCCAACTACGAGGAATTCGCCGACGCCTTGGACCTCCTCCTCAAGGACAAAAGGCTGCGGGCCGGGCTGGGGAAGAACGGGCTCCAGTATGTGAAAAAAAATTATGCCTGGGACCAAATTCTCCAAAAATATGTTATACTATTGAACTCAATAAACTAATGGCATTCATCAATTACACGACCAACAATCTGTTGATCAAGATCGTCTATTACGGCCCCGGTTTGTCCGGCAAGACGACGAACCTCCGCCATATCTACAAGAAACTCGACCCCGCCTCCCGGGGTGAGCTGATCAGCCTGGAGACGACCTCGGAGCGGACATACTTCTTCGACCTGCTCCCCATCAAGGCCGGCTACATCGGCTGTTTCAAGGTCAACTTTCAGCTGATGACCGTGCCCGGCCAGGTCTATTACGAGGCGTCGAGAAAGAACGTCCTGGTGGGGACGGACGGCATCGTCTTTGTCGCCGATTCCCAGGTGCCCCTGCTGGACGCCAACCTGGACAGCTTCGAGGGGCTCCGGAGAAACTTCCAGGACCAGAAGCTCGATATGAACACCGTCCCGCTTGTTTTTCAGTACAACAAGCGCGACCTGGACAACCTCATCCCAGTCGAAACCCTGAACAGCTTGCTCAATCCGAGGAGAGTTCCCTTTTTCGAGGCCTCGGCCATCAACGGCCGCGGCGTCTTCGAGACGCTCAAGGAAATCGTCAAGCTGACCGTGCCTCCGGTGCGGGAGAAGATCATGGGCGAGAAGGAAGAGGCAGCCGTTTTCTCCAAAGAAAAAAAAGAAGAGCTCGAACTGATATAAACGGGGGCATTTTGCCGTCTTTCCTTATGGCAAAATGCTGTTCAAAATCGCAAGCGCCGCGCTCCAGGGGATCGAAGCCTATGTCGTCGATGTCGAGGTGGATATCGCCGGCGGCCTGCCCAATTTCATCACCGTCGGCCTTCCCGACGCCTCCGTCCGGGAGAGCAAAGAGAGAGTCAAGGCGGCCCTGAAAAACTGCGGCTATGATTTTCCTCCCCGAAGAATCACGATCAACCTGGCCCCTGCCGACAGGCGCAAAGAAGGCCCGGCCTTCGACCTGCCGATCGCCCTGGGGCATTTAGCCTATCTCGGGGTCATTCAGCCCGATCACCTCCAGGATTACGTGTTCCTGGGTGAGCTGGCGTTGGACGGCCGGCTCAAGCCCGTCAAAGGCGCTCTTTCCTCGGCGTTGCTGGCCAAAAAGAAAAATCTTATGGGCATTGTCGTTCCCGCCGATAACGAGAGGGAAGCCGGGCTGGTGGAAGGGCTGGATGTCTTTGGGCTGAAGAACATAGTTCAGGTCATCGAGTTCCTGATGGTCCCCGGCAAGATTTCCCCATGCCGCTATACGCTGGACGAGCTTCTCTCCGTTCCTATCCAGGAACTGGATTTCAAGGATGTCCGCGGCCAGCATCATGTCAAGAGGGCCTTGGAGGTGGCCGCGGCCGGCTCTCACAACATCCTTCTCATCGGGCCGCCGGGAGCCGGGAAAACGATGCTCGCCAGACGCATTCCCTCCATTCTTCCCCCGATGTCCTTTGAGGAGGTCATCGAGGTCACCCAAGTTTACAGCGCCTCCGGCCTTTTGAAAAACCAGGGCGCGGTGGCTGTGCGGCCTTTCCGTTCGCCCCACCACACGATTACCGATGCCGGTCTTATCGGGGGAGGCGTGATCCCCAGACCCGGCGAAGTCAGCCTGGCCCATCGCGGCGTCTTGTTCTTGGACGAGCTTCCGGAATTCCGGCGCAAAGTCTTGGAGGGCTTGAGGCAGCCGGTAGAGGACGGCTATGTGACCGTCTCTCGATCTGCGATGAGCGTGACGTTTCCCTCGTCCTTCATGTTTGTGGCGGCCATGAATCCCTGCGAGGATGTGTTCCGAGGCTTGGCAAGGGAGCAGGCTGACTGTACGGAGGCCCAGAGAAACAAGTATTACTCGAAGATCTCCGGCCCGCTGCTCGATAGGATTGATATTCAGGTCGAAGTGCCGGAGGTAAAATTCAGGGATATTGTTTCGAGGGTTGAGAGCGAAAGCTCTGAAGCAATAAAAGAGAGGGTTTTGCCGGGCGAGGCTGATTCAACTGGAAAGGTTTCGCGGGACTAGGATTTATGCCAACGCCCAGATGGGTCCGAAGGAAGTGAAAGCCTTTTGCCGGATCGACCGGGAAGGGGAGAAGCTTTTGGAGATGGCGGTGACGCGTCTGGGCTTC
>Ga0209253_10001866_pt1 | contig 18549 bp, 16 predicted proteins | sample FrelakmetBRP12BR_FD_187145 | JGI IMG/M metagenome (GOLD analysis project Ga0209253, IMG submission 187145) | Freshwater lake sediment microbial communities from the University of Notre Dame, USA, for methane emissions studies - BRP12 BR (SPAdes)... | ecosystem: Environmental > Aquatic >... | reverse complement strand
CCCATTTCCACAAGGAAAGATACGGAAGAAGGGGCGCGAGAAAAACCAATAGCAACAAAGCTGAGACAAACTGGACCAGGAACCGGAACAGTGGGGAGAGATTCCGCAGGTCGTCGTAGAAACCAAGTAGGAACATGACAAGAGCGAACAGGAACGTGTACGGAAGTTCCCTTTGAACGACCGCGCCTCCCGCAGCGAGGAATACCCACCCACCGAACGCCACCGCCGCCGCCGCGACCATCGGCACGCCCCCCATTCTCGGCGTAGGAAGGGAATGGGAGCTGCGCTCGTTGGGGATGTCCATCACTCCGACGCGCTGTGCAATACGGATAGAAACCAGCACACCAGCAGCGGAGGCCACCAAAGAGAGGGCGGCGAACCCGAAGGTTACTGGACCGAACGCTTGTACCACCGCACCGACCTTGCGATATCCTCTTCACCGGAAACCGGCGAGACGAATCCGATCTCCTCCCGGAACTTCGCGAAACTCACGCGAAACAAAGGGGAGGCCTCATTTGACAGGTGACCATTTTATTGATTCTGTCGATACCAATCCAACTCTCGCTTTAATCCGTCTTCCAGGCTGGTCTTGGTTAGAAAACCGAAGGTTTCTTCAAATCGGCGGGTATCGTAAACATCCTCAGCCAGCCATTTCTTCACGGTTTGATGGAGGCCCGCCACGCGACTGTTAGGTATCCTGGACAGATGCCGATTTAGAAGCAAAGCCAGCGATGCCGGAACCCGCACAGGGAAAGGATATTTCCCCAACGCATCTGCAATTCCATCCACAATCTCGCGCATGGTGCAGGCAGGTGCAGAAACGTTGTATGTATTGATGCCCGATGCAGGCCGCTCCGCAACCGCCACGCAGGCACGTGCAGCGTCTCCTTTATACAATATACTTTTCCGATTACTGCCATCGCCTATCCAAAGAAAACGTCCTCTATCCAGCGCACGCATCAAACGGCCCACATTCCCGGGATCTCCCTCCCCGTACAGCGTAGCCAACCGTAATATCGTAAGTGCCATCCCTGACTCCCTGGCAATTTCGATGGCTCTCAGCTCTGCATGGTATTTAGACAGGGCGTATGGCCCAACAGGGTTACAAGGAGTACTCTCATCATACATCCCCTGGGTATATGGGCCGTAGACAGATACGGAGCTGATCAGAATAAAATGTCCAACACCCGCCGCAGCCGCCGCAGCCGCCACGTTAGCGGTGCCTATTTCATTGATCTGTCGAAATTTCTCTACTGAATTCGCATCGAGAGAAAATATATGTGCCAGGCCGGCTACGTGGATAACTGTGGTTGCGTTCTCTAATACAGGTTTTAACTCTTCCGGCCTTGTAATATCTGCTTTTCGGTACACAATGTCCGACGCGTCGTGGGATACGGCCAAATCAGTTGCACGCACGGAGACGCCAGATGCCTGCAATCGGGATAAGATTGCCCGGCCGAGAAAACCATTCGCTCCTGTGATAAGAACTATATTTTCAGCCATTCCGCTTACTCGTTCCCCTATATCGATTGTCCTGGAAGACTTCCTTGTAAATCGCAACATTCCGTTCAAACATACGATCAAAGGTAAATTCAGATTCGTAGCGTTCACGGGCGGCTTGACCCATCGTCTGGCGCAAGACTGGATCATCAACCAGTTCACGAAGCCGTTCACGCAAACGCTCAACATCCCCGAGGGGTATCGTAAAACCTGTGACGCCCTCGATCACGGCCTCAGCCGCGCCACCGACATCCGAGACAACAACGGGCAAACCCGCACGCATGGCTTCGAGGGTAGTAAGGGGGAAACCCTCCCAGCGGGAGACCAAGGCAAATATATGCGATGCAGCAATAACCTCAGACACTTCATTTCGAAAACCAAGAAATTTTACTCGATCAGACATTCCCAACGTAGAAGTCAGATATCGCATGCCTTCCAAACTGGGGCCATCGCCCACAAAATTAAGATGCAATAGATGAAGCTCCGAGCAGGCGTGCAGCAGGGTAGCGTGATCCTTTGGAGCATCAAAGCGCGCGACCATTACGAGTCGTACAACCCCGTCATCATCGACCAATCCTGGGTGAGCGCGGAGCGCCAAGGGAATATCCGGCATGCCATTGTGGATGCAACACAAGTGGCGCGCGGAAATCCCATTAGCAATCGCGATGGAAAGATCATTCTCCGAGACGCAGATGATCTTTCTTGCTAAGGGTGCAAACAGGCGCTCTAGCCATCCATAGAATTTTCTTTGTATTTCGGGGACTCCTTCCGTGAAGGCCCAACCGTGAGCAGTAAAAATACAGGGAACTTCTTCTATCCAACTGGCAATGCGACCAATAATTCCGGTCTTACTGGAGTGGGCGCTGACCAAATCCGGTTGGTACCGACGGATAGTCCTGCGGATGTCTCCAAGTGCTTTCCAGTCTCGGAAGGGATGAATGGACCGCTGCAACGCAGGGCAGTTATAAACAGAAATACCCAACTGTTCCAGTGACTTACTGAAAGGTCCGACTGGGCCAGTTAATACAAGAACCTCATGTCCATGCGCCAGCAACGCGTAAGACATGTCACGAACATGGACGTTCGCGCCCCCAATTGTATCCGCTCGGGTGATAAGAAAGAGAATCTTCATGGGGGCCCACCTGAAGTTATCCCTCTTTCGACCGGACACCCACAATGATACGAATAAGAGGAAGTCATACTCCTGGTGTTATGCCCATGCCCCAAGGAACCAACAGATATGCCGCCTCTCGAGGTCATCACATCCATTCAATGCCGCATAACTCAAAGCATTTTCACACCTATAACTTAAAGGGGGCTTTACAGGAGCAGTATTGGGATATTTTATTGCCAACAAAGGTGTATCAGCATTCACAATTTTCCTTCGGATTGTGGCAACTGTTTTTTCGGTAAAGTACTGCACAGTAAGACGTACAGGTCTTCGTACTGTTTTACAATCTCTGGTAAATCATAATTACAATCGATGCGGTTTCTTGCATTTTGGCCAAGAATCCGCCGCCCGTCAGGGCCAAGATCAATCATTTTACTGAGCGCTTCTGCTAATAAAAAATGATTTCTAGGAGGTATAACTAACCCTGTATCACCAACAATTTGGGACGAGTCGCCAACATCTGTCACAACGCATGGAACACCTGAAGCCATCGCTTCACCTATGACCATGGGGAATGCCTCACTGTAAGAAGTCGAGCATGCAATATCAAAGGAACTGGTTATCATAGGAATGTCTGTTCTTTCACCGAGCAAAAAAATTCTAGTGGATAAACCCATATCATGTATCTTCTTGTTAAGCTTTTCGTTGTATTTATCCGCATCTTTTCCGACTAAAACAAAATACACATCATTGTGTTTCTTTGAAATCAATGATGCAGCTGATAGAAAATTATCATGATCTTTGACTGGGTGATATCTCGCGACCATTCCTATCAAAATCGAATAATTTGGTATACCTAATTCGGAACAAAGAACCCTCTTGGCTCCCTCTGATGGCCTGAAGCGCATAGTATCAAAACCATTTGGTATTATGGTGGTTTTTTGCTTGTTATATCCACTCTTCCAATGTTGCTCGGAACTAAATTTCGAGACGTAATGGATAACGGAAGGATAATCTGAAAAGTATGCACACATCTTTATTATTAATGCCGTCATTCGTGTTTCGTTTTTTAAAGAATATAATGAATTATGGATGCTCCATATTATTCTTGTATTACGACAATTACCTAACAAAGATATCAGACTCGCATGATACATCCAGGCATGAATTATATCCGGTCTAATAATTTTCAACTTACGAATAAGTTTTATAATTTTACTGATGTTTATTCCACCTTTCTTTATATCGAAAACATATACTGGCACCCCCAATTTCTCAATTTTATCTCTCAATGCACCATCGATTAAAGAAAATACTGTTAGATTGAACCGCGTTCGATCAATTCGATGGATCATATTGTAAAGCATAATTTCGGATCCGCCTGTTGAAAGGCTGTTTATAAATTCAATAACATTGATTTTATTACTCATTGCTGTTTTTCAATAAAATGTAATTGCACACTCGTTTGGGCTTGGAAGAAATAGACCTAAGCCTGGTCAATTCTGGTGGGCGTTGAAGTAAAAAGGTCGTTCCCTAACGCGCGGAGTTACAGAATTGTTGTCGCCAACGCTCGATTTCGCTCACCGGTAATCTTACATGCGCTTTGGTGTCCCCCTCCACCCACTTCAGAATGGCAGCCCGGTCGATCCTGGAGACAGCGGGTAGTCCAGTATCGGCGGCGATTTCCTGTGCCCGGTTATCGACGCTGATGATCAACGAGCGAACACGGTGTTCAAGGCACAGGATCCCTGCATGAAGACGGGTCCCGACATAGTCGAGTTGAGCTCCGGAAGACAGGATTTGGATCAAAGAGGACAACGATCTGTCGATGACATACCCCGTATAGCCAAGCGATCTGCAGTATTCGAGGTCATCATCACCTTGAGGCCAAAAAAGCAGTCGCCCAGCGTAGCACCTCGACAGATCTCGAATCATTTGCCCGTCAATCTTTGGGGCCTTGGAATAGTCCGTCAGCGAGAAGATGCACTCGCGACTCTTGTGAGTGTGAATAGATCCTATGAGGTCCTCCGTAAGACGCCACATGGTCGGGCACCCCGTGTTGGAAACCTTCGGGACTAGAAGGCCTCGATCGACGATGCCACGTGTGAGCGAGTCACGAACAGAGTGGACATGGCTCTGCGATAGGATCACACTGCACAGCCACCGGCCATAGGCGTTTGGTTTAAATCTGTATGCTCCCCAACCCACACCCAGAAGAATGAGGTTCCGGTAATAGGCAAGCCCGAGGGGGCCAATCTTCCATGACTCGGGCAACAACCAGCGGAAGAAGAGGAGGTTCGACCCCCCTACGAAGATATGATCTGCATTCTTCAGGAGCTTCAATGAAATCCGGTTCGGATACTGGTGGGATGGAATCGCGACGATTTCCGTCGCCTCCCCGAATATCGAGCGCAGCTCACGATATACAGCACGTGAGATGATTTGATTACCTATGTTCGAGCTTGCGACGTTTAAGGAATAAAGGGCAGGATCAATCAGTCCGATTTTCATATAAAGAGTCCCGGATATCTCGATGTCTGAGCTTTCCGATCCGAATAACATTTGGAATCATGATGACAACCATTATATTCGCCGCAACCAATTTCAATTCCAGAGGATCCTGTCGCCATTTCGATCAGGATGAAATTGCCCATGAGCCGGCGTTCATTTGTTGCTTACAAATGAGAGTACGCCGCCTTTATTAGACGTGCTCAACGCAGCGACTATTCCAAGTGCAACCCAATAGTAGTAGGCCGCGAGCATCTCGCCCTGTATGTTTCCGCCGATAAAAAAGACGATGCCGACGCAAGCGGTGTACCAGAATCTGGTCTTTGGATTCACAACGGGAATGCGATACAACCGCCTCAAGAACCAATAAAAAACCCAAGTGAATAGAATGAAGGCCGGCAATCCCATGCATCCCAGCACGTAAAACCAGGCGCTGTTCGGATTGTCGTCGTCGTAATAGGCAGCCCCCAGATCGCTTTCGAGCAGGTGGTTAACATGTTCGAAGTTGGAGATACCAACGCCGAGTAGCGGGTTCATCAGGAACATGTAAATGGACGACAGGATGAGTCCGACTCGTGCAGAGAAGCTACCACCTCCTACTGCAGATGCCTCAAAATCGGTTGCAGCGATCTTTGCCTCCACGATTAGCGATACCACACCCCAAAACTCGTATACCACATACAGCAAGGTCGCGAACACAATGTACGCAAGGTACTTGCCATACTTGAAGGAGAGACTGGTATTGCGGCTTCCCAGACTTTTCAGGGCCAGGTTGCAGGCGATGATTGCAAATGTCGACATCAGCCACGTGCCCTTGGAAAAGGTGAAAAAGGCGATGACCGTTGCACACACAGCAAGCAGTGCGCCATATACTGTGTATCCACTAAGAATGGCGAATGAGCAATATACGATAGAAACCGAGAGTACGTTACCGATGACATTCGGGTTAAAGATTTGCGGTGTACCTAGGACATCGGGGTTCATCGGGTTAAGAAAGGCAACCACGCCGGATATGATGACACCCACCACGAATCCCACCGCAGGTACCATACCCGTCGTTCGTGTGCAATGACTGGTCACTACCATTACTGTGAGTAGGTAGAAATATCTGAGATTTTCAAGGATGTCTGTCCCTTTCACATCATAAATCCACACATTGAATGCCAAAGATGCCATCGCCAGGGCACTTATGCAGACGATCGCTATAATCGGTTTCCGTAGGACCGTGATTTCATGTTGTAATGCCTGGCGTGAATTCGCATTGCACAGCAATAATAATGATAATAGGCAGAATAAAATATCAGCCACGCCAAGACCAAAGAAGTAGAAGTATTGAAATGGCAGGTTTCTTCCAATACCCAACAAAACAAAAACCAAGAAGATGAATATCTTCACGGGCAGCGCTATGCTGTCAAGACATGATGTACCGTATTGTAAGCTACCTGCAGCTGACGCAGGTCATATGGTCGCAACGGCTCCTTTGATGCCCCGTAGGTTCGGCTCACCTCACCGTCGAAACAGGATGCCCGAATGTTTGCGAGGAAAGAGATGATCTGCGCACGCTCTTCGCTAACGGGCCGCTTATCGGACAACAGCCTAGAGATCAATCCCGGCAATGCGGTGGGTGCCTTACATCTGTGCACCGTAGGTAGGGCATTGAAGTAGTTCTTCGCAAAGACAACCACCGGCTTCTGCATCAATCCCGCTTCGTAGGCGATCGTGCCGGTGAGAGCAAACACAACGGAGGCACGTTCGAGTAGGCTTCGCGTGTCGACCAAGTAGTCGACCAACACTACGCTGGGAATATCCTTGATACGACGATAGAAATCGAGCGACTTGCCATCAACATCCGACGGGTGAACCTTCACGTACAACACATGGGTCGACGGAAGCGAACGTGCGATATGTCGTATCAGCTCCAACTGGTCCGAGAAGTAGGAGCCTTGGACGTCGATAGACGACTCGGGCTGTGTATGGAGTGCATAGATACAGAATCGAACATCCTGCGGCAATTCACGCTCACTCGGATTGAAGAGCTTGTAGCGGAGCAAGTTCACTCGCCGCCGCAAGTACATCACGACCAACCTACCGATGGGATAGCGTGTATAGTCGTTGCCTATGTCAGAAAATGAGCGTCGCAGCTCGCACAAAAAAGCCCTCAGATGAAAGGGCATCAGTCGCAACACATCGATGAAGTTGCGTGTGGACTTTTTCAGCGCGGGACGCACGCCTTGAGACTCGAACGCGCTCAGAAAGCTTTCCGCCCAGGCAAGGTCATCTGCGGTGGGCTTACGCAGAGACAGGAAACTCTCCGTATGGTGAGCGGTGCAGAAACCGTAGACCTCCTGGGGAATCCGTATCCGCGTTGGAATAACAATAGGAATGCCCAATCGCCGTGCCACCAGCATCGCCATGAGCTGTATCGCAGTATCGCGCCAACTGCTGACAAGGCTGACTCCATTTGAACTAAAGATACTGTCAATCGATTTTGCTACATGGCAGAGGTACTCGATCGAAAAACGCCAGTCTTTCTTGCTGACAAGTCGATCCATTAATATGATGTCATTTACTTTTGGGTCAACACCATTCTCGAATTGGGCGAGTTCCTCACGGCATTCGGCAAGCGAACGGCTACCTGGTTTGAAGTTGTGATTGATGTCCAGAATGTGCGACTCCGATACGCCATTCCGAAGGAGGTGCTTTACATCGGATTTCAACGCACATATCCAAAACACCTCGAATTCCACTTGTTCCAACGCCCTTGCAAATGGCAAAAAATATTCCGCCGGATAACCGATGAGTGCTATTTTTCTTGGAGTCATGATACAAATTTCTTTTCTTCGACGGAGTATTTGTATTGGCAACGATTGATGGTTTCAGGCCGATGAGCGATGACCAGCAACGTTTTCTTGCCCTTTAACCCCTCAAGGGTATCGGCGATCTCATTCTCGGTGGTTTCGTCCAGAGCTGATGTCGCTTCATCCAGCACAATGAAGTCGGGGTCGCCGTACAGAGCTCGAGCAATACCCAAGCGCTGACGCTGACCACCTGACAACTTGCCTCCGTGCTCACCGATGAGTGTTGACAGCTGCTCGGGAAGTTCACGGACATGGCCTTCGAGTCGCGCCAGTCGCAGGGCATTCCACACCCGTCCGTCGTCAATAACATCGTCAGGCAACCCGAATGCAACGTTACGGCGAATTGAGTCATCAAGCAGATAGATTGACTGCGGAATGTAACCCAAATGCGTTCGCCAACCCTCGCCGAAAGACTGGATATCCTCAGCATCGAGAAGGATGCGTCCCTTCGTTGGTCGAAGCAGACCAAGCACTAGGTCGGCGATTGTTGTCTTGCCAATGCCTGAAGGGCCGATTAGGGCGACGCTCGTTCCCCGACGGATCGTCAGATTGAGGTTGACCAGAACGTCTCTTGATCCCGGATACGCAAAACATACACCATCGAACTTGAGCTCCCGCCAGTGAGTAATCGTCCGCCGTGGCCTTTCGGTAAGATGGACTTGCTGCTGCTCCCTATCCCTATTCGCTTCCAGCACAATATCTGCTGCTGGCCTGTAGTAAGCCATGCGGGTGACCGATAGCATAATTCGATTAATAGATGGCAAGAGCCGCACTGCGGCTACAGCAAACAAAGCCAGTACCGGTAGCATGGACGCACGATCCTGCCCAAACACCAACGCAACAACAACGCCTATGAACAGAGCAGCAAACGCAATCGTTTCGATGAAGAGTCGCGGCGTCTGATTCAGCAGCATGGCATATCGGGCAGACTGCGAGAAATGCTCCTCATGGGTACGGAAACGGTCGATAAAGTACTGCTCACGGCCGAGAACCTTCGATTCCTTGATGCTGCCCAAGCCTTGATTCACCCACTTGATCCGCTCGGCGTTGTGCTGTTGCTGCAATTGCCCGTAATGACGAACCTGCGCGCGGACTAGGCCGTAGAAAAGCATGGTCAAACCGCCCATCATGACAATCGCTATGAACGTTGACACCGGAGCAATCCAGAACAGAACGACGAGAATTGCGACCAGCACCATCACCTCGGTCAGCAATGTCATCGCCGGGATCAGAAAGTTCGTGAAGAACATGAGCACTTCATTGCTTACGTTCCTTATCATCTCGGCACTGTTGGTCTGTACATGCATCGACAACGGTCGTGCCATGCATCTCGAGAAAAGATCCGACGAGAAGCGAGGCATTTCCGTGTAGATGAAGCGGAACTGGGCACTTGCCATCATTGTGAGATACAGGTTCTTACTAACGAAGAAAACCAACAACCCCAACGAGACGGCGATGGTGAATGACGACGGTGTCCCCATCGCACTGCGAGCGAATAACTCTCGCATAATGGGGTGCGAGGTAAGAATCGAGGGGTCGTTAATGAGGGCCACGAACGGAACGATGGCCGCTGCACCGAGCGCCTCCAACATGGCCCCGCAGATCATCAGCGCAAGCAGCAGGATCAGTTGCCGGCGGGCTCGGAGATCAAAGATACGGAAAGACGCCGCCAACGTGCGCAGCAATCCTGCCGTCAGCAGATGCCCTGCAGGCAAATCAACGCGCATAAGCAGAAACGTCAAAGCAGTGAATACTGCGTTTGATCCATTCGACGGCCTTCTTCATACCTTGACGGGAAGAGACTTCACTTCCCATATCAGTCAAGGAGTGAACCAGCACCATGCGATTGTCTATAGAACCCCGCCGCGATCGCGCACGCGGGTCGGCGGGGCTTCCCCCGTCGCCTTGGCCAGATCCTCCGGGCTCCCGATGTCCACCCATTGTTCGTACACGGGAAACACACTGACCGGCAGGCCATTTTGCATCAGATCCTGCATGAGGGTGGTCATGTCGTATCTCTGACCGGCAGGGATGTATTGCAAGGCCTCGGGGTCCAAGGCATAGATCCCCGCGTTACACTGGAGACTCACGGCGGGCTTTTCGACCACGCTCAATAGGAACTGGCCCGCAATTTCCAGCGTGCCAAAGGGTACATTCACCTTGTATTCGGTGGTGGCCACCGTCATCACCCCTCTGTGCTTCCGGTGAACAGCGTAGAAACTTGCGAAGTTCATACCCGTCACGACATCGCCGTTCATAACCAGAATGGGGTCTTCGGGCAAGGTCGGTAATAGGCAGAGGCTGCCAGCCGTACCAAGCTTTTCTGTCTCGCGCAGGTATTCGATGGCAACTCCGAATCGATCGCCGTCACCGAAATAGTCGACGATATCATCCGCCTTATAGTTGACTGAGAGGAACACCCGTTTGACACCTGCTGCAACCAGACCGTTAAGGATGTGTTCCAGAATGGGGCGACCGTTCACGGGCAGCATGGGTTTCGGGATATTCTCAGTATAAGGCCTCAGCCGTTGCCCCTCGCCACCGGCCATGACCACTGCGGTATGGAACCCGCCCGGAAGGCTGGCCACGCCGGTATCAATAGAAGTCACGCTGATCGGACAGCCTTCCGAATCCACCACGGGAATCTGCCGGATACGGTGGCGATTGGCCACCTCGGTGACGACTGCCTGAGAGGTCCCGACGGAAACTGTCACCGGGCGGGTACACATGATCGTGGAAATGCTGGAGCCCAAATCCCTTGATCCCAGGTAGGCTCGCCTCAGGTCGCCGTCGGTCACCGTGCCCACCAGTTTGCCTGCCAGGTTTACGATCAGGGCGAAACCTGTCTTCTCCCGGTTAATCATAGCCGCCACGTCACCAATGGTGGCGTTCTCGTCAACCAGATATTTCTCGATCACGTTGTCTCCCATGTTTAAATAGTCATCCTCTTTTGGATCAGCCGTCGACCGAGTTCGATACTTGCGAGCACCCCGGCAATCTTCTTGCCTGCATCGCCCACACCATAAGGGTTCTCGCAGATCAGGCAACGGGCGCGGAAGGCTTTGTCATCCAAGGATTTCCTGACAGCGTTGAGAATCTCGTCCCGGTCATATCCAGTGTCGATGACGTTTTCAGCTCGCAATCGGCCTTGCTGGCGCGATCCGATATTGACCGCCGGACAGCCCAGAGCCGGGGTCTCCTTGATGCCGCTGGAGGAATTACCGACGCATACGCCTCGGCCTCCGCCATGTCCGGCCAAATGCAGGACCCCGTGGTAATTATAACGGCCCAGGCTAGGGTACACCTTGATGTTGCGAATACCCTCGCCATACCACTCGTTGATGCGTCGGATGATACGTTTTCCGCCGGCATCGTTGTTGGGATAAGTAACGATAACCTGACAGCCTTCGGCCGCAAGTAAGGCCAGGGCCTCCAAGGCGGGGCCGACTTGCAGGTCGGCCACCTCATATTCGGTGGTAACGGAATGCTGGGTAAAAAGGACGATCGGGCGCTCCGGATTCATGTCGTAGCACAGAGTCAGTTCATCCGGCCTGGCGAAATTGCCGGCGGCAATCAGGTCGATGGCTGGAAAACCGACGTTGAAAACACGCCATGCTTCCTCTCCCATGGCACGGACACGCCTGGCCGCATCTTCGTTGGTTGTGAAATGCAGATGGGCAAGCTTGGTCATGGCGTGGCGGACATTGTCGTCGAGAGCTCCACCCTCGGTAATGTCCCCACCTTCCACGTGGGCAGTGGGAATGCCCATCTGGGTGCCGGTGATGACCGCGGAAAATCCTTCGAAGCGGTCCGCGTATACCACCAGGATATCGGGACGGAGTTCATTAAGCACCACGCTAAGGCTGAGGATGCCCGTGCCGATTGCCTCAGCCGTCCCGAACAGGTTGTCATTCTTCATCGTGATCCTGATCTCGCGGTACACCGCGAAGCCGTCCCGCGCAATCTCGGCGGAAGTCTTGCCGAAATCCTCATCCAGGTGGGCGCCGGATACAAGCAGGTAATACTCCAGTTCCGGGTGGGCGTCCACGGCCTTGATGATGGGATATTGCAAACCGTATTCCGCCCGGTTACCAGTGAATATGGCGATTTTCCTCAAATCTTGTTCCCTTGCCTAAGAAAGAGAGATTTCAATCCGGCCTCAACCGTGCAGGACGGCCGCCAGCCCGTTAGTTCGAAAAGGCGCCGATTGGACAGCACCAACACATCCGGTTCACCGGCGCCAGAGGACACTCCGGCCTGCACAGGCAGAGAAGTAATCGCCGCAGTCGTTGCCACCACTTCACCCACACGGGTCCCCACCCCGGTGGAAAGGTTCGTGACACGGCAGCCGAATCCCGAGGAAGCAGTCAGCAAGCGGATCAGTCCTTCGGCCACCTCGTCCACATGAATGAAGTCGCGTATCGGATGCGATACTGCAACCTCCAGAGGGTCGCCCCGCCTTGCCTGGCCGAGCAGCCGGCCGATCACGGTATTCTCCGGACTGTCGGGGCCATAGACGTTGCTGATTCGAGCGACTTCGCAGGATAGACCCCACTCGCGTGCGGCACCCTGGCATATCGCTTCCGCCGCAAGTTTGGTGGCCGAATAGAAAGAATCAGGTAGCGGGAGGTCTTCTTCCTGGGCAGGCATTCGGCCAAGGTTGGAATAGACCGCCCCGGTGGAAGCCAGAAGGAACCGGTGGCAACCCCGACGCTGGACCGCATCCAGCAGGCGGCCAGTGAGCACGATGTTGATACGGACCGCGTCTTCCGGGCGAGAACGTGCCTCTGCAGAGCCGCTCATACCAGCCAGGTGCAGCACCGCCTGGACGGCACCTCCTGCATGCTCCGCAGCGTCGAACACATCTTCGCAGCCGCCCTCGGCGACCAGATCGGCCTGCACGGCGGTTACCGACAGATGCCGGTCCCACGTTGGCTCCTTGCGTGAAACAGCCGTCACGTGGATCCCCCTCCCGGCGAGGATGGAAACCAGCCGTCGACCGATCATTCCGCTCGCCCCGGTGACGATAACGTTGGTGAGATCAACTGACATCAGACCGCGATGTCCTCGGGATTGACATGAACATTGGCATGCAGGTCCCGAACTGCTTTTTTCCCCAATACGCTTTCGTAGTCTTTGGCCAAGATACGGCCCGTGCCGGGGCGCTTGACCCAAAGATTGTCCCTGGTAAAGACCTCGCCTGCCCGGACCGCACCAATGGTGACCACGGTTGCATAGGCGAAATCAATTACGGGCTGCTCCTCGAACAGCACGGTCTTGGTGCCGCCACGTGCCTGCCAGATGGCGCGTGATCCCGCGACAAGTTCCTTCAGCTCAGCCGGATCAATGGAAACAGGGATATCGGGGCCGGGCCAATCGTGGCTCACCGTAAAATGTTTCTCCAAGACGCTGGCCCCGAGCGCCACGGCACCGAGACAGGTGTAAATGCCCTTGGAATGATCGCTCAGACCAATCGGAACGCCGAAAGTCTCCTTCAACTCCACCATCGCCTGCAAGCGGACCTTGTCGTAGGGGGTTGGATACATGGAGGTACAGTGCATCAACATGAACGGGCACCCATTCCCGCGCATGATCTCGACCGAGCGGGCGATGGATGGGATATCGTTCATGCCTGTTGACAGGATGATAGGCCGCCCCATACGTGCGATATGGTCGATGAGAGGGTAGTTGTTGCATTCGCCCGAGCCGATCTTGAAGGCTGGCACACCCATGGAAGCAAGCCTGTCGGCAGCTGCACGGGAAAAGGGGGTGCTGAGATAGAGGATGCCGCGCTGGCCACAATATGCCTGGACTTTTTTCTCCTCATCAGCGGATAGCTCGCAGCGCTTGATGATGTCCCACAACCGCTCTTCCGAGATACCTCCGGGCTTCATGTCAGTGGGAATCATCTCTTCTTCGGTGATGTGGCATTGGAACTTGATGCAGTCGGCCCCGTTTTCGATAGCCGCGTCCACGAGCTGGATGGCTTTGTCGAACTGGCCCTCGTGGTTGATACCCGCCTCCATGATGACGAAGGGAGGGTGTTCCTCACCGATTATGCGACCCGCGATTTCGATCTTGGTCATCAAGTTGTTCCTCTGATCGTCTACCATGCAGTCAGTCCGCCATCGACGATATATTTCTGGCCTGTGCAATAGCGTGATGCTTCGCTGGCCAGATAGACAATGATACCGACCAAATCCTCGCGCTGGGCCATGCGGCCCATGGGCGTGCGTTCCGAGTAGCGGCGAACAAACTCGGGGTCGTGTCCGTTGTATACCCCGCCGGGAACCACGGTATTGACGCGAATCCCCCTGCCCCCCCAGTAGGTCGCGAGCCAGAGCGTCAGTCCGTGCACCCCTGCCTTGCTGGCCGAATAGGCGGGAAACGAGGCGAACGGCATCCCCTCGTAAATACGATGGTCCGGCCCTACCACCCCGTAGATGCTGGAAATATTGACCAAACTACCGCCGCCGCTCGCGAGCATCGCCCGCCCACCCTCACGCGCGACGAGGAAGACCCCCGTAAGATTGGTTCGCATGACCTGCTCCCACACGGCAAGGGGATACTCCTCGAAGGCGGCAAACACATTCCCTGCCTTCATCAGATGTTCGCCGGTGGCCGCCGCGTTGTTTAGCACTACATCCACATGGCCGAATTTCTCCATGGCCGTGATAAACAGGCGTTTGACGTCCTGTTCTTCCGCCACGTCGCAGGCAAGACCCAAAGCAGGTACGCCGAACTCCCGGACGATCTCCTCGGCCCGTACGGCAGGATTCCGATCTGGGAGGTCCGACATCACCAAAGTCGCGCCCAGCTCAGCCAACGCTCGACAGTAGGTCCAGCCAAGCACACCCGTGCATCCGGTAATGACCACGGTCTTGTTCCGGACGCTGAGCAGGGAGGCGGCGGAAAACGATGGCTTATCCATGCTTGATCCCGAGACGCTTGGCCATGAGGTATTCGATCAGCTCGAAATCGAACTCGCTATCCATGTCCAGGCTCTTGGCCTGTCCGATATTGTAACCCTGGGTATGCCCCGACAACAGCCCGCTGCCACGTCGCAGATAATCCGGCGAAAGGACGTAGATCGAAGCCACGTGTTCATAGACTTTGGGGGCGTCCTGACGCCTGACCACGGGATGGGGCAAGGGCTTGCAGATGCGCAGGAAGCCATTGTCGACTTCCAGCATGTTGAAGTAGGGATTCTTGCGTGCCTCGCAGACAGAAAACACCGCATCCGCGTCGGAGGCGCGATATTGGGCAATAGCACGGCTGATGTCCGCCACTTCTCGCAGAGGCGAAGTGCAATCAAGATCCACGTAAAGGTCCATGGGTTCTCCATAGTGGCGCTCGCAGGCATCCAGCGCATGCTGCCAGACCCCCCATTTCCCCGCTGCGTCATTGGCAAGGTCATCCGGTCGCATGAACGGCACTTCCGCCCCATAGGCACGGGCCACCTCGGCGATGGGTTCGCTGTCAGTTGATACCACCACCCGGGTAATCTCGGGGCATGCGCGGGCTTGCTCTATACTCCAGGCGATCAGCGGTTTGCCAAGCAGCGGCCGGATATTCTTACCAACCAGTCCCTTGGAGCCACCGCGTGCGCCGATCACACAGACAATATTCATGATTTGGATCCCGCAATTGAGAAGTCCTCATCGATCTCGTCGGGGCGAACGAACCGCCTCTCACCAGCGGATTTGTGACAGGCCAACGCAACCTGAAGGGTAGCGACGGCGTCCGGGAGAGGTGACCCTGGTTCCACGTTCCGATCAACCAACCGGGCAAGGAAATGGCGCATGTGGGCCAAAAATAAATCGTTGCGCTCGAACTCCTGGGGGGTGCGATGCACGATCCGAGGAATTCCGTCCCGCCCCGTAAGCGTAATAGTCCCAGTAGGGTAATCCCAGACAATTACACCATGGCTACCCGCAATTTCGAGAGTACGGGCATAACTTGGGCGGAGGTAGTCGAGATGAACCTGGGCCAACAATCCGGAGCTCAGGCGTAGTGATATCTGGGCCAGTGCCTCGGTCTCGATCTGCAGGTGGGGGATGCGGTTCGTCGTTGCCGCGACATCAACCACGTCCCCTAACAACCAAGCGATGAGATCCAGTTCGTGAATAAGGTCGAGGATAACGCCGCCACCCTGACCACGATGGGCACTGTAGCTCTGGCGATAATCCGTGCCAGGACGCCAGTCCGGGAGGTACTGTCCGACCAGTGCCCTGGCGTAATACAGGGTACCCAGCTCCCCACTCTGAAGATAGTCCCGCATCCAAAGAAGGTTTGGGTGGAAACGCAACATGAAGCCTGCCTCCACGACCAAGTGTCGTTCTTCGCTCAGACTGAGTAACTCGTTCACTCCCCGCAGGGAATCTGACAACGGCTTCTCGATGAACAGGTTCTTGCCGTTGCGGGCGGCGCTGAGGGCAACCGGAATATGTTGATCGGTACTGTTGGCAATGACCACCGCGCCCCAGGGGCCGACTAGAGCCTGATCGAGCTTTTCGACCAAAGACACTCCTGGAGGGAGTGGGTCCGTGCTGGCCCCGGCAGCCGGCCGGTAGCGGAAGGCCGCCACCTCGGCACCCAGGCCGAGCAGATTGCGGATGTGTCGCTTGCCGATGGAGCCTGTCCCGACCACCAAGACACGGGATTGGGCCGCCTTAATACCAGTCATCTGTTGTAAATGTCTACCTTGTAACCAGCCAGATTTCTACTATCGGCGAACCACTCTACGGTTTCCTGCAGGCCGCGCCGGAATCCCTCCAGCCCGCCATAGGTCGGCTCCCAACCAAGTAACCGCTTGGCCTTGCCATTGTCTGCCCACAGGCGTTCAACCTCACTTTTCTCCGGGCGTAAGCGATCATTGTCCGTCTGCACATCGATGCTCACACCCATGACCTCGGCGATCAACCTCACCGTATCGCCAATGGAAACCTCGAAATTCGAGCCGATGTTGATCACTTCACCGACTGCAACTTCACTGTCGGCAATAGCGACGAAGCCGCTCACCGTATCCTTCACATAGCTGAAATCCCGCGTGGGATGCAGCGCTCCAAGCTTGAGAGTACGTTTGCCCGCAGCGATCTGGGTGATAACAGAAGGGATAACCGCCCGGGCCGACTGGCGCGGACCGTAGGTATTGAATGGTCGAATAATGGCCACCGGCACATTGAAGGAACGAAAGAAGGAAAGGGCAAGTTGGTCCGCACCAATCTTGGTCGCCGAATAAGGGGACTGTCCTTGGAGCGGATGATCCTCGTTAATAGGCACTGCGAGGGCTGTGCCATAAACTTCGCTGGTAGAGGTATGCACGACCTTACGAACCCCAAGCTCTCGAGCCGCCTGCAATACGTTCAAGGTACCCTTTATATTAGTGTCCACATAGGTGTCGGGGGAATGGTAGGAATAGGGAATCGCAATTAGCGCGGCCAAGTGCAATACCGAATCGCACCCCTGCATCGCAGTCTTGACCCCGTAGGGATCGCGGATGTCACCAGCAAAAACATCGAGAGCACCCCTGATCTCTTTCGGTGTGTGATCCAGCCATCCCCAAGAGTTGAACGAGTTATAGAGCACAAACGCCCTGACATCGGAGCCTCGGCGCACAAGTTCTTCAGTTAGATGGGAGCCTATGAAACCATCGGCGCCAGTTACTAATATCCTATGTCTCACAGAACAATCCCATTATCGGATCCTTTATTCGCTGTAACTTGTGGACCCCTTTCATATAATGCATATAATGCACCAAGTGCTTGCGCCGATCCCTTGCGACATAATAAATGCAAAATGTAAATCCAGCAATTAGAGTGGCCATGAGGGCAGGCAACTCTTTCCTCGGTTTAGATATTCTGTCCGGAATGCGCGGTGAATCAACCACCCGGAAACCAAACTGCTCCCGGTTGCGGGCCGTCATCTCGCGCTCCACTTCCTGGCCCAGCAGCGAGTAGAGCCGACCCCGAGACTGATCGACGCACGGGAAAAACAAACGATTAACTTGTTCGATTGTCCGTGGCCAAGGAACCATCGACCGGTGGCTTTCCCGACTTTTTCCAGGGATGTTCAAGAAGCAATACGATAAATACAGAAAGAAAGAGCATTGTTAGCGTCACCGATAAGACGATCAGAACCCTTTTCGGCCTGGACTTCCGCTCCGGGGGGACCGCCCGGTCGATCACCTGGATGACGACGGCGTCTCTCGCTTCCTCCAGTTTCGCCAGTTCGTATTGCTTCACCAGGAGTTCGTACAAGGTTTCGTTATATTTCAACTGCCGCAACGTTCGGAGATATTCCGTCCCTATCACGGGGATCCGATCCGAGGACATGAGAGGGTCGAACCCCCGCCCCTTCCCCGACTCGACTTTTTCCAATTCGGTCCGAAGGGCGCGGACCTCCTCCTCGATCCGTTGCAGATCGGGATTCTGGGCGGTCGCGAACGAGCGCAGCACCTTGGCTTCGACTTCTTTCGCCGCGATCCTCGCACGAAGATTGGCGATCCCCTCGATGATGGCTTTCGCCTGGGCGTCGATCTGGAACGCCCCCGTCCGCTGCTGGAACCCCTTG
>Ga0209253_10001865_pt1 | contig 18550 bp, 16 predicted proteins | sample FrelakmetBRP12BR_FD_187145 | JGI IMG/M metagenome (GOLD analysis project Ga0209253, IMG submission 187145) | Freshwater lake sediment microbial communities from the University of Notre Dame, USA, for methane emissions studies - BRP12 BR (SPAdes)... | ecosystem: Environmental > Aquatic >... | reverse complement strand
CTGTCCCGCGTAGATAGTGATGCTTCCGTCGGGGAGGACAGCGCTTGTCGTCGGTATATCACGAAGCTCTTGGAGAGTCATTCGCTTATCATTCACGATGATTTCGTTCGTCTGTGAATTGTAATAACCATCGACCCCACGTGTCTTAAAGAGGTCAAAGATTTCGAGAGGATCGACCGTTTCCGTGATGTAGGTCGTCATTCCTGCGGGAGGATGTTCCGTCAGCGTGAGTTCGGGTTGTTGTTCACCACCTACGGAAACCTTTGCGATGCCGGTCTTGCCTGTCTCCTCGGCAGCAAGTGCGGCGATCTCGGCTTCACGTCCGGCTGTAGGAGGTGCGCCCGCTTCAGGTCCGATCCTTAGCTCTTGCTTCGGGAACTTCTTGCCGACAGCAACTGCGCCAGCGATGCGTGTAACGTTGCCCTTCTCGTCAGTCGCGACTTTGAAGTAAACACCTTTCTTCTCAATGACCTGCAGCCCCTGCGCTTTAGCTTCCGCCTCGTACTTCGGAATGAACTCCTTCGAGACAGCATATACTTGCGGTGGACCAGCAACACCTTCAGGACTGACGTAAGCCTTCTCACCCGCGCCAGCAGGCTTCTGGTGCTCTACCCACACATTCATGGCCGCTTCAGCCTGCGCGTGTTGCTCCATAACGTTCTTGGGGAGCGGTTCCTCCTTAAGAGCTTCCTTCGTCTGCGCCATTAACTGCTCCAGCCGAAAGTCTGCGTCAGCCAACCGCGTGTGTTTTTCAGCGTCTGTAAGAGCCGCATTCTCTAAGATAGGACGCATCGCTTCACGAAGCTTCGTGGCCTTCATCGGGAAGGCCTCCGCAACATACTGTAGAGAAGACTCGCGAGCAGCGTCTGGAAGCGGAGTCGCAGTTGATACAAGTTTCGTGCCCTCAGGCTTAAGACCAATAGCAGCTAGCGAACGCTTATAGGCGTCTATTATCTTGTTGGCTGCTTTCGGCCCTATCCTATAGCTATCCCGCGTTACGCGCGCCTCTGGGCTACCGGGACGTTCCGCGATCTTAAGGTCGACCTTAGAGAAAGGCTTTCCTGTGTCTACGTTAATAAGACTCGTCTCGTAAGGAGCGCCTGCCGGCGGAGCTTCTAAGCCCATCCCGAGTTCAAGAGCGCGCTGGCGCGCTACACGGAGTATCTCTTGCCCCATCAAAGCCTTCTGTGCGGCATCACGCGTTGGATTCATGATGTTCTGGTGTACTTGCATATCGAAGGTATCAGCAAGCTTCGGAGACTTCTTCCGGAGGAACTGCATCGTCTCTGCCCAACCGGTTTGACCCATCTGCTTCGCGTATTCGAGGCGCGCCGTTCCTTGGCGTCTTGCACGAGCAACGATGTCCTTGAGCGCGATCTGTTTCTGGTTTCTGGTAAGCTTCGGGTTAAGAACGATACTATCGTAGTCCTTCGAGAAGATGGTCGTATCTTCAGGCGTTAAGCCTTCTATGCCTACAAGGGACTCCGGTGGCAGATGGTGCGCTATAGGATCCGTAAGGAAGTTCTTTGCAGGCGTATCAGGCGTAGCGCGTTGTTCACGAAGGAGGCGAATAGCTTCAGGAAGATCGGAGGCGGGAATAGGTGTATTCGGATTATCCGCAATAAGTTGCTCCGCGATGTACTTGTCACGACGGCTGTACTTAAGAATCGGATCGACCTCGTCGGACATCTTCTCCCACACAGCCATCTCGACGGGAATACCCTTGGTCTTAATGAGAGTCGTAATCTTACCACCGGAGCTATCCTTCGGAATGCCCGCATGATACGCTAAGCCATCCTCAGAGAGCGTTATGATAGCGGAGCCCTTCCCCGTCGAATACGGTGACGAGATTGCGCGGGCAAGGCTTTGTGAGGCCTGATCGTAACGAGCCTTTAGCTCTACGAGGGCGGGTTCATCACCGTACGTGGCCGTCTCCCGAATCTGGTCGCGTAGTGTTCGAATCTCTTCGCCTAATACGGGATCCATCTTTGAGAGCTGCAGATCCCGAAGGAGCTTATTAGAGGTATCCGTAACGTCGGTGGCTACTCGCTTCACGTAGTGCACGCGAGCTTCTTCGGGCGTCATATCCTTCGACTGCGCTGATGGCGGAGCAGCCTCACGCATCGCGGGCGGACGCTGTGTTGGTGAAGGCTCTTCCTTATGGTCCGCCATAAAACGCTTGTACTCTTCGTCGTATTCCTGCGTGATCTTCTCGTACTCAGCCTTAGGGCGTGTGCGACGTAGTGAGGGCTCCACGATGCGCTTCTCCATTACACGACCAATCCCCGTCATCGCGACCGCAGGAATAACGGTCTCAAGGAGATGACTTCCAGTCAGAGGAGCGGGCCGCTTCTCAAGCTTCGCGAGAACCCACTCAAGAGCCCCCGCCGCGAGAGGCCCACCAGGAAAGGACATCCCGATAGCTCCTACAGCCGCGGACTCTGGAATACTCCAAAGGGGGGCTTGCCCCTGTATTACGGGAGGAAGCGAGGGGACTGCGTACGCTACTGCACCACGAGCAGCAGCTCCTTTGAAGCCAGGCGCAGCAAGAGCCTTCCCGACGACTGGAACCTTCGAGAGCAATGGAGCCATCGCCGCTTGTGTACCCATCATCTCAACAACCTGCGGCGCTAAGGCGCCTCCGGCGATACCGAGGACACTCTTCGGACCCGGAGGTAACTGTTCCATTCCGGGAACGCCGAAGTACTGTCCCGCACCGAGCCAAAGCGACTGTAGGAAGTTAGCCTTATAGAGCTTCTCGAGACCGGCTCGTTCTTCGGGAGTAGCCTTCGGCATAACTAGGCGCTCGAAGGTCTCACGACGTTTAGCATTCTGTATGGATATGGGCAGTTGCTGAAACTTCTCTGTGGGCTCAATATTCTTGTACCAGTAGAGAGCCTCTGACCACGCAGGAGTATTTATACCGGACGGTGAAGCATACTGAGACGCGATCTTCTCGAGGTACTGAGGGTAGGCCTCAGAACCGAGTAGACGAGCAGCCGCTTCAGGCTGTACTCGTTTCGGAGGGTACACAGCCTTCTTGATCTCTTCGGATGTGACGTCTTCTTCGTCGTCTATTGTTGCCATTGTTTAGCTTCCTCTGCCATACTCGTAGATGTCGGGGTCCCTACATCGAGCTCCGCGTAGGGCTCTGTGATATGCAGAAAGCGAAGGAGCTTCTCCCATCTACTAAGCTTCTCCTCAAATGGAATACCCAGTAACGTTGAGGCTTCCTTAAGCATCGCGTTAACCGTTTTCTCGTCGGCCTGCTTCGTCTGAAGAGCTAGGCTGATTCCAGAGCGGAGAGCCTTGATCCTATTCGCCTTATCAGCAACGGCCATAAACTCTGCCTGAATCTCCGGAGTCATCTTCTCGGGGTGCGCAAGAGCGTCGGCGAGTGTGCCGTAAGAGTACTTGTTCGTTAACGTGCTCATCTTCCAAGCGAGACTCAACGTCGAGGGAGAATACTTAGCAGCGCCGCCTTCGGGCTCTAAGACGGGAGCACGGCTAGGAAGGGTCCCGTCTCTCTTCCAGGCTGCTACTTCCGCGAGGCTAGGCTTGTACACCTTCAAGAACTCTGTGAAGGGCACTCTATAAGGTTCTCGTTCAGGGCGTTCTGCTTTCTTCTCGTAGGGCTTCGTCGGCATCTGTGGGACCTTACCACCGACGACTGTCTCTACGAGACTCGGTTGGATCTCACCCTTCTCACCGCCGTAGCCCTTCTGGAGATTTAGGATGATGTCGGTAAGGTCCTTCGCGGATATCGGTAACGTTGGATAAGGTCCTTCTGGAATAGCACCACCCGCTTGTAGTGTTTCGTAGCCAGGCCTTCGAAGCTCTGGAGCTGTGACGTCCTTACTAAGAGCAATGTAGGGCGCGAGTGCGTGTTGTATCTGCGCTTCTATCGGAATACCAGGCTCGCCGCGCATGAGAGCGTTCTGAACAGCGAGCTCCATGCTCTTCGGTTCCGTAGGAAAAGGGAGCCGTTGTTGTGGAGGTCCAAGGGAGCCGGGAACATCGAGTAGGCCTGGAGGCATTCCTGCGGGCGCCCCAGCTTGCGGCGGCATCAGAGCCGCGTGTGCTGGCGAGCGGGGTCCAACGTAGGGAGCAGGGTAAGCCATCCCAGTTGTCTTCGTGAAGAGCTCTTCTGCTTCGCGCCCGTAGATCTTCGAGAGGTTCTCTAGTTCCGTAGGGTCGCGTGTTACAGAAGCACGCTCGGAAGCTTGAATCATAGCCTGTAGCGCGCGTTGCTTCTCGATCTGCGGCCGAAGGATAAACCAGGCCGCAAGCATCTTGCCGATGCCCTCACCGGCCCGCGAGTATTCGTCGTTAGCCCTACCATAGTATGGCATCTAATCCTCCTTATGCAGCCAGGATCTTCGCTGCTCCTAGGTCGCCGCCAGCTCCTACCAGACTCATAAGAAGGGACATCCACGGATTGTCTGCTACAGCAGGCTGCTGAGCACTAAAGGGGTAGTTCTGGCCGTAGTTGAACAACATCTGCGTTTCGGGCCTGTAGCCTGGTTGACGTGATTGCCATGCACCGTACTCCGTTTGCGCTTGGTTCTGAAGCATCTGCCAATACGGCATTGCTATGCCCGCGGCAGTTCCAGCGCGTTGGATACCGAGCATACCCATCTTAGCGGCGAGATCACCGCTCAAGCCAGCAGCTGAAAGCTGCCGTTGCCGAGCGGATTCCTGAAGTTGCGCTGCTAACTGAGTAATCATCGAGCCCCAGTCGGTCATTGTACGACCCGTGATATCCGCAGTCTGCCTCATAGCACCCGTACCATACCTTGTGTTGCCAGCGTTGGCCGCTTGCATTGACTGCGCGATTTCGTCCTTCGCGCGCTGTTGCGCTTGGCTTAGCGTCGCCTGGTACGCAGGATTAACATCTGTAGGGAGCCCAGTCTTCATGAGCTGGTTGAGGGTGTCCTGCCAATTACCACCGCCAGCACCCGTAGCGCCAGGCTTGTTCCCATATCCGAGACCCCCTAGTAGCTGATTGAGGTCGAAAGGTGCGGCTGGAGATAGCGTTCCAGGGTAGGCCTTTCCCTCCTGACCCAGCTGTGGCAGCAACCAATTAAGCATTCCACTGCGGGCTGACGTCATATCAGCCGGCATCTGGGGTAATTGAGGTCCGTAAACTTTTGGGTTACCCATTATTCCTCTCCCTTAATAATAGAGTAGGCGGCTAAGTCCACGAGCTGTCCATCGTAGTAGGCCGCTCTGCGCAGAATACCTTCAAACTTGAAGCCGACACGCTCTGCGTAGCGCCCCGCCGCTCGCATTGTAACGGGAATGAAAGCCTCAAGCCGCTGAAGCTTCAGAAGGCGCATGAGGTCAGCGAGGACTGCCTTAGCGAGCTCTGATTTCCCAAGGTACTGTTTATCCCAAAGGACAGCATGAATACCAGCTTTCCAGCCGACTATGATGTCTGTGAGCCAGAAGGTACCTTGGAAGTCCCCGACCTCAAACACCATTGTGGTCCTTGAAGTATAGAGAGCATAGAATGCCTCTGGACTTCGATACGCATCGGGTAAGTATCTAGCGATGCGGGTGTGAACCTCAGGTATCGAGGTCGGGGACATTATCGCGTAAATGTTAGTCTTCATACCAACCTAGTAAGCATGTATATCCTGTAAGATCTTGTTGGGACCAAACCATGCTCTCCCAATTGAGAATCCAAGCACGTGTTGTGCCGTCCGCCAAGTCGACGACGACATAGTATTCCTTCTCGAGTTCATCTACGAAGGACCACGCTAGCTCCTTTCGTGCGGGGTCAGCTAGCTTGAAGATATCCTTACGAACTTTCCACCCAACAGGCTCAAGAGTATCACCAAGGAGGTAGACATCGTCCTCTCCGAGAAAGGCGTCTGTATCCTTGTCTAAGTGCTGCAGAGTGTTCGGAGCCATGATACCTCTGTTCGCGAGATACTTCAGCGTGATGGGAGCATACGCGTCTAATGTCGGCTCGGCAACCCAAACACTGTGGTTCCTAAGAATACGGAGGACGTTCGACTGCGAGCGCGACAGCCTCTGAATAAGATCACCTTCATCTCGAAGGTCTTCATACCCAGAGGTGCCCACCAATGAGAACGTCGTGATGTCGTTCTCGTCTGACCACTGAACACGATTAAGACACCAAGTAGCCGCCACGTCGTCGTACACGGCGCCACAAACGAGACGGCCAAGATACCCGATGATGCACTTACATAGAGGAGCCGCTGTTAGGGGTAGAAAGAGGCCAGCTCCGCCGTCCCAGTAGTGTGGCTTGTCGAAGCCGGAGTTGTTCACGACGACGACCTGCTGGTATGCGGTCATCATCGAGCACCCAGTCCACATAGGATCGGTGACGTATGTGAAGGGAGTCGCGGGGGTCTTCTCGACGGGCGCTCCAAGACCCTTTGCCCAACAACGCGTTCTCCCTAGAAGGATAATCCAGGAGGTCGTCGACATGTATCGAACGCCGGCGTATATGTTCTCAGCAAGTGTGAATGCTACGGCCTGAGCAGTCTTACTGGGAACAAGATTCCCAGTACGGATGAGTACCTCATCCATGTTTGGAGACTCTCCTTCCGCAAGACCACGAAGGGGCGTCGCCTTATTCAGACCACCGGCGAGCCCGACGGATCGGTAGAAGAGCCTTCCACGTTGCTGGTCGACTCCAAACATGCTTTCTCCTCTATATATCGGTAGTAATGTTTCCGGAACTTCTTCATATACTTCCAGGGCCTGTTTGCATCTCGAGCGGACCCACTGTTGTAGGCGTCAGCTACTCCGTCAGGAGTATTCACTCCGCGAGCGAAGATGCGCGCGTTAAGGAGCTTCACCACGTAAAGGATGGCGACGGGATCCTTGTCTAGGCCGAGTGGCGCACCGCGGTAGCCTAGCTCATAGGCGGTCATGTACAGGATCTGGAAGTTCGAGTAGCTACAGGAAGCCCACGCTCCATAAAGCGCGAACTCCTGTCGCACTTCCGTACTGCTGTCATAGTAGTGGCCACCAGGAGCGTACGCGGGCTCAAAGCGGGGCACTCTATTGTCCTTGTTGTACTTCTCGCACTGATAGATCGCCCAGAGAATAGCTTCCCTGTTGAGTCCTTCAGGGGCTTGTAAGGTAGGAGCGTATTCCTCAATGAGCTTTCTAATCACTGTCGATCTCCTCTCCTACAGGGATCGCGGTGGCATAAATTGATTGTAGATGAAGACCTGCACCCGTAAAGCGAATTCGGAACTTCTCAGCGGTCATCCAAGGAGAGACTGTTGCATTCTTTCCTCTATACGTAACGTCCTGCCCAATGTATGTCCAAGTAGCGCCAGAGTCGGTACTTACATAGACGTTTAAGGTATGCGGAGTATCCGCTTGGCTTACAAATTCGATGTAGTCGAGGATCTTGTCTTGTCCTGGACGTCCGAAGTCGAGATCATCTGTCTCCCAAGAGCCTGTAGCTGTTCCCGTCTCGAACGCGGTGACGTCGCCGTTGTTTAGGCACGCAAGAAGCTTCGTGGCCTTCGAACCCAACGGCGAGATCTTCTGGATAGTGAAGTACTCCTGAAGGTCGAGGGGCTCAAGAAACTCCTTGTACTGATAGTTGACCTTCAAGACCTCGAACGACTCCACTAAGTCTAGAACGTCCGAAAGAGGAAGAAGAATTTCCTTTCCCTTGTCGAAGGCCTCCGTAAGCCCTAAGGACTCAAGAAAGTCCTTTGTGAATGCGCAGTTCGTTCTCTTTACTGCTGTAGTGCTTGCGGTACCCTCTCCCGACTCGTTGGAGGCGGTAACCTTCGTATCGTAGTAGGTGCAAGCATCAAGACCTGTTAAGTCTCTATAGAGATCCGTGATACCGGTAATGCTAAACCACGGACCCGTCCCGGTCTTTCTATAGTAGAGAGTATACGAATCAGCGCGAGAGACGGTGTTCCAAACATAGTGAATCTTCGAGGTACTCTGCGCGTATCCTGTATGCCCTGTAACCTGTGCGGGCGGGTCAGTGTCTATCTTAAGAGTAACGCCTCCGAACTCTACGTAGGAGTGATACCACGGAGGAGCTCCCGGATCATCGTACGCGCTCTTTACGGTCCCTTCAAAGCGAAGCTCATAGGTACCTGCGGCGTTCAGATACGCCGTAATGTTCGCCAGGCTGAGAATGTTCTCCCAAGTTCCGCCACCTCCTTCCTGTGAGTAGAGAACTATCTCGGTCGTATCAGGCTTCTTAAGGATTACGCGAGTGAGGCAGTATCCGAAATGATCACCGGTCGCCTCAAAGCGCTTAGCACCTACCGTTAGTTGGGAGTCGTTAGCGGGAACCGCTAAAGTGAAGTGCGCGTGGATGGTGTCAAACTTATTAGTATAGCTGCTTCCAGACTCCAGTTTCGCACTGGTGTAGCCCCCGCCTATTAGCGTGAAGTAGCCATACTGCTGGGTCCAGGTATCATACCCGGGGTCTGACGGAGGCGTGCGCTTCGTAAGAGCCATATCTTATGCCTGTAACTTCCAGGTAACCCTCAGAGAGTCTCCGACGATAACGTCGACCGACGCAAACGACTGATATAGAACCTGTACGGGACCAGAAGCGGCGTTGTAGAGGCCCGCTTCTGTAATGTGGTACGTTCCAGTAAAGCTGAAGATGTACTCGTACTGCGCGGTGTCGTTCGTAATCGTCGTAGTGACTTGTGAACGAGAAGCGGCCTGTCTGAAGGCTTCCGCTCCCAGAGCTGTGTCTGAAGGCGTTCCCTGCCCAATCGCTATATGCGAAGGAGCAGTTCCTGTCGCGATCAGAAGAGCCGAAATGACAGCCCGTCCTACATTGGACTTCGTGTTGTGGATATCTCGGATGCCGATGACCTTTCCGCCACGAATGTGTTCAATGTAGAGGGAGCCCTTAAGGCCTAGCTTCTCACATGGTAATGATAAAGCCAAAGTCTGCATTTTCTTCCTCCTCGGAGGTCTGCTCGCTATGAGCAGCCATAAACGCTTTTAAGTCCCGCTGCCAAACCTCCGCGATAGGTATCTGGAGGCTTCTTGCACCGCGGTATGTCGCACAGAGCTCAATACCTTCATGCCAGATCTCGTCCACCACCGGAACGTCTGCGTCCGCTACAAGAGTAGGTACGGACACTTTCTGCCGGAAGCGGAGCTGCAACTGATAGACCCCATCTGACGGAGGATCGATGTAGATAAGACCTCCGTAAACGGCGTAGCACGCAGGGAGCCCGTTAACAATGCTACGGTGTCGATCATACCAACGAATATTCCGATACCTGAGTGGCCTCGCGTTCGTAACGTCTCGAAGACTGACGGGAAAGATGAAGTTGACAGGCACTGGATAGTCAGTTCCGCCGACGCCTGTAATAATGTACTCAGTGCCGTCAAGCTCGGGTATCGGGATCGGGGCGAACTTGCCTGCCTCAGGAAACTTTCCCGTCGTTACGAGGTCAAGGTACGCGCTGTTAAGCCACTCAGGAACCAAGACGTCGATGTCCTTTCGTCCACCAAGGTTTCGAATAAGGTGATTCTTTAGTGTTAGGAAGTTCATTCTTCTTTCTCCCAAACAGTACTGCGGTTCTCTTCGGGTTCCTCTTCACTCTCCCGCATCTTGTCCTCATGGCTAGGCTCGTCAACATCCTCAGGGCAAACGAGAAGGCCTCTCTGGAGCTTTAGAGAGTCTTCAGGCCAAGGAAGACCGCAGATCGCGCAGTCCTTCCACTTCGTAAACGTTACTTTATTGTTAGGTCTCCATTTAGACATCTAGTTATCCTCCACTATCGACTAGCTTCCATGTGCTACCATCCCATCGTTTAAGTGGCTTAGCCACGAAGGAACCACCAAAGTAAGTCTTTAGAAGAGCCTTAACCCAAGAGCCTGCCCACCGTTTTAGTATTCCATAATATGTGGGGCCGCCACCCGCTACGAAGGGCTGCATTATAGGCGTTCGACTTAGGGTAATGTCTCCTTGGGGGAATAAACCGGGCTTCAAGAATATGTCAAGCAGGCCTACTAGTCTCCGAACGAGCGAAATGTCCCCCTGCGTTGGAAGCCCTGCGGTCAAGGTGATGTCTGTCATGTTACCCCGGTAATACGGTATTTACGGTCACTCCCTGGACATCCGGGGCTGCGGTCTTCTGTGCTACAACAAAGTGTGCCTCTGCGTAGTAAGGTGTATGAAGGATATACCATCCGTTGGCATCTGAAATATCCGTGTCTACAAGTTCCTTCGTAGAAGTTCTAAATAGAAAAACATTGCAGAATCCTAAGGGACTTCCATAAACGTCTCTGGTGATACCGAAGACGCCCCATCGAGAGGTTGTCCCCCGCATGGGGTTAAGGCGGTTACCCCACGAAGTCCCTTTGAGTATGTATTGCCCACCTTCGTCCCCTTCGTATCTACTTTCATCCCACTCGAAGATGTTGGTACCCCAGTCTATTGGTAGAGGCCTATCGTAAACCTCGAAGGCATACGACCCCATCCCTGCCTCTAAGCGGGGGGTCCAGTTCGTTCCTGGAAAGGTGTTCGCCTGAATGAATTTACTCATCAATAACTATATAGATGTCAGCAACGCCAGTCGCTGTGATGTTCCAAACGACTAGCGACGAGGATACGGGAATAAGGAGCCCTCTCGGAAAAGTCCAGATAACACCTGTCCCAATAGTCGCCGGCAACGAGATCCTCCGAAAGAAGTACAGCGGAACCGTGGGTGGAGTTCCCCAGGCTAGCGCCGTCTGGACTGTTCCAGCAGGATCACCAGGATCTTCAGCAATAACCGTCACGGGAGTCGTCGGCGTTCCACCAATAGCTTGCGGCCTGCCAAGTCCGAAAGTCGAGGCAGTTGCAGCCGCAAGGAAGATGCCGATCTCCATGATTCTCGGCCTGTCCGTTGAGGTTGTGCGAATCTCCAAGGTCGGATTCGCAATCGTTACGTTAGTTGTTCTGTTTGCCAAACTGTAAATAGCCATATTGGCCTCCTTAAGTCGTGTCCACCCAAAGATCTCCAGCTGCTGGCGACCCAGGGGGAGTTACCCCAACCTTTATGCTTCGAGTACCATCTACAAGCATATATTGAGTATGATCGTCGTCTCCTAAACCCGTTAGAAGCCCGTGGTCGCTCACTCCAGAAGTTATAGGCGGGTTTACTATCCCACTATGGGCGCCAACAAGGACGGACTCGACGTAGTTTCCTGAGAGCTCTGCATCGAACACCCTATTGTAGTCTGAGGAGCCCGCTTCCTCGAAGCCGTACTTCTGACTAGGAGGCGAGGTTGCTCCATAACAGCGGATTCCGGTCCAGCCTGTCCGAAGACAGTTATATAGGTAGATACCGGAGTAAGTATTGTCCGCCTCAAGCGAGTTGTTCTTCATCTGAATGTCAGCGAATTTCAGATAGCTTACGTCTTGAACGTGAATCCCGTGACGGCCTGAACCCTCACTCATGAGGTGGTTAAAACCAAGGCCACTGTACTGAAAGTATGGCGGCCCAGCTGTCGGGAACTTAACAACGATTCCCGAGTATGTAGAATTAACGACGTAGAAGAAGTCGATGATGTCCTGAACTAAGCGGTCGTTCACGTTATCATTCGGCTCGACATCAAGACCGTTATTCCCGCATCCGATAGCGCCATTCGCAATGAAGCTAGAGTAGTAAGCATCGATGATCGAGAGGCCGTTTCGCATACACCCCTCGAACCAGTTATGTCCCATCCTAACATGCTTGTTATGGTGGGTCGGGGTCGTTCCAGCCCGATGGAGATAGCAACCATCACCGCCGGCGGTCATGTTCCCATCGTCCGGGACATTCTTAATGTAGGCATCAAAGATGTTCAGGCGGACGACTCCACAGAAGTAGAGGAAGTGAAGGTTCTTACTACCGTTCCCAGCTTTGTTTCCATCACCGTTGAGGCCGTATATAGAGATGTTATTATTCCCGTTCGTCCAATCAGCGTTTGAGAGCCCCGCTTTTCCGACTCCTACGCCTCCGCCTGCACCATCGGCAAGCTTCAGGACCGCTTCAGGGTGGAAGACTATCGTACGATTACTCGGGATGCCGATATTACCGGAGAACTTATACGTTCCCGGAGAGAAGTATAACCACCCAGTTGGGTCGTCTACACCGAGTTGAATGGACGCGGTATCGTCGTGAGACCAATCGCCTCTGGCTCCGAATGTCTTAACGTCAACCCAGGGCGCGTCATACGGTGGAACAGTCTGCATCGCCTGTGAAAGACGGAGGAACTCCTTATCAATAGCACGGAACTCATTCGAGAGTTTCCGCTCTCCGGTGTACCGCGGGATGTAAAGCTTGGAGTAAGGCATTTACGAAATTATCACCGTAATTTCGGGATAGATAATAATCTGGATGATTATATCAATGATGAGGTTACCAGTAGCTTGTGGATATTCGTACGCCCCAATATCCGGAGCTTTTCCTTGAGGTCTAGGCGTCCCCCAGAAATCGTCAGTAACGGCTACGGCAAAGCCGTTGTTAATACAAGACGAGGTGGGCTTCAGTTTATAGTCACTCGCCAAGTCAAGGGTTCCGGAGGCGTTTAGGAATACGGGATCAACAGCTCTCGAGTGCGCGTCCTGACTCTTCCCCGACTGATAGGTCGCGAATTGCGCAAGGGAATAAAGAGTGTCGACGTAGTAGATGAAGTTCGCCACGTTTGCGGTAGCGTAGTAGCAGTTGTAATCGAGGACGCAGGAGGTTAATGTTCCAACTGCATACAACTGATGCCCGTTAGTTGTCTTGCTATTGTAGTTGTCGAAAACGATGTTGTCCTTTACGACCACATTGCTAAGGCTACCTCCACCGGCGGCGTGTAAGATTATTCCAGCTCTATGACCGTAGGTACTCGTTCCGGACGTATCATTATTCCCGTAGATTGTGTTATGGTAGATGTAGATGTTGGAGTTTAAGGTCGAACCTGGTCCACCGGTTGACCAATCGACGACTATCCCGCCTCGCCACCAGCTCGTGTCATCAGCGGCTACGTTCTTCCAGACTAAGTTATCGTAGACGGTAATGTCCTTACATGCGGTACCCATCTTGGGACCGGACTCTTGACAATGATGAACGTTGTTCTTACGGATCACAACACTGTAGGCGTTATAAAGACCGATCTCGGCACCGACACTGTATTGGCCGCAATAGGAAACTTCGTTATTCTCTATAACACCGTTCCCGACAGTCCAGTTAACCGTCACACTTCCGAAGAGCCCAATGGCGTGGCCATCCTTAGTGAGGTCTAAGGAGCTCATGCCTATGTGATGGATATTATTCCCACCAATGGTAAACCCGGAGGTAACAAGCGTATCACTATTTCTACCCACCATAATTCCACCACCGCTTCCTCCGTGCTGGAAAATCACATTATTTGTAAAGGTGGCATCTATACTATTATGAGCCGCACTAGATGCCCAGCAAATTCCGCATCCATCACCGCCAGAAATAGTGCAGTTCGTCACGGTAAAGTGGTCGCAGTTCTCAAAATGGAGGTTCCCGTAATAGGGCGAGCTAAAATTATCTCCGCCCCTCAGGTCTAGGCCGTCAATGGTAAAATAACTTTGACCGACAACATAGATAGAGCGCACGGCAGAGGCGCTCGGAACTATCTGGGGAAACTCGAACTCTCGAGAATCTAACTCTGGAGACACGACATTATAGACGTAGTAGTATCCAGTTGCTGAATCATAGAAAACATCCTTATCCGTAGTCAGGTTAGCTATCGAACTTTTGACCGTAGACCGAACATTATCAATAATTAGAGAAGCCTGAGCGTGGGTACCTACGTACAGGTACATTTTATATTTATTAGCGGCCTCTGTTTGCCATTGCGGCTCCAGTCTAAACCAATCAATGTACGCCGTGGCTGGCCCCGTATCGTCTATTCGCGCAGACATTCTATTTAGGGTCATGGAGGTTCCAGATGTTGGAAGGGTAATAACATGAGAGAACTCTGTCCAATCCGACCCTGCTGGTATCACAGCCGTGAACCAATAAGAGCTTGAAGTCCAAGTTGTCCAATCCGATTGTAAGTAATAGTTAGTGGCATCCACAGTGCATTGAAAGCGTAGGTCTATGTTAGCGCCAGCGTCCGTTTTTCCGTAGAATCTAACTTTATATTTCTGGCCGAAAGGCTTGAACGAAGAAGACATGCCTGGGTCAACTATACTTCCCCCAGCGTCAGGCTTGTATAATTTCAAGGATTGTTTTCCATGGAGATACACCGTTGTATCTTGAGCGCAAGTCGAGCCACCAGATAAGGCTGTCCCCATAGACCAGCGATCTCCGGGTTCCGTGCTGAACTCGAAATCCCCGTTTCCGCTTAACCAACTACCAACGGGTTGCCAAGCATCGTAGCCGTTCCAATCTGCTCCATTGATTTGGAAGACGGCGTGAATCCTCGGCTGAGGACCAGTTCCATATGAACTGAAGGTAATGGGATTTCCAGATGCGCCAGACTTTGTGATAAGCAGACTATCGCGCCAGGTTTGTCCCCTTTGGAACAAAATAGAATCTCCATCCGAAAAGGCTGCCATGCGGGTATTAACCCAAGCAATCGTCTGCCAGGCTGTCGCCGTAGTCGTTCCAGAAAGATTATTGTTACCATAGATAGCGTCAATGTAGTAGGAATACTTGTTACCATATTCATGGGCACCAATGTCATAGAGGCTGTTGTAGGGACGTAAACCACCCCAATAGTCTCCCGCCGCTTCCGATATGGTTATTCCAACATCCTTGCATGGAGACCCAGATTGAATACGAAAGTCTGTATCATATGCCCAGGTTGTAGAACCATTAGCCAAAAGTGGATCGGTAGTGACATTTGCTCCGCCATGAGCGTCCTGCGACCAGGTGGATTTCCACTCTGCGTAGGTATCGTAATTGGCTCCATAGGCCATGTAGATAAACTTCGACGTGATAGAGGGGGAATAATAGAAATTGTAGTCGAAGTCGAAACCTATTGTAGCTGGGGTATCGGTAGCGCCGTAAATGTAGAACAACTGCGTATCCGCCGCACCACTCACTACCGCCGTTAGGTTATTCTTAAAGTGAATGCCAGAATGACCGCTAGCACTTCCCGTTCGCATAAGCCTATGAGTGCCAGTAAGAACTATCGTGTTATTGTAACCATAGAAGTTCGTGATGTGGCTGTATATCTCGAAGGCGGACGTTGTCGGATCGTAGCAAACACTGTTCTTAACCGTAAAGTTGTCGCAATACTGGAAGTAGAACGAGTAGACATCACCACGGCTATAACAGCCATCCCAGGTGTAGTAAGCAGTTGGGTCTGAAACCGTCCCTCCAGCAACAAAGCTCCCCTGGGTGTTGTTATGGGAATAGAGGTTCCTGAGAATAATATTCTGTCCTCTAGAAAGGTCGAAGCCGAACTCCGCAGACCCAAAGGCCTCGGAGTTCTCTACAATGTTGTTATTACCGTTTGCGCCGATGCCGTAGTGTAGGTAGAAGGTGTCGTTCCCGTAGGCGTTATAGGAAAGGCAGTTGCTAATCCTAGTGTTCGTAACGTAGCGCCCATCTGCCCCAACGCTGTAGAAAGAAATCCCCGAGTTGTCGCAATCACGAACGACTGTATACTCGATGATCGCGCTGTCGATGCTACAGTCAAAGATGATTCCGTTCTGGGAAGATTGGCTAACTAGGACGTTGCTGATCCACCAGTGGTCGTGGCCCGTTCCAGTAATGTTAACTGCACCGTTGCTTCCCCCTCCCCGAACGGAATAACACTCGATGCCGTCGATATGAATGTAGTCAACGTCGGCTGTGGAACAAACAACAGCGGTAGACGCCCCATTTGCTTGCCAAATCTTAGGCTTATCCCCAGTTCCGAACGCGCTGAAAGTTAGGTAGCTCTGTAGACCCGTCTTCGTGAGAGCAAGACTTTCCTGCCACGACTGCCCACACCGGAAGAGAACGAAGTCTCCTCCAGCAAGCGTCGACATCTTCGCGTTAACATCTGCTATGGTTTTATAGACTGAGTCTGTTCCACCCGTAGTCTCAAAGGTTAGGTGGTTATAGGTTGTGAAGTCGGGCGTCGCACTAGCTACATAGGTGTCGGTTATAGCCGAGTCAACGTAGTAGGTCGTTGAGAAGCCGTAGGCGGCAAGCAGGAAGAGGAGTAACGGAACTAGGAGGACTCTTAAGGCTCTCATTCAGGGCCTCCTTAAGTGATACTCAGGTATACGTTACAAGCCGTAGTATTAACTGAGGCGTCATTGTTCACGATTCGATACAGGCGTAAATTTGTAATGCCAGAAGAGTTAATGAGGGTCATGTAGCGAACGACGTTTGAGACAGCTGTAGTATTCGTGGGTACTTGAATCCTAAAGAGGTAAGCAGTCGTCCATGTAACGCCGTTGTTGTAAGAAGCTTGGAACTCGAAGTCCAATGTAGAAGCAGAGCCGGTAACACGTGTAAATGTACAAGTGATTGCGAGGGCGTCTCTGCTCTTACAGGACGGCGTCTTCGAGTTGAAGTCCGTTCCATTAACCTTCGTGACTGTCGCGGCGACGTCAACGGCTGTGTCAAGAAAGGGTTCATAGTTCGTCGCGTAGGCAAGGAGCACGAAGAAGCTTAATAGGGCTATAACCTTCAGTAAGTGTTTCATCTGTCCTCCTAAGAGAAAGAAGGGGGCCGAAGCCCCCTCATTCATCATGCGAATACCGGTCATTCATCATGCGAATACCGGATGGACTCTGTAGTAAGTCCGGACTTTGAGGAGTGAGAGCCCCGACGCGTTGCCCGCGTACTCCCCAGCACCGTTGTTGTGGAGAACTAACGGCGCGTTGACGAGAGACGCTGCGGGGATAATGCAGTCGATCTTCGCGTAACTGTTAGTTAGCGTGTCTGCTGCTTGGTCGATGAAGCCCGTACATTCAATGACTTGCGAAGCGATCGCGCCAGAGGTACCAGTGTACCTAACCACCAGGTTCGCAGTGGACTCCGTGAAGACATCCGTGCTGTAGTCGAGCCATAGAAGTGCGTAAACAAACTCCACAAAGAAGCCGGCCCCGGGCGCCGTTACTAGCGTAACCGGAGTAGCTCTTAGCGTCTTCACAGCCGCTGACAGAATTGTGGTGTCCTGGTGAGCCGCGAGGGCTGTTCCCTCAAAGTCTGGAAGCGTCGGAAGCGCCGTTCCGATCTTCAGTTGCCCAAAGGAGTCAAACCATAGAAAGGTTTCAGACAAGACTCCAAGGGCGCTAACCTTATCCATGTTGAGGAGAGCCGGCATGTTTGCCTGAGGCTTTCCTTGAATATGTCTGATAGCACGGACATTACGCCCGTCGCCATCATGTCTTTCGCCGAATCTGTGACCCATGTGAAGGTACCTCCATAAAAGATGGGTGAGATCCTCTACTCGAAGGAGCCACCAAAGTAGAGGACCTCACCGAAAAAACTCAGGCCCCAGGGGTTCCGTAAGTCCCCCACCAGTGAGTGAAGCCCACGCTCGTGCGGAAGCGCACGAGGTATCGGGCGTTGCCAGTGTCTGGGTCGTCGTAGCCCCTAAAGACAGGGCGTACACGCCAGAACCACTTCATGAAGTGGTCGGCAGGTCTCGAAAGGATGTACCACGCATCATCGTCTGTGAGATAATGCAGAATCATCTTGTCGAGTTCCCACTCTCTGACAGCATTGATTTCATTGTCACCGGTGAAGGGCATCTGAAGACTACCGAGGGTCTTCGTGATGATGTCCCTTTGCTTGGGACCACTAACAACGTACTTCGGCTTTATGAGGAGCGGAAGGTTGTTGTCATTGACCCAAGTTTCCCACGTTTCCAGAGCTGACTGCAGCGACGTTGGATCGAAGTCCACCGCGGACGAAGGTTTGTTCGCGACCGTAGCACCAGGAACTTTCGAAAGCGGATGGTCAGTCGCGCAAAGAGATTTACCATCCACCCCGAGATAACCAGCGTCGAAGGCATAGTTAAGGGGAATTGATCCGAGAACGTCGCAGGTTTGTTTAACCGATACAGCCAGCGCCCTAGAAGCGCCCCTGATAATACCATAGAGCTCGTCTTCCACACACTCTTCGCTGACCTCGTATCCCATAACGTACGTCTTGTGGAGATACGTTACAGTGCTGGACATCTTAAGGACGTCCCACAACGGTACTTCAGCTCCTTCCGTTTTTTCCGGAACGAGGCCGAAGCCCGCGACAGTGAGGTCTTGTTCCTGCCGCTTAGTGGAGGAGTCGATGTTCAGAAAGCGCGTGAATTCTTCGGGGTATTCGTTGAAGGCGAGCAAGTAGGCCTCATTGAGGCCTGGGTACATCAGCGATGCGAACGCACTCCGTAACATTGGGGAGCTAGGCATTATGATACCTCCCTATTAGCGGGCAGGACTGAGCAGTAAACGAGCCCTTCGATTGTGCCGAGCGGGTCGAAGAACTGTTGGACGACTACCCTATTAGCACTGGTGTAGCCCTTGTCGACGTACCAACAGTTACTGGCTACCGCGATCTCGTAGAGCTTTCCGAGGTCGGCTGCTTCGATCTTGTCGTTTGCGGGGGTGGCATGATAGACCTGCATGAGA
>Ga0209253_10001864_pt1 | contig 18562 bp, 23 predicted proteins | sample FrelakmetBRP12BR_FD_187145 | JGI IMG/M metagenome (GOLD analysis project Ga0209253, IMG submission 187145) | Freshwater lake sediment microbial communities from the University of Notre Dame, USA, for methane emissions studies - BRP12 BR (SPAdes)... | ecosystem: Environmental > Aquatic >... | reverse complement strand
GAAGGCATCATGGTGCGCTCAGAAGGAGACAGACGCGCAAGGACGGCGAGGCGCTATTCCGGCGATGCAGGAGGTGCGGCGGCGAGAACCGTCACGGAGGTGATCGCCGAAGAGTGGTCGCCCGGAGTCTCGACGCTCCAGCCATTGCCGTGTTGACGCTTGAAGTCAGCGTACGCCTTGTAGTTCAAGCGGACGTTGCCTCGGCAGGCAAGATTGCTCACCAGACTGCGCAGGGGCTGGTGGCGTCCCCAGAGGTTGCCCAAGCCACGGCGCACGATGCGAGGTAAGGAGTAGAAGTCTCCGTTGCAGGCACGCATCTCCTCGATAGCGTCGTTCATCGAGAGGTGTTTGTAGCGAGCCACCGGGAAGGTCAGGGTGTAGTGCCTCCAGTCCTCCGGGAACCGATCGAGGGCGATGCGGTTCTCCGCCTTCATCTGGTCCCACAGGCGAGTGCCGGGCAGGGGCGTCAGAAACAGCGCGTTGAGGTCGTTCACTCCGTACCGGCTGGCCGTCTCGGCGATACGTCTGCCGATGCCCGGTCTATCTAGATCCAAGCCGATGATGAAGGAACCGACGACCAGAATGTTGTGCCGCTGGATGCGCCCTACGGAGGCACGGAAGTCGCGGCCTCCCCGAAGGTTGAACTTCTTGCCGAGTTCGCGAAGCCCTTCCGGCGTAGGGGACTCGAAGCCGATGAAGACACCCCTGCATCCGGCCTTTGCGGCCAACGTCATGAGTTCTTCGTCATCAGCCAGGTTGATGGTTACCTGGGCGATCCATTCCTTTCGTAGCTTCGCCTGTACCATGGCGCGGAACAGGTCCTTCGCGCGGGCGACGTGTTCAGGTCGCGTCCCGATCAGATTGTCGTCCACCACAAGAACGCGATCTTCACGAATCAAGCGGAATTCCCGCACGACGTCCGCAATCGGTCGTTGCCGGTAGCGTGCTCCGTTGAACGCCGTCACACTGCAGAAGCTGCAGTTCAACGGACAGCCGCGTGTGGTCTGAATGGCCCCCAACGCATATCCCGTCGGCAGCAGATCGTGACGTGCCGGCGGGACGTCGTTCAGCTCGCAGCGCCCTCCGTCATACCGGCGCTTCAGGTTGCCATGTCGAGCGTCGTCCAGAACCTGCGGCCAGATGGCCTCGGCTTCCCCCGTGACCACCGAATCCGCACGCTCCATGACTTCGTCTACGCAGGTGGTTGCGTGAATGCCGCCCATAACGACGGGAACGCCGAGATGCCGGAAGTGAGCAGCCACTTCGTAGGCGCGGTTCGCCTGCGAGGTAAAGGCCGTGATGCCCACCAGGTCCGGCCGCGGCATGGCCGCATAGTCTGGCGCGGCGAGGTTCTCGTCCACGATCGAGATCTCCCACTCCCGTGGAGTCAGACCAGCGAGAACCGCGAGGCTGAGCGGTTTCCACACGCGGTAGCGGTTCCAGCGGTTCTCTTTGACTCTGACGATGCTGACCAGCCGGTTGGAGGGGTTGATCAGAACCAGTCGCATGGCGGGCTCGCACTAATAGCTGGAAACATGCTCTCTACTCTCTCTCTCTCTCTCGGCGGGAGGCCAATGGTGTGGGGACTTGCCCGAAGAGCAAGTCAGCGCTCGTAGTCCTCATCGAGCGCGGGGCCTCCAAGTCGTCACAGTAGAACACATCGGCAACGGTCGAGTCGCGGGGCCTCCAAGAGCGGATGCGATCATCGCCCTCGCTCTCGTACCTAAGATGCGGATGGCCCAGGTCCCCTGGAATCGCTCAACTGAGCGACCGCGAAGGTCAGTTTCTCGATCCTGTCGGCGATAAGCGCCAAGAACAGGCGACTGGCTTGGGCGTCGGTAGTGCGGCCGCTCACGATAGAGTCTTCGATTGTGTCCATGAGATCTTGCGTGGCCGGGTTCATGCCGACAATCTGCATACTCTGCTCCTCTCCCGCGTGACGGAAACAGGGGAAGACTAACGAACGGCGATGGGGGGCTCCAGCCGAAATGACCGCCTGCGCTGGAGGCGCCCGCACCGGCGTCGCCCGAGCCTTGCCCGAGAATGCACCCAAGAACGGCCGGCGGGCAACGCTTGCAGAAACAGGTGGCGGCGCGCAGTATGTGAAGTGCCCGTCGCGGGTGCCTGGTATGGCGAGGCATTGCGCGCCAGACAGAGTCTGTCCGAGAGGCAGAATCGAGTTTGGCGCGACATGCCCGAGGCGCGACAAGGTAGGCACGTCTTAGCACGGCTGGCTTGTCTGCAATCTCCCAGGCTGCGGCGGGCCTTTTGCGATTTCACCAGCTACTCGCTGCAGGCCGAACCGGTTGGCCCTCGACCGTCACTCGTAGGCACGCAGGTGATGAGCTTGTTCATGCGAATCACCGTGCCGCCGTCGATGTGCACCTCGAGCTCGTCCATGAGACAGGCCATGACGTAGAAGCCTCGGCCTCCCGGTTGCAGCAGTTCGGGCTTGCGGCGCGGGTCGTAGAGATCGAGGTCGAGCCCGAAGCCCTTGTCGGCGACGACAACGGAGACGCTCGTCGGCCCCACACGCAGCTCGACGTCGATGGCAGCTCTGCTCAGGCTGTGCTCGATGGAGTTGGCGCAGGCCTCGTGCACGCACAGCACGAGGTCTTCCACCGTTTGCTCCTCGACGCCGTGAGCCTGCAGGAAGAGCCGCACGTCTTCGCGACTCTCCTCCAGCCGAGCGGCATCGATGGGAATGCAGAGACGGAGTTCCGGCGAAGTCAAGCGGCCTCATTCCTCTCCTCCTTGTCGATCGCTCCAGTCCGTCCCGCCTCTCGCGGCAGCTGGGAGGAAGAAGAAGAGGCAAGGACCGCCTTCTACCGCTTTCGCCACCGGGGAGTCTTCCCTGAGCAGTGGATTGTGAGGCGTGGCGGCGTTCATGGGCAAGCTCGGAGGGCTCGCCGGGCAGCGGCTTGGTCGGCACGACTCACTCTCGCTGCAACCCGCCGACCAGCCGGAAGGCGACCACGTGGAGGTCGTCCCTCAGTCTGCCGGCGAAGCCGACAGCGGCATCGCGCGCGCCTACCGCCAGTTCCTGCACACTGCTATCGCGTAGGGCGGACACCGCCTCCACGAGCCGTTCGTAGCCGAACAACTCGCGGCCGCGCCGTGCCTCGGTGACTCCATCGGTGTAGAGCACAAAGAGCATCGTCAGGGGTGAGCTGCAGCTGAGCGCCCAGGTAGTCCTCGTCGAATGAGCCCAGCGGGACACCGAAGGGCAGCTCCAGCAGTCCGCACGATGAGGGGCTGAGATGAACCGGTGGAGGGTGTGCAGCGCTGGCGATGGTGGTCCTCCCGGACAGCGTGTCGAGAATGACCAAGAAGGCGGTCACGAGCGTGCGCAGGGGATCCTGACGTCCTCAACGCTCGCCTGCTCAGAGACGATGCCGACCAGTCGGCCGTCCTGCACGAGCGGCCCACCGCTGCTGCCGGGGTAGGTGCTGGTATCTCCCCAGAACGAGTCGAGGTTGTGCTGACCCCGTCCGTTGGTCCGGCAAGCCGGCCTGAGAGCCTAGTCGAGGAGCTCGAGCTCCCGCCATTCGGGCTCCGGCACGGTCACGTTCCGGCGCGCCATGTCCTCCCCCGCGCGGACGCTCACCACAACCGATGCCTGCTCGCCGGAGTGCCCCTCCACGACGCGCCCCTCCTCACCCTTGTAGCGGACGTGCTTGCCGAGCAGGTCCTCGAGTCTCAAGCGCCCTCCCTGGAAGCGTAACGTCCCCGGTCACAGCAGCGCCTGCTCTGCCGCGGCTCCGGTGAGCGAGCTGCATGCCAGCAGCCCCCGGCGTTCGGAGGCGTTACGCTGTCTCCCCTCGTTTGCGAATCGCCGTTCCTGCGGGGTGCCCGAAAGCCCCCGCTGCCCTCGACGCGCGCTCTACTCTTCGACTTCGGCGGCCGGCGGCTCGTCGTGGGTCGCCTCTTCGGCGGCCGGCGGCTCGTCGTGGGTCGCCTCTTCGGCGGCCGGCGGCCTGACGTTGGTCGCCTGCGGACCCTTGCGACCCTCGCTCAGCTCGAACTCGACGCGCTGGTTCTCGTCGAGGCCGGTCGTGCCGGGGGCGAGGCCGGTGACATGGACGAAGATGTCGCCACCCTCATCCTGGGTGATGAACCCGTAGCCCTTCTGGGTCGAGAACCACTTGACTGTACCTTGAGGCACCTTTCCTCCTCGCTGTGGGAGCGGGCCCGTATGCCAACGCCGCGAAGGCTACGGCTGACCAGACCCATTCATCGGTTCACCTTCTATGTTAACCCCATGGTCGTCGCCTGAGCAGAGCGAGGGTGACTCGGCGATCGGCGAGACGTCCGGCCAGACGGTCTATGAAGGCGGTCGGGCCCGGGTGTCACAGGTTCGGGTCACTTCCACCGCCATGAGAAAGCGGCCTGTGCGGCCACACCTCACGTCACGCCGACGCAGTGCCGACGTCGCTCCGCCGCCATTGAGCATACTTCAGGACCGGTCCATGAACGCGCCGAAGACGAGAGTCCGGAGCAGCGTGAACCCGCTCGCGACGAGCCAGCCCCCGACCTGGTCGAGCACCCCGACGCAGACCGCCTGATCAGACCGAAGGCGACCTCCGGCCCGTGCCATTCCGTCGCTTCCGCCTCCTGGTCGTAGGCGGCGGCCTTCGTGCGCGGCGACTCGTCCACTGTCTGCCCTGCACCGGAGGTATCTCCGGCACCGGCGGAAGAGGTAGGCCGACGAGCGGGGTCGGGTCACCACTCCCCGGGAGCAGCGCGGCAACGGCCTGAGGGCTCGCGGTCCGTCAGTTTGGGCAGAGAGCTTTGACCTTCGCCAGGAGCACCTCGGGGACGACCGGCTTCTCGACGAACTCCTGCACGGGAAGCCACGCGTCGTCCAGGTCCTTGTTGGAGAACTTGCCCACGTAGATGCCCGCCTCGTTGACCGCGGTGAGCATGATGAGCGGCAAGCTCCTGGTGCGCTCGTCCGCCTTGAAGGCGCGTGCCATCTTGAAGCCGGCTCCGGTGTCCTCGGGGAGCATCACGTCGATGATGACCAGGTCGGCGCCGAACGCGACGACGTTGTCGACCACGTCCTTGTCGTCGTTCTGGGCCCCGACCTCGTACCCTCCGCCCTCGAGGATCATCGAGACCGACTCCACGATACTCTGTTCATCGTCGATGACGTAGACTCGCTTCACGACATACCTCCGTTTGGTGTCGGACTCTCTGGACCAGATATCACAGCCGAATTCGTTCGGCAACACGACGGTGAGACAGGACAAGGACATCATCGCACTGGTGGGCGCCGGGAGGCTCGGCTGCGCCGTTCTCGAGGCGCTCTTGCGCATCCCGGGGATCGAGGTCCGCTACGTCTTCGACGTCGACGCCACTGCCCCGGGCGTCGCGCTCGCCCGCGAGAACGGGATCAGTTGTCGCACCGACGGCCGCTTCGACGAGCTCTCCTCCGACGCCGACGTCGACTTGATCGTCGAAGCCACGGGCAGGCCAGAAGTCCGCGCGGCGCTGCTGACGAGCAAGCATCCGGACAGCTGCCTGCTGGGCGCCGCGGGCATGCGCGTCATCTCTCACTTGCTCGATGCCCAGCGCCAGACCGCCGCTCTCCTCGAGCAGCAGCGGTCCACCTTCGAGCAGCGCATCGTCGAGCTGACCGATTCGATCGAGCGTGCCGACGTCGAGCAGGCCCGCTACCTCAGGCAGGCCTCGCACCAGCTCAAGTCGCCCCTGTCCTCGATCCAGAGCTACGTCAACGTGATCCTCGGCGGCTACACGGGCGAGCTCCCCGAGCGTACCCGCGAGATCATGCAGAAGATCCACTCCCGATGCAACGCGGCCCTCGACGCCCTTGCCGAGAGGCAGATGCTGGCCAACCTGCGCTGCATCGATCGCGACAAGCTCGAGATGAGCGCGGTCCACCTCGGTGAGATGATCGGCCAGGCGGTCGACCTCAATACTGCGCTCGCCGGCGAGCGCGGCATCGAGATCCGGTACCCGCCCTACGAGGGGCCCGACCTCGTGCTCTGCGACGCCCAGAAGGTGCTCACGCTCCTCTCCGAGCTCCTCGAGAACGCCGTCGTCTACTCCCGGGACGACGGTCTGGTCGAGATCTCCGTCGCTGAGCAGCACGACGGCCGGCTCGCGGTCTCGATCCGCGACCACGGCATCGGCATCCCGGCGCGCTGCCTGCCACGGATCTTCGACGAGGACTACCGGGCCGATCCCGCCGTCAAGCATCACCAGAACGGCTCCGGACTGGGCCTCACGATCGCCCGTGAGATCGCCGACCTCCACCGGTTTCACCTCACCGCCGAGAGCGAGGAGGGGCAGGGCAGCGCGTTCACCCTGAGCGTCCCGCCGGCGCCGGCAGCCTGAGAGCAGGGGCGAAGGGGTCCGCTCACAGCCGCGACAGGTGTTCGATCGCCGCCGCGGCATAACCGGGCAGGCGCTCGGCCAGACAGTCGGACAGCGCCATCGCGCTCCCCATCTCGCACGGCTCGATACCCATGATGGCGAACGGGGGAATGGGGTATCCGGCGTCACGCGCCATCTCCAGCACCCTGAGTACATCGCCCTCGTGAGTGGTCAGGCCGCTCAGCTCCTTGCGCGTCTCCACCTCGTCCGGCGTGAAGAAACGGAAGTCGCCCGGAGCCAGACCGAGGTGCGCTGAATCGACGACCAGCACGGCCTCGGTATCGGCGTTCAGGTACGCCACCAGGCTGAGCGCGTCGGTGGACAGGTCGACGGCCACGAAGCCGCGGTCAAGGCCGTCAGCCACGACCTGCTCCACCACGCGCGGGCCGACGGCGTCGTCGCCGGCCATGTAGTTGCCTACGCCGACCAGATAGCGCACCTCATTCAGCGCACGAACCTGACGTCGAGGTAGTGCGTCGAGCACGAGATGCAGGGGTCGTACGAGCGCACGAGCATCTCGAGCGCAAGCTCCATCTCCTTCTCGCTCTTGCCCTGCGCGACGAGCTCGGGCACGAGCTTCTCGAAGTCGTGCTGGATGTTGTTGTGGTTCTGGTTGGTCGGGATGATGCAGTTGCCGCCGAGGCACATGCCCTCGTCGTCGTAGTCGTATTCGTGGAAGAGGATGCCGCGGGGCACCTCGGTGGCGCCCGCGCCGGGGCCGTACTTCGTGGGCTCGACGAGCGGTTCGAGCTTGACGCCGGCCTCGATGAGCTCGTCCAGCAGGGCGACCGACTCGTAGACGTCCGAGACGATCTCGACGGCCTGCGCGACCGTGTTCATGTACGGGTTGGTGCAGATCGGCTGCATGCCCAGCGACTCAGCCACCTTCTTCGCCTCGGGATGGAGCCTGTCATAGTTGTTGTTGAAGCGCGCCAGAGCGCCGGCCGCGTAGGACGGCAGCTTGTGCTTCGTGTACTTGGCCGTCGACTGCGGCACGACGAACTCGTTGGTCACCTGCTTGTAGTCGGCCACCGGGTAGCGCTGCTTCGTCCCGTCCGGCAGGACCGACTGGATGTCGCCGTCGTACAGCCCGTAGTCCTTGTCGTTCGACAGGGCGATGTACTCGGTGGGCCGGTCGAACGCCGGCACGTTGGGCGCCAGTGCCGCGACGGTCGCGATCGTCGCCTCCAGTTCCGGCACGGCAGCGAGGAGCCGTTCCCTCAGCTCTTTCAGTTCCTTGGTGGTGGGCACCTCGGCCATGCCGCCGGGGACGATGCTCATGGGGTGCGTGGTGCGCCCGCCGATGAGCGAGCCCCACTCGTGCGCCAGCCGCTTGAGGCGCAACGCCCGTGCCACCACCTCGCCGTGCGTCGCGACGAGCGGGAACACCGACGGCGCGCCGAGCAGGTCGGGGGCGGCCAGGATGTTGATGTGCAGAACATGAGAGTCGAAATTCTCGGCGTGCTTGATCAGCTCGCGCAGCTTCCAGCTCTGCTCGCTGACCTCGATGCCGAGGGCGTTCTCCGTTGCCTTGACGGACGCGAGTGTGTGACCCACGGAACAGATGCCGCAGATGCGGCTCGTGATGCGAGCCACCTCGGAGTAGTGGCGACCGCGCACCATGGATTCGAAGAAGCGCGGGGCCTCCGGCACCTGCCACTCGCACTTCTCGACCACGCCGTCGGTCACGTTGACGACGATGTTGCCGTGACCCTCGACACGGGTCACGTGGTCGACGCGGATGCGGGCGGTCGTGGTCATGACGTGGCCTCCAGTGACGTGGCCTCCAGATCGATGGCAGTGAACATCAACGCCTTCTCGGCCGCCCGCTTCTGCGAGAACCCGGCCCGCTCGACGAGCACCTTCTGCAGGGCGGGCACGTTCGGGTTGTCCACGAACCCGCGGCAGGCCTCGCAGGGGACGCCGTAGGCGGGGCACGGGGCCGTGCACCCGGCACGGGCCACCGTCCCCATGCAATGGTCACCCTCGTCGTAGCGGCAGACGGTCTCGCGCCGCTTGCACTCCACGCAGACCGGATAGTTCGGGATCACCGGTTCCTTGCCGTGCAGCAGGTGGAAGACGATCTGCAGGACCTCGTACTTGTTCACCGGGCAGCCGTAGGCCGAGTAGTCGACCTTGATGGCCGCCGAGATCGGCTGCGCCTTCTGCGAGTCGAGCTGCGGCTGGTCGGCGTCGTCGCCGTACACGAACCGCTTGTAGTCGGTCTGATGGTTCTTGAGGGCGTTGATGCCGGCCCCGGCCGCGCACTGGCCGTAGGCGATGACGACGGCGGCTCGTTCGCGGATGCTCTCGAGCCGCGCGCGGTCCGCCTCGCGCGTGAAGCTGCCCTCGACGAAGGCGACGTCGATCGGCTCGGTGGTCTTCTCCGACATGGCCTCGCGGAACTCAACCACGTCGACGTGGTTGAGGAGCTCGAGGAAAGCCGCGTCACCGTAGTTGGTGAACTCGATCTGGCAACCCTCGCAACAGGTGAAATCGAAGAATGCGACCTTCGGCTTGCTCATGTCAGAACGCCTCCTCGAGACCCTGGACGTCGGCAAACGAGAACACCGGGCCGTCGACGCATACGTACTTGTCGTTGATCTGGCAGTGGCCGCACTTGCCGACACCGCATTTCATGCGGCGTTCGAGATCGACGAAGACGTTGTCGCGCGGAATGCCGATCAGATCGAGCTCGCGGATGACGAACCGATAGAAGATCGGCGGCCCGCAGATGACCGCGCGTGTCTCAGGCGAGAGCTCGACCTTGGGGAACAGCGTCGTGATGACGCCGACGTTGCCCGTCCAACTCGGATCGCCCCTGTCGACGGTCTCGTAGAACTCGACGTCGTTGTCCCTCCGCCACTTGTCGAGATCGTCCGTGAACAGCTGCAGAACGGGCTCCCGCGCCCCGTAGAAGAGGACGAACCGCTTGAACTCGTCGCGGCGGTCCAGGATGTACTGGATCAGACTGCGCGTCGGACAGAGGCCGATGCCGCCCGCCACGATGAGCACATCGTGCCCGCGAAGCTTGGCGAGGTCGAAGCCGTGCCCGAGCGGGCCTCGCACGTAGACCGACTCGCCCTTGCCCAGCTTGCAGACCGCGCCGGACACGCGGCCGACCGAGCGCACCACCAGGTCGAAGGTGTTCTTGCGCGTCGGCGAGCTGGCAAAGCCAATCGGGATCTCGCCGTAGCCGAAGAGCGAGAGCTCGACGATCTGGCCGGGCTCGTACTCGATCGGCTGCCCGTCGACCATCCTGAGCGTGAAGTGCGTTTCCGTGGGAGTCGCCATTTCGCTTCGGACGATGGCGGCCTCACGAGGCATGAAGATGTTCTCGACTTCGGTCCAGTGGCACTGGTGATTCATCTCTTGCTCCTCACGAGGCCATGATCTGATTGATGACCCGTACCGGGTCGGCGATGTCGGCGGTGCAGCCCGCCGAACAGCGGCCGCAGCCGACACACGCCGGCCCACCCAGCTTCTCGTTCAGGTACGTCGCTTTGCGCATGACGCGGTGACGGAAGCGTGCCGCCCGGTCTTCGCGGAAGTTCTCGCAGGCGCCCTCGCCGAGCGAGCACTTGGCGAAGTCCTCGGTCAGGCAGCCGTCCCAGTAGCGTGTACGCTGCCCCGACGTCTGGTCGACGTTCCACGTGTCCTGCACGTCGAAGCAGTAGCAGGTCGGACAGACCGTGTTGCACGTACCGCAGGAGAAACAGTCGGCAGCCAGCGCCGACCACAGCTCTTCATCGCTGAAGGAGGCGCGCACCCTAGCGGCGATCGCCTCGGTGCCTTGTTCCAGCTTCTCGGGGCAGCGCTCGAGGGCCGCGGCGTTCACGTCGGCTGCCTGGGCGAGCTGGGCGTCGGTCGCCGGCGCGAAGTCGCCGAACTTGAGCAACGCTTCGCCGCGCTCGGTCAGCGTCTCGAGCACGTAGCCGCCGTCGATCGACGTGAGGAAGGCGTCGTGTCCCCTGGGCGACACGTCGGCACCGACCGAGGCGAAGAACGCCCGTTGGGAGACCGTCTGGACGTTGGCGGCGACGATCGTGGTGGTCTGGCGATGCGCCATGTAGTTGACGTCGTAGTTGCGCTCCGAGAACAGGAGGTCGGTCTGGTCGATCGCCTTGACGTCGTAGAAGTGGACGCCGAGGAGGATCTTCTCGGTGGGTTCCAGCGCAGCCTCGTACCCGGCTCCGCTGAAGTGGATCAGGTCCTGGGCCGGGGGGAAGAAGAGCTTCTTCGGCGGCAGAATGGTGACGTCGTAGTCGAGCCGTAGTTCTTCAGGCGTCTCCAGGCGCTCGAAGACGAAGCGCGAGCGTTTGGCCACCGGTCCGTAGACCGGCCCCGCCTCGATCATGGCGGTCACAAACGCGGCGAAGTCGTCACTCCTTATGAATGAGGCAGTCATCGGACCTCACTAGGTTGAACACATGCCTCTCTCGCACCGGGCGAGCGGCCGGACGAAACGGACAGCCCCGTTGGTATGAGAACGTCGGGCGTTGGTGTGAGAACGTCGGGAATCGGCACACTCCTTTCGGCCTGCTTGTGCACCACTTCCCCGAAAGGCTACCTGATTGCGAAAGCCGTCACAACGGCCGATTTGCCGCGGCTCAGGGTGGGGGCTCATCCGCGCGAGCCGCCGCCGCTTCTTCTGACGACACCGCGCCGGCCGAGCGCGAGAAGATGCTCCGCGAGAACCGATGGCCAGACGCCGACGAGCGAGCTGCCCAGCGCACCGACGGCGATGCGCGTGGTCCCGAAGAACGCGGAGGCGGAGCCTGCCACATCGCGGTGCAGCGAGAGCGCCAGCGCCGTGGAGTCCGGGCCGACGACGGCCAGGCTGGCGGCGAGCATGCCCGCGGCGTTGACGCTGAACGTTCCGCAGGCTGAGTGGGACCCGGCGCTCGCGCGGCAGGCTCTCCCGCAGGCCGAGAGCGACGCCCACTCGAGGATAGGGTATGGTCGCGCCGAGGAACGCATGGCGACGCACAGTGGACTGGAGGAGACGGGATGGCAACCAAGGCGGATTTCACCGAGGTCGAGTGGCAGACCCTTCAGTGGGCGGTGGCCGACACGATGGCGTACCTCTCGATGGCCGATCCAGGATTCTGGGACATGTTCAAGGAGGCGAACGCGGCAGCTCACTACATCGCCGCGGCCAAGCAGACGAGCGAGAGCGCGCTTGTCCGCGAGCTCTCGGCCGACATCAAGACCAAGCGCGACAAGGCGGTCTCGAGCAATCCCACAGACGTGGCCGGCGCAGTCATCGACCGTGTGGACGAAGCCGTCAAGATCGTCGCGGGCAAGGCGCCCGAAGACCTCGATGCCTTCAAGGGCTTCATCATCGGTGTCGCCAAGGCGACCGCCGAGGCCGCCGAAGGCACCGGCCCGACTGAAGCTGCAGCTATCGCGAAGCTCGAGGCCGCGCTGGGCTGATCCCGCTCCCGACGATCGCGCTACTCGCCGCTCTTGCCCTGGTAGTAACCGAGCAGCAGCTCGTCCCAGCGCGTGTCGGCCGGGAAGTCGAGGCCGATGCCGGCGTAGTCGTAGCGCAGCCAGTTGACGAAGTCGTACTGCGGCCGGCTCGACGGGAAGCTCACCGAGAGGCCGTGGCTGTGCCCGTCCTGCTGGGGCGAGTGGCGCTCGTAGAGCGCGCTTGCGAGCCCCGCCGTCAGGTCTGCCGCCGCCCGGTCGACGCCGGGATCGTCGATGCGGCGCGCGATCTCCCGCGCGAAGCGGTAGCTGTCGATGAAGCGCAGCGAGCCGTTCAGTCCCCAGCCATAGACCTGGTGCTCCGAGACGGCGGCGGCGGAGCCGATCTGCGCCTTCCAGACGTCGACGCCGCTCAAGAGCGCCCCGGCGAGGCGATCGTAGGTCGCGCCCAGCGATGCCTGCCTGGTCTCGTCGATCGAGGAGAAGGTCACCGTCGTCGTGCTCGCGTTGAGCTCATCGAGGTAGAAGCTCACGTAGCTGTCGACGATGACCCGTCCGAGGTCGGCCGCGCTCTGGCCGGGTCGTGCGACGAGGCTGCGCACGATGGGCTCGTAGGGAAGCCCCTCGAGCGGCACGACCTGCTGACTCGCGGCGAGCACGTCGGTGAGCGCGCGGAGCTGGTAGGAGAGCTCGATCATGGCCATCGAGCAGCCATCGAAGACGGTGAGGTCGATCTTGTCACCGGCCGCCTTCTCGGCCTTCGCCATGGCGCCCGCGAGATCGCGGATCATCATGCGGCTGCCGCTCGTGTCGTCGCTGGCGAAGTAGGCCCAGCCGCGACCGTGGTCCCAGAGGTCGAGGACGTACCTGTCGGCCGGGTAGGTCTTCATGACCCAGGCCGCGAACGAGGAGAGCGTCGCCGGCGAGCCCATATCGGGCTCGGGAACGCTCGCCAGCAGGCGCCGACCGCCGGGCACGATGAGCCACTTCTCGGCACCCGTGTCTCCAGCGTGATCGTAGAGGACGACTATGGTGACGTCGCGGACCGAGGTGAGGCCGCGCGCCATCTGGTCGAGGTTGTACCAGCCCCACGCGTCGAGGTTGTTGTCGCCGTCGAGGTAGACCATCACGGTCCAGGCCTGTCGCGCGGCGGCCGACGCGGGCGGCGCCGTCAGGGCGGCTCCGCAGACCGCGAGCGCCACCAGCAGGATCATCAGTGTGTACGCTCGGCGCATCTCCCCCTCCTCTGGTTCAGGGCCGTGAGGGCTGCCAGCGAAAGAGCGGGCGCAAGACCGACGGGTGCTTGTCTCGCCGCCATGTCCGACCTCCCACGAGGCCAAGCCATCTCGTCGCGGGCCCCGAAGCTGGTCAGAGCCGGGTCTGCCGCGAGTTCGGCTGGCACGGTTCCGTCAGGCGACCGAGCCGGGACAGCGAAGTAACGCAATGGCGAAGCACCTTGTGACACTCCCTGGGCCACGCGCGCCCCACGCCCGATGTGTGGCGCACATGCAGCATAGCAGCTCGCCTCCCTGCCAAGCGCCGAGTCTGGAGCGTCAGCCGCTGCGGCGCCCAGGCCGGCCGCGCTGGCGCGGCGCACCCGGCGGGCGCGCCATATCCCACTCGGCGGGGTGTCCGTGGCCGCGCTGGCGCTGGTGGACAAACAGGTCGCCGCGGCGCGCGAAGGCCTCCCCGCAGGTAGCGCAGCGAAACGTGATCGGGGTGCCGAGCCGTGCTTCACCGCAGTCGTCGTGAAGCAGGCACATATGGTTGTCGAGGTCCCGCTGCGACTTCAGGACCGCGCTGCAGATCTCGCAGTCGAAGGTCTTCGGGGAGGCAAGTGCGGGCATGTGGCAGAGTCCTCTTGGGCGATTGGCCGCGTGCGCCGCCGAGGCTGTTCTCGCCGGCCCGCGACGCCACGGCCGTTTGACCGTGCAACTACCTATTCCCCCAGCCAGGGCAGAGAGCACCTCCGCCGCGCGCTCCCCGAGGCGGCTCACCAGAGGCTTCGCTGTGGCAGCGCAGCCGGGAGAGCCGACTCCTCACCGGGCGCAAAGGGAATGGCCCCCGCCCTGTGGCGTCGTGAGGTCCATGGTGTACGCGGACGGCGGCGGCGATCGACGCGCATGAGCGTCCTATGCTTCTCGGAGCTAGTCTTCGGCACCATACTAGATCCACCCATGGCCACCATCGGCCGCGTGCAGGACCCGCTGTTCGCCTCGTCGCCGCCTGTCGGCGGGCGACGCGTCTCCAGCCTCGAACGGCCACGACGATCGGGACGACCATGACCGCGAGCCGTGAAGTGCCATCGATCATCCGCACAGCCGGGCGCCTCGTCTCGTCGACCGGGCGGCGCTGGTGTGTCGGCGGGTTGGCCGTCGCCGGGCTGGTCGTTCTCTTCGTCGCGTACGCGGACCCGGCACGCATGGGGCAGTCGTTCATGCACACCGACTGGCATTGGGTGGGTGCCGCCGTCGGGCTGATGCTCGTCTCGCTCGTGCTCAGGAGTGCGGCACTGAAGGTGATCGTCAACGCCCTCGGCAGTGTGCAGGCCCGGCTGAGCGACACGTTCTCTGCGACGAGCATCGGACTGCTGGCCAACTCGGTCATCCCCATCCGCGTGGGCACCGTGCTCGCCCCCTACGCGCTGTACGTGCTACTACGACGGCGGGGGGCTGCGGTGCCCTTTGCGACGACGCTGGGCATGGCCCTGACCGAGCGGCTGTTTGCCATAGCGACATTCGTCGCCCTGTCGCTGCTGTTCGTCTCGGCGCTCTCCATGCCGCCGTGGGCCGTGCAGGTGCTTATCGCGAGCGCGGTGTTCGCGGCCACGTTCCTCGTCGGCGGAATCGCACTCGAGCGCCACCGGCGCAGGCTCGCCGCAGGCGACTGCGACCGCCGAATCGACGAGACGCCGGGCGTCGCCGCGGCCGCACGCCCAAGCGTGCTGCGGCGCCACCTGCCAGAGCTCGTCGACAGCCAGCGCATCATGGGCAAGCCGTGGTCGGCCTTGCTCCTCGTTGCGATCCAGACGGCCGCCTGGCTGATCCAGCTCGTCGCTGCGTGGGCCGCGCTTCAGGCGTTCCATCTGGGCGGCGCCGGCCTACGCGGCGCCGCCCTGGTGCTCGTGCTCACAAACCTGATCGGCCTGGTGCCGATCACGCCCGGAAACGTGGGAACGTTCCAGGCGGCCGCCGTGGCAGCGCTCGCCGTCTCGGGCGTCGCAGCCGGCCCGGCGGTCGCCTACGCACTGGGCCTCCAGGGCATGCAGCTCGTGGTCGCGGTCGTCGCCGGGTTGGCCTCGCTCAGCCTGCAGGACCTCACCCTCGCCGATCTTCGGGGCAGGAGCCGCCAAGCCGCTTCGCTGCTCTACCGCGGCGACCAGGTGGCGCCCAATCCAGCTGAGGGACCGGTCCGGCTCTGAGGGCCTCGCAGGGCCCGCACTTGACCGCGCCACCAAGCTCAGCCGCGGACAAGTGAGGCGGAACGAAGAGACACACGCTTCGGCCTGCCACCCGCGTACTGGACCTGCTGGCTTCCGACTTCTCGGAACCCGAAGCCCTCGTGGAACCGCTCGGACCTCGGGTTCGGCGGTTCAGCGTCGATCTCGCACGTGACCCGTTCGTACCCTTCACGACGCGCGAACGCGAACAGATCCTGATAGAGGAGACGACCGACTCCAGTGCCTTGCCGCTGCGACGATACGACCACACGGTCGACGTACAGAAACCTGGCGTACCGCGCCGCGAACCAACGGAAGTTGACGCTGTCATGGTGGGCGTCCGACCCGAACGCCAGCACGAACCCAGCGACCTCGTCCTCGTCCACTGCCGCCCGGTGGTACGAAGCCAGCGAATCGAGGAGCTCCAGGCGCTCCCGAGAAAGGGGGGCCAGGACGCGGACGAACTCCTCGTTCAGGTCGAGGATCGCCGCGAACCGATCTGCCGTCGCCGGGAGAATCTGCATGGCCGGCATCCTGACATGTGACTCTCCACTGTCACAACACGATCGGCGCCCTCGGACACGTCTCGGCGGCCCCCAAGGCCTCGCGTGACTCGCGCCCCGCTTGCCAGATTGCCGTCCGCAGGCCGCGCAGGTGGGGAGCTTGGAAGAGCGGGTTTCTCCATCGCTTTCTGACCAACGTCGTGATCCCTGCCGCCGGTCCCGCCGGGGCGAGTCGCTCTCGCCGGGGAATACAGAGCCCATGGGCAAGCCGTCAGACAGGGTGAACGAGGTCGATGACGACGCCGTTGAGCGCCTGCGCAGCGTCTACCTCGCGCTCGGTCCCGGCTTCCCTGCGCAGGCGTTCGCACTGTTCGAGCACGAGGGCCGCGGCGATGGAGGCGGGTGGTGCCGGCTGGCGCCCCACGCCAAGCCGCGGTTCCTGCGTGCGACCGAGCTCGCAAGCAGCGACCTGTTCAGCCTGCCCGCGTCGTGGGAGGTCATGCGGGTAGAGCCTCGCCGCTTGACCGCACGCCGCGGCGTCATCACCGTGGTCGGGTCCATGCACTGCCGCCCGAGAGGCACCTGGGAGAACATCCGCGTGCCGGTCCTGCACGCGTGGACGATGTGCCACGGCAAGGTTCTGCGCTTTCAGAACCTGCTCGACGACATCGAGCTGCGCCGGGTAGACGGCCGCAGTCATAGCAGCACCTGAGCGGCAGGTGTGCATCCCAAGGTGGTCTCAGAGCGCCTCGGGCACGCCACCGTCTCCATCACGCTGGACACCTACTCGCACGCCATCCCGGCGCTGCAGAAAGAGGCGGCGGCGCTGATTGCGGGGTTGGCGTTCGCTCAGGGCTGAGAGGAGCTCGAGAGTCCGTCCAGCAACCTGTCGGTCTCCGCGAGCGCGGGCTTCGCGCCGAGACGCTCGAAGATCTCCCGCGCCTGCCGAAGGACCGGTCCTGCCTCTGGACTTCTCTCGAGCGCCGCCAGGCAGCGCCCCTGTCCGAGCAGCGACTGTCCCTCCTCATACGGCACGCCGAATTCGCGCCAACCGGCGGCAGCGGAGGCGAAGCTGGCCTCCCCCTCGGCGTGCTCGCCGCGCGCCTCTGCCAGCAACCCGCCGACGGTCGCCGTGACGTGTCGATGCAGCGGCAGTCTGCGCTCCGGCAGGCACGACTCGAGCCTCTCCACGACACGCGCGGCCAACTTGTCGTCCCCGCCCGCGAGCGCCGTCCGTACCGCTTCGGGGACGAACTCCGCCAAGACAGACATGTCGCGCCACGTGGCGACGCACTCGGTGAGCAACCCCAGAGCGGCGCCGGTGTCATCGAGAGGGAGAAGCGCAGCCGATGCGGCCAGGAGGGCCAAGTTCTTGGTCCACGCGACCTCACTCGCGCGGCCTTTCTCCACCAGCCAGGCCACGAACGGCCCGGCCTCCGGCGGTTCTCCGCGGCAGGCGAGGACCAGCGCCTGCTGCGACCGCAGGAAGAGAAGGTCCCAGACGTCCTCGGTCTCCTCGAGCGCCGGCACGAGATCGGCGGCCTGCGCCAGTGCCCGATCCCACTCGCCCATGGTGCGGAGGTGGTCGACCAGCGCCGCGCCGTACGTGTGAACGAACGTCTCGAGCCCGTGGCTGCGGGCGAACTCGAGCCCAGCGCTCATGACGTCGTAGGCGGCGCGAGCCCCTCTGGTGGCGAACAGCAGAGACATGTAGTTGAACTCGATCATGGCTCGCTCGATACCTAGCCCCTGCGCTCGCGCCGCTGCCAAGGCGCGTTCATAGTCCTCGAGACCGCCGAGATCGCCGAGATCGAGGCGCGAAACGCCGCGCCAGCTGAGCGCTTCGGCCGGCTCGGGCAGCGCCAGCTGCTCACAGACCTCGATGGCCCGCGTTGCAGCCTCGATGGCTGCCTGCGGGTCTCCCGTTTCGGTGAGTCGCAGGAATCCGGCGTAAGCGCCGAACACCTCGGCCTGCTCCGGTGAGGGACCGTCGTCCGCGAGAAGATCCACCGCCGCGCGGGTCAGGTCTCGCGAGGGTTCGCCGAGCGTGGCGAGAGCGGTGGTGAGCCAGCACATCGCCACCGCTGCCGTGCGAATCTCGCCGCAGGCCTGCAGGCCTGCGATGGCCTCCTCGTAGGCGGCGACCCCCTCTCGATAGCGGTTTCGCATGCAAAGGGCCTCGGCCCAGCTTGAGAGAAGTCGCAGCCGCTCTCTCGTGCCCGCTCCGGCGAGCTCCAGGGCACGCTCGAAGTGCCGCTCGGCAGCCGCGACGTCGAGGCGCAGCGCCCGGTCACCGGCACGTGCAAGACTGCGGATCGTCGGCGCGACCAGCGAGGAGGCCAGCTCCTCATCGCCGGCCGCTCGCGCGAGGTCGAGCGCCGTCGCGTAGTGGTGGGTCAGGACCTCGGCGAGGTCCTCGGCGCGCTCTCCGGCCTTCCCCTCGATCCACGCGGCGACGGCAGCGTGCTTCCTGGCGCGTGCCGCTCGCGGCAGTTGCTGGTAGGCCACGTCGCGCGCCAGGCCGTGCCGGAAGGCGAACTCGTTCTCCCCTTCCATAGAGGAGCCGCGCACGTGGCGCACCAACTGGCGCGCGACCAGCTCGCGCATGGCCTCGTCCACCTCGTCGGCAGTCCGCTCACCGAGCGCTGCCACCGCTCCCGACCAGAAGACCGTGCCGACCACCGCCGCGTCGCTGAGCATCGCCTTGTGCTCGGGCAGCGCGTCGAGACGAGCGGCGATCACCGCCTGCACCGAACCGGGCAGGAGTGCGACGGCGTCGGAGGCGCGG
>Ga0209253_10001863_pt1 | contig 18572 bp, 17 predicted proteins | sample FrelakmetBRP12BR_FD_187145 | JGI IMG/M metagenome (GOLD analysis project Ga0209253, IMG submission 187145) | Freshwater lake sediment microbial communities from the University of Notre Dame, USA, for methane emissions studies - BRP12 BR (SPAdes)... | ecosystem: Environmental > Aquatic >... | reverse complement strand
AGTGTTCAGAAACTGCAGATGGCGTTACACGCGAAAGCGAAGGCTGAAGCCGGCTATCGCTTCTACGCGCTGTACGACAAGATCAGCCGCGAGGACATCTTGGCCTATGCCTGGGCCCAGTGCCGCTCCAACAAGGGCGCGCCGGGCGTGGACGGTCAGGACTTCGCGGATGTCGAGGTGTACGGCGTGCAGCGGTGGCTCGGTGAACTGGCGCTTGCGCTCAGGAACGAGGAGTACCGACCGGAACCGATCAGAAGAGTGTTCAAACCGAAGGTGCTGAAGGCGAAGCTCGCCTCGAATGGCCCCTTTGCCAAGCAATACCTGCGGCTGCTCGTGAGCCAGATCCGGGTCAATCGGGCGGACGTGGAAATGCGGGGCAGCCACGACGCACTTGCCGGCGCGATTCATCAATCAGCGCACGGCATCCTGCCATCGGTGCCCAGATTCGCACCTAAGCTAAGTCTAAGTGGCTCCCCGACCAGGGCTCGAACCTGGGACCTGCGGATTAACAGTCCGTCGCTCTACCGACTGAGCTATCGGGGAAGAGGAAAGCGCGCAATTCTAGTGGGATTCGTTGCCTCGGGCAATTAGCGCGCTTCCCGCGCCGAGAAGTCGTGCAGCACTTGTCACGAACGTTTGCCCTGGGAACAAAGGCGATCGCCGCCTCGCCGGCCGCGTGGCCGGCGAGAATCACCCACTTTTCCCGGCAGCGAGTGCGGCCTCCATCGCCGCGCGCCACGCGGTGAATCGGCGCGCGAGGCCTTCGTCAATCTCGGGCTCGATCGTGTCTCCGGCCGCACTGGTCGCCCACTCCGGCGGTTGACCGGCAAGCAGGCAGGCCAGTCCGCGCGCGGTCGCTTCGTGTTCGCGGCTGCGGAACACGGGCAGTCCCACGAGCGACGCGACGGCGCGGCAGAATCGGTCGTTCGCCGAGAGTCCGCCCGTCAACAGGACGCGCCACAGCGGCACGCGGTGCGGGTTCACTGCGTCGACGTTGACGCGAATCAGGAAAACGATGCTCTCGAGCACCGCGACCAGCCGTTCCTCGCGCGAGCCCTCGCCGATGAAGCGCGACTCGAAACTGCTCACCCAGAACGGCGAGCCGAGGCCGGAGACGCCGTTCAGAAAAAGCGGCGGCTCCAAGCGATCGCTATGTGCATCCACGCTCGCGAGTGTCGCGTTGAGCGGCACGCCCTCGCGCTCGGCGAACCAATCGAGCGCACTGCCTGCGCCGTTCACGGTGCCTTCGAGCATGTAATAGACGCTCACGGCGTCCGACCAGACGACGCTCGCAAGCACGCGCAGCGCACTGGGGAGGTGATCGCGCAGCGCGAGTTGGACGAACGCGCCGGTGCCGGCATTGAGGTAGATCGTCCCCGGGTCGAGCGGCCCGAACGCGAACGGCACGGCCGACTGGTCACCGGTCGCCACGGAGAGCGGCACACGGCCGGCGGGAGTGTCCAGCGTCCCATAGGCATAGCGGCTCGTCACCGAGCGCGGGAGGAAACCCGCGTCGATGCCGAAGAGCTCGAGCAGCTGCGGCGACCAGTCGTGGGCAGCGGGATTCCAGAGCTGCGTCCGCGAGGCGCACGCGGGATCCGCGACGAAGGGCCGCTCGATGAGAAGCCGGAAAAGAACGAAGCTCGACAGCGGACCCATTGCAAGCTCGCGCCGCCCACCCGCCGCGCGCACCTGGGGGAGGTGATCGAGGCACCAGCGCATCTTGCTTGCGCCGTAGTGCGGGGTGAGCACGAGGCCCGTGTGATGGCGAATCCATTCGGCGCGCGGTTCGAGCTGCTTGAGCCACTGGGCGTTGCGCCGGTCCTGCCAGGAGATGACGGGCGACAGCGCTTCTCCCGTCACGCGATTCCAGCACACCATGCTGGAGCGCTGGGTGGCGAGGCCCGCGGCGAGGACTCGATGTCCCGCGGCCACCGCTTTCGAGCAGCCGTCATCGATCGCGCGGTGGAGCGAGGCGAGCAGCTCTTCCGGGTCGTGCTCGATGTGGCCGAACTCGTTCGAGCGTGTGGCAAGGGGCGCCAGGGCCTCGGCGACGAGGACGCCGTCCGGGTCGTACAAGAGCGCGCGGCTCGCGTGCCCCCCCTGATCGAGCGCGAGAAAAAGGTCGGCCAGTGGTCGCCCCCGCGAGAGCCTCAGGTCGCTTCGGGTTCAGCCGCGAAGCGGGAACGTCAAGCGCGCCCGCCTCGCGGCAGGCGCGTCACGCGACGACTTTCGCGATCGCATCGGCGACGTAGTCGATGTTCTTCGTGTTCAGCGCCGCGACGCAGATCCGGCCGCTCTCGACCGCGTACACTGCCGACTGCTCGCGCATCTTCACGACCTGGTCTTTCGTGAGCCCGGTGTAGGAAAACATGCCGCGCTGGCGCGTCACGAAGCCGAAGTCTGCGCCCGGAACGCGCGCGTGAATCTTCTCGGCGAGCAGGGCACGCATGATGCGGATCCGCTCGCGCATCGTGCCGAGCTCCTGTTCCCACAGCGAGCGCAGCTCAGGGCTACCGAGGACGGTTGCGACGATCTGGCCACCGTGCGTCGGCGGGTTGGAGTAGCTGGTGCGCACGATACGCTTGACCTGTGAGAGCACGCGCGCGGCTTCGTCGCCAGACTCGGCGACGATACTGAGCGCACCGACGCGTTCCCCATAGAGCGAGAACGACTTCGAGAACGAGTTCGCGACGAGGAGGGGCGCACCTGCGGCGGCGAACCGGCGCACCACGGCACCGTCCGCGTCGGCGCCTTCCGCAAACCCCTGATAGGCAAGGTCCAGGAACGGCACGACCTCGCGGGAACGTACCGCGTCGATCACCTTCGCCCATTGGTCGGGCGTCGGGTCCACGCCCGTCGGATTGTGACAGGAGGCATGAAGCACGACGATGTCGCCGCCCGGAATGGTGGCGAGCGAGCGCGCCATGCCATCGAAGTCCAGCCCCCGGCTCTTGGGGTCGTAATAGGCGTACGTGTTGACCTTGAACCCGGCATTCTCGAACAGCGCGCGGTGGTTCTCCCAGCTCGGGTCGCTGATCCAGACCTCGGCTGTGGGTGCCACCTTGCGAACAAAGTCGGCGCCGACCTTGAGGCCGCCTGTTCCGCCCAACGACTGCACGGTGAGGATACGGTTTTCCTTCCGCGCGGCGGAGTCCTCGCCGAACACGAGCCCCTGGACTGCGCGGTCGTACGCAGCGAGCCCGTCGATGGGAAGGTAGTTGCGCGGCGTCGGTTTCTCGGCCATCTCCCGCTCGGCGCGGCGGACGCATTCCAGCAGGGGGACCTTGCCCGTCTCATCGGTGTACACGCCGACGCCGAGGTTCACCTTGTTCGGACGGCTGTCGGCGTTGAAGGCCTCGGTCAGGCCAAGGATCGGATCGCGGGGCGCCATTGCCACGCCGGCAAGCACGGATGCTGACATGAGCGGTCTCGGAGGGTTTCGAACCGGCGCGATTCTACGCCGGTGCGACCCAACCCAGTGTCGGACGGCCACACGGTAAGCGGAGCATTGACTCGCGCCTGCACGTCCCGACATGGGAGAATCCCAACTTTGCTCGCGCGCGGCGGAAGCCGCATAGCTTCCATGTCCGCCACCCCGACTCCGACGATCGCGACCTCCGAACCGCGCGCTGCGCGGTTGCCCGTCCAGGCCTTTCCTGGCAGCCCGTTCAGGCTGCACGAGCCGTTTCCGCCCTCCGGAGACCAGCCTGAAGCGATCGCCAAGCTCGTCGAAGGCATTGAGGATGGCCTCGCGTTCCAGACGCTGCTCGGCGTCACGGGCTCGGGCAAGACGTTCACGATCGCGAACGTGATCGCGCGGCTCGGCCGCCCCGCGCTGATCCTCGCGCCGAACAAGACGCTCGCCGCGCAGCTCTATGCGGAGATGCGCGAGTTCCTGCCCGAGAACGCGATCGAGTACTTCGTCTCGTACTACGACTACTACCAGCCCGAGGCGTACGTTCCCTCGCGCGACCTCTATATCGAGAAGGACTCGAGCATCAACGAGCACATCGAGCAGATGCGGCTGTCGGCGACGAAGTCGCTGCTCGAGCGCGACGACGCGGTGATCGTGGCCACCGTGTCGTGCATCTACGGTATCGGCGACCCGGTGGACTACCACGGGATGATCCTGCACCTGCGCGAAGGCGATCGCTATCCGCAGCGCGACGTCATCCAGCGCCTCGTCGCAATGCAGTACGAGCGGAGCGAGCTCGAGTTCAGGCGCGGTACGTTCCGCGTGCGGGGCGACGTCGTCGACGTGTTCCCGGCGGAAAACGCGGAGACCGCGGTCCGCATCACGCTTTTCGACGCGGATATCGAGGCGCTGCACCTGTTCGATCCGCTGACCGGCCGCGTGCAGGGCAGGGCGGGGCGCTTCACCGTGTACCCGTCGAGTCACTACGTCACGCCGCGCTCGACCACGCTCCGGGCGATCGAGGCGATCAAGGCGGAGCTTGCCGAGCGAATCGAGTGCTTCCAGAAGGCCGGCAAGCTGCTCGAAGCGCAGCGCATCGAGCAGCGCACGCGTTTCGACCTCGAGATGCTCGCCGAAATGGGGTTCTGCAAGGGCATCGAGAACTACTCGCGCCACCTCTCCGGGCGCAACGCCGGCGAGCCGCCGCCGACGCTGATCGACTACCTGCCGCCGAACGCGCTGTTGATCATCGACGAGAGCCACGTGACTGTGCCGCAGGTCGGCGGCATGTACCGCGGGGATCGCTCGCGCAAGGAGAACCTGGTCGAGTACGGGTTCCGTCTACCGTCTGCGCTCGACAACCGCCCGCTCAAGTTCGAGGAGTTCGAGCGCGTGATGCGACAGACCGTCTTCGTATCCGCGACGCCGGCGGACTACGAGATGGGCCGCTCCGCACAGGTCGTCGAGCAGGTGGTGCGCCCCACCGGGCTCGTCGATCCGCAGCTCGAGGTGCGGCCCGCGGCGACGCAGGTAGACGATCTCCTGTCCGAGATCAGCCTGCGCGTCGCGCGCGACGAGCGCGTACTGGTCACCACGCTTACGAAGAAGATGGCCGAAGACCTCACGGAGTACCTCGCCGAGCACGGCGTGAAGGTCCGCTACCTGCACTCCGAGGTGGAGACGGTCGAACGCGTGGAAATCATCCGCGATCTGCGGCTCGGCGAGTTCGACGTCCTGGTCGGTATCAACCTTCTGCGCGAGGGTTTGGACCTTCCGGAAGTGTCGTTGGTCGCGATCCTCGACGCCGACAAGGAGGGCTTCCTGCGGTCCGACCGCTCGCTGGTGCAGACCATCGGCCGAGCGGCGCGACACATCCACGGCACGGCGATCCTCTACGCGGACGTGATGACCGCATCGATGAAGCGCGCGATCGGCGAGACCGAGCGACGCCGCGCGAAGCAAGTGGCCTTCAACGAGAGCCGCGGCATCACGCCCAAGGGCATCTCGAAGAAGGTGAAGGACCTGATCGACGGCGTCTACGATCAGGACGACGTCGCGCTCGCGCACGCCGCCGAGGAGCGGGCGCGCTTCGGAACCTTGTCGGAGAAGGACGCCGCGAAGGAGATCAAGCGGCTCGAGAAGCAGATGATCGAGCACGCGCGGAATCTCGACTTCGAGAAAGCAGCCGAGGTGCGCGACCGGCTGCAGGGGCTCAAGCGGAGCGTGTTCGGTGCGGACGGCGCCGAACACGAGCGGCTGAGGGCGGCGGGATGAGAAGTGTCCTGTTTGTCTGCACGGGCAATATCTGCCGGTCGCCGACGGCCGAGGGCGTGTTCCGCAAGATGGTCGTCGATGGCGGACTGTCGCACCTCATCACCGCCGACTCCGCCGGGACCGTCGGCTATCATGCCGGCGAGCCGCCGGATCCGCGTTCCCAGGCGGCAGCGGCGCGGCGCGGTTATGAGCTGGCCCGCCTGCGGGCGCGCCGCGTGATGCGCACGGACTTCGAGCGCTTCGACCTCGTGCTTGCGATGGACTTCGGGCATCGCGAGGTGCTCGCGCGTCTTGCACCCGAAGGAGGGCAGCAGAAGCTGCGGATGTTGCTCGAGTATGCGCAGGCCGCGCCGTCCCTTGAGGTGCCCGATCCCTATTACGGCGGGCCGCAGGGGTTCGAGGTCGTGCTGGACCTGATCGAGGACGCTTCGCGCGGGCTCTTGGCCGCGATGCGTGCCGAGCTCTCCGCAGGCTAGAGCAAGGCTAAAGCTCAATTAGGCGTACAAGAAAAAGCCCCGCCGGGGCTTCGCCGGGCAGGGCTTGCGCGGGCGACGTCGCACTATTCGCGGCGCGTCTCCACCTGCACCAGCGGCGGCTCCTCTTCCTTCGGCGCGGCCGGCTTGCGCTCGCGGCGCGGCCGCTGGGCCTCGGGCTGCGGCTCCGCGGGGACGTCGCTCAGTGTTGCGCGGGTCGGATTCGTCTGCACCAAAACGAGGCCGCTGTCCTTGAGGGCTGCGTCCACATCGAGCGGCTGAGGTGCAGGCGCCTCGGGCTTGGTCTCGGGGCGGGGCCCCGACACGTGCTCCGGGTACGTCTCCGGCCTTGCCTCGGCGGTGTGTTCGACCGGAGGGGCTGAAGCGGGCTCCAGCGCCGGTGCGGGTGCTGCGATGGGTACCGGCTCGCGGGGGCGTGGCGCCGGCTCCGCGGGCTCTGGGCTCGCTTCGAAGCGCGCTTCGAGACGTGCCGTCTCGTCCATCGAAAGATCCCTCGGGCGTGCCGGAATTGTCTCCGCGGCAGCTTCCGCAACGCCTGCGACCGGCAGCGCGGCGGCCGCGTACTCGCCTTCCACGCTTTCCACACCTTCCTCGGCCGGACGCTGGCGGCCGCCGCTCGCAACTTCGCGGTCACTGGCCCCGCGCCCGCGACGGCGACGGCGACGCCGTTCGACTTCTGTCGCGGGCGGCTGATCGCCGGCGACTGGCACCGTGGTCAGGGCGCTGCCCGTCACTTCCGACTCGGGTGCAGCCTCCTGCTCTTCTCGCACGGTGCCCTCCGCCTGAACGGGCCGCGGGCCGCGCTCGCCGCGCTGCCCCTCCTGTTGGCGATCGCGCTGCGGGCCGCGCTGCCGACTGTCGCGACGCGGCTCTCCACGCTCCGCACGTTCGCCGCGCTGGGGCCGTTCGCCACGTTCCTGGCGCTCGCCGCGTTCGGGGCGTTCGCCACGGCGGCCCTCGCCGCGACGTGCCTCGCCCCGATCGGGCCGTTCGCCACCTCGGCCTTCGCCGCGCTCCGAACGCTCGCCTCGGCGCAGATCGCGACTGCCGCGCTCGGGGCGGTCGCGCATGGGCTCGGGCCGCGCCTCGAGTTCCGGCGCGGCGGGCACGGTTTGAATTGCCTGGGGGACGGGCTTGTGGCGGAACCAGGCGAAGATGCGATCGATGAGACTTGGCCGGTCGGTCACGATGGGGGCGGGCCTGGGCGCCACCGGGCGCTGCGGGGCAGGCTCCCCAGGCACGAGCTGCGGCACGATGGGCGCCGGCTGATCGGGCGTGATGCCTCTGACCGCCGCTTCCATGCGCTGCGGACGTTCGGGCTGTGCCAGTGCCTTGCGCTCCTCCTCGGCCGGCGCTTCGACGAGGTTGTAGCTCGGCGGCAGCACGCCTTCCTGGTTCAGATCGTCGTGGCGCAGGCGCTCGACCTTGTAGTTCGGCGTCTCGAGATGCACGTTCGGGATCAGCACGACGCTCACCTTGAGGCGCGCCTCCAAGGACTGGATCTCGGCGCGCTTCTCGTTCAGGAGGAAGGTCGCGACGTCGACCGGCACCTGAGCGTGCACCGCGGCTGAGTTCTCCTTCATCGCTTCTTCCTGGATGATGCGCAGGATGTGCAAGGCGGTGGACTCGACGCCGCGGATGTGGCCGATGCCATTGCAGCGCGGACAGGTGATCGTCATGCCTTCGGCAAGCGCCGGGCGCAGTCGCTGGCGGGATAGCTCGAGCAACCCGAAGCGCGAGATCTTGCCCATCTGCACGCGCGCGCGGTCGAACTTCAGCCCCTCGCGCAGCCGGTTCTCGACGTCGCGCTGGTTGCGCTGGTTCTCCATGTCGATGAAGTCGATGACGATCAGTCCACCGAGGTCGCGCAAGCGGAGCTGCCGGCCAATTTCCTCGGCTGCCTCGACGTTGGTGCGCAGGGCGGTCTCTTCGATGTCCTGACCCTTGGTCGCGCGCGCCGAGTTGACGTCGATCGCGACGAGCGCCTCGGTGTGATCGATTACGACCGAGCCGCCGGAGGGCAGGGGCACCTGCCGCGAGTAGGCGGTCTCGATCTGGTGCTCGATTTGGAACCGTGAAAAGAGCGGGATGTCGTCGCGGTAGCGTTTCACGCGCTGCACTGTGTCCGGCATCACGTGGCCCATGAACTGCTGGGCCTGCTCGTAAACCGCGTCGGTGTCGACGAGGAGCTCGCCGATGTCAGGCTGGAAGTAATCCCGGATCGCACGGATGACGAGACTGCCTTCCTGGTAGATCAGAAACGGGCCCTTCATCGAGCCGGCCGCCTCCTCGATCGCGTGCCACAGCTGGAGGAGATATTTCAGGTCCCACTCGAGCTCTTCGTAGCTCCGCCCGAGCGCCGCGGTGCGGCCGATGATCGACATCCCCTGCGGCACCGGGAGTCTTTCCATGTACTCCCGCAACTCGTTGCGCTCCTCGCCCTCGACCCGCCGCGACACGCCGCCGCCGCGGGGGTTGTTCGGCATCAGGACGAGGTGGCGTCCGGCGAGGCTGATGAACGTCGTGAGGGCGGCGCCCTTGGTGCCGCGTTCGTCCTTCTCGACCTGGACGATGAGCTCCTGGCCCTCCTGGAGAACGTCCTGAATCCGGGCTTTCGCGGGCTCGACCTCGCGGGTGAAGTAGCCCTTGGCGACTTCCTTGAAGGGAAGGAACCCGTGGCGTTCGGTGCCGTAATCGATGAACGCCGCCTCGAGGCTGGGCTCGATGCGGGTGATGCTGCCCTTGTAGATGTTGCTCTTGCGCTGCTCCTTGTTGGCCGACTCGATGTCGAGGTCAATGAGCTTCTGACCATCGACGATCGCGACCCGCAGTTCCTCGGCCTGGGTCGCATTGAACAGCATGCGTTTCATGTAGTTCTTCTCCTGCGCGCGGGCAGGACGGACGGACGGCATTGCCGCTCGATCGCGTGAGTGTGTCTCAGCGGTGTCCCCTCAATGGTGGTGTGAGGCGATGCGTGCGGTGGTTCGTCGCCGCCTGCGACCCGCGCGCATCCGGCCGCGTTGCGGAACGCAGTAAACCCTGCCTGAAGGTGCCGGCGCGCTAATGAATTACCATTCGCTACTTCTGGTGAGCGAGCTTGACCAGCTGAAGGTCTCGAGCTCCGGCTGCGGCCCATCGGCGGGCAGGACGGGGACGTGGACACGGCGCGTCGATCGGATAAGCGGCCGCTATCCCCGCGGGCGAGGTCAGCCGTTGGATTATATGGAGAATGAAAGGCTTAAGCAACGCGGCTGCGACGCTTTGCGTGATCGATGAGGAGGCCGCCGCCCAGCGGGTCGACAATTTCCTGCTGCGCGAGCTGAAGGGCGTGCCGCGCAGCCACGTCTACCGGCTTCTCCGCTCCGGCGAGGTGCGGGTCAACAGCCGACGCGTCGCAGCCACCTATCGGCTGCAGGCCGGGGACCGCGTGCGCGTTCCGCCGGTGCGGGTGGCCGTGCCGGCCGGGGAACGCCGAGGGCCCCCGCCGGCGGCTGATCGCGCCTTCCCGGTTGTCTACGAAGACGAAGCCGTGCTCGTGGTCGACAAGCCCGCCGGCGTCGCGGTTCATGGGGGCAGCGGCATCAGCTTCGGCGTGATCGAGCGCCTGCGCGCCGCGCGCTCCGGGCCCCGCTTCCTGGAGCTTGCCCACCGGCTCGACCGGGAGACCTCCGGCCTGCTGATGCTGGCGAAAAAGCGCTCTGCGCTCACTGGGCTGCATGCCGCCCTGCGCGAGGGGCGGGTGCGCAAACAGTATCTCGCGCTCGTCAAGGGCCGGTTCCGCGGTCAGGGCCGCCGGGTGACGCTGCCGCTGCGAAAATATGTGACGGCCGAGGGTGAGCGGCGGGTCAGCGTGGACGCCGACGCCGGGTACTCGTCCAGCACGGTGTTCGATGTCGAGCGCGCCGTGGGGCCTTACACGCTCGTTCGGGCGACGCTCGAGACGGGCCGCACGCATCAGATCCGTGTCCATCTCGCACATCTCGGCCATCCAATCCTCGGCGACGACAAATACGGGGACTTCGAGCTCAACAAGATCCTTGCGAAGGAGGGATTGAAACGCATGTTCCTGCATGCCGCCCGGCTGGAACTCGATCATCCGATCACGGGCGAGCGCCTCGTGCTGGAAGCGCCCCTCGCGCCGGAACTCGCCGCTTTCCTCGACTTCATCGCTGCGCCCCATGGCGAAACGCTTTGACCTCATCGTCTTCGACTGGGACGGGACGCTGCTCGACTCGGCGGGCGCGATCGTTGCGTGCATCCAGGCGGCCGCCCGGGACGTCGGCATCGAAGTCCCCGACGATGCGCGGGCGAGCCACGTCATCGGCCTCGGGCTGCGGGATGCCCTCGCGCACGCCGTTCCTGGTTTGGGCGTGGGTCAGGTCGGCGAGTTTGTCGAACGCTATCGGGCGCACTTCCTCGCACGCGACGCGCAGCTCCCGCTCTTTCCCGGCACACGAGAGATGCTCGAGGGGCTTCGCTCGCGCGGGCATCTGCTCGCCGTGGCAACGGGCAAGAGCCGGCTCGGACTCGCCCGCGCGCTCGACACGTCGGCGCTGCATGACATGTTCGCCGCGACCCGCTGCGCCGACCAGTGTGAGCCGAAACCGCATCCGCAGATGCTTTTCGAGCTGATGGATGAACTGGACGCCTCACCCGAGCGCACCCTCATGGTCGGCGATACCACGCATGATCTGGGGATGGCCGCCGCTGCGGGTGTTCCCGCGCTGGCGGTCAGCTTCGGCGCGCACCCGCGCGAGGCTCTGGACGCCCTGGCGCCGCTCTCGCTCCTGGATTCCACGGCGGCGCTCGCGCAATGGCTCAAGGCGAACGGCTGATCTGTGCGAGCGACACGCTCGTCGACGGCGGGGACGGTGTACGCTTCGACGTTCGCGTGCAGGGCTCCATCGTGCCCGCGTTTGCGGTACGGTTTCGAGGCGTGGTGCGCGCTTATCTCAACCGCTGCGCGCACGTCGCCGTCGAGCTCGACTGGATGCCGGGGCGATTCTTGGACCCTGAGCGGAACGTTCTACTATGCTCAACGCATGGCGCCGAGTACGATCCGGCCACCGGACGCTGCCTCGGCGGTCCGTGCCGGGGCGGGTTGACGCCGGTAAGCGTGGAAGAATGCGACGGCAAGGTGTTTCTCAAGGAACCGATGGATGGCTGAGCAAGGACCGAACTGGGAACGCGAGACGCTCGAGAAACTCGCGTTCGCAACGCTGAAGGAGCAGCGGCGCACCCGCTTCTGGGGCATTTTCTTCAGGCTCCTTACGTTCGGCTACCTCGGGGTGCTGCTTGCGATGCTCTACAACTGGGGCACCGACCACGAGAGGATCGCGCGGGGCAAGCACACCGCACTGGTGGAGATCCAGGGCCAGATCGAATCCAAGGGCGAGGCCAACGCGGACGACATTACCGCAGCGCTGCAGAGCGCCTTCAAGGATAGAAACACGCAAGGCGTCATCCTGCGCATCAACAGCCCCGGGGGAAGCCCGGTGCAGGCCGGCATCATCTACGACGAGATCCGGCGGCTGCGAGGCCTGCACCCCAACGTCCCGATGTACGCGGTCGTCGAGGACATCTGCGCTTCGGGCGGCTACTACATCGCCGCCGCCGCGGACAAGATTTACGTGGACAAGGCGAGCCTGATCGGGTCGATCGGCGTGCGCCTGGACACCTGGGGGTTCACCGGGCTCATCGACAAGGTCGGCGTCGAGCGGCGGTCGTTCGCCGCTGGCGACAACAAGGACTTCCTCGATCCGTTCAAGCCGCTCGACCCGAAGCAGGCGGAGCACGCCCGGGCGATGCTCGGCGAGATCCACAACCAGTTCATCGACGTCGTCAAGAAAGGGCGCGGGACGCGTCTCAAGGAATCACCGGACCTGTTCAGCGGGCTTATCTGGACCGGCGAGAAATCGGTGGACCTCGGCCTCTCCGACGGGTACGGCAGCGTGGACTACGTCGCGCGCGAAGTGATCAAGGCCGAAGACGTGATCGACTTCACGCGCAAGGAGAACCTTGCAGAGCGCTTCGCGAAGCGCTTCGGCGCTGCCGCAGCGCGTGCGACGTTCGAGGCGATGAGCGGCCGCGCGGCCCTGCGCTGACCGGCCCGCCTGCACGGAGCTCACTTCAGAATCTGCAGGCCATGCAGCGCCAGCAAGTCGACCAGCGCGATCAGCGGCAGCCCGATGAGTGCGTTCGGATCGTCGCCATCCATGCGACGAATGAGCGCAATGCCGAGTCCCTCCGCCTTTGCGGCCCCGGCACAGTCATAGGGACGCTCGGCCAGGAGGTAGGCTTCGATCTCGGCGTCCGTGTAGTCGCGGAAAGTGACGGCGAACGGCACGACGCGCGAGTGCGTGATCCCGGTGGCGGTGGCGTGCACGGCGACGGCGGTCAGGAAATCGATCGTCTGACCGCGCATCGAGCGAAGCTGCGCGCTCGCTCGCTCGTGCGTCCCGGGCTTGGAGACGGGAAGCCCGTTTGCGACCGCGACCTGGTCCGAGCCGATGACAAGCGCATCGTTGAACCGGCCCGCGACCGCTTGGGCCTTTGCGCGTGCGAGGCGCTCGACCAGTGCGCGGGGCGCTTCGCCGGGGCGCGGCGACTCGTCAACCTCCGGCGCAACGACCTCGAAGGGCAGCCGCAAGCGCGCGAGCAGCGCTCGCCGATAGGGTGAGGTTGACGCGAGAACGAGATTCGGGGCCATGGATGTAACCGGACGTTCGCGCTAGAGCCATGATTCTTTTGACGCTCGCGCTGAAAAATCTTATCATTCCAAGGTCATGTCGCGAGCGTTCCCCGTCATCGACGGCCTTCGCTTCGCGAGCGAGCGCGGCGAGTTGCAGGGTTGCCTGCCGCTTGCGGCGCTTCCGCGGCTCGCCGAGATGGATGTGCGCGCTGATGAGGGCGTGGAGTTCTCCCTTCGTGGCGGCACCAGCCCGCTCGGCAAGCCGAGCCTGTGGGTCCAGGCCCGGAGTGTGCTGGAAATGACCTGCCAACGGTGCCTCGCGCCCGTGGCGGTGCCGCTTGCGGTGGAGAGCGAACTCGAGCTCTCAGAAAGCGAGGCGGCGATCGCCGCTGCCGATGACGAGATCGACCGGGTCCTCGCGGGGCCGGCGATGCCGGTCGCGCGATTGGTCGAAGATGAAGTGCTGCTTGCATTGCCGATGGTGGCGCGGCACGAGCACTGCACGCCCCGGGCGGAAGGCCCGGATGATGCCGGATCGCCGTTCGCGGCGCTTGCGGCCCTGAAACGCGGGCGCTAGAGGTGGAAACGAGCGCCGAAACGATGGAGGAGTAAGCGAATGGCCGTTCAACAGAACAAGAAATCACCGTCGAAGCGCGGCATGCGCCGCTCTCACGATCATCTCGGCAGCCCTCCGGTCGCGGTGGAGCCCTCGACGGGAGAGGCTCATCTTCGTCACCACGTGAGCCCTGGCGGCTACTACCGCGGCAAGAAGGTCATCCACACCAAGAGCGAAGAATAAGGCGTCATCCACGACGTCCGGGAGGAGACGCGGTCAAGGCGGGAGCCGGCGATGCGCCGGCATCGCGCGTGCCGCACGACCATCCGATGCGAGTGACACTCGCGATTGATGCCATGGGGGGCGACCACGGCCCCGCGGTGACCGTGCCCGCATCGGTCGCTTTTCTCGAGACCCATCCGGACTCGGCTGTCGTGCTGGTGGGACGGGTCGAGGAGCTTGAGCCGCGTGTCAAAGGCCGACACCCCAACCTTGGCGATCGACTGCAGCTACGTCACGCGTCACAGCTCGTGGACATGGACGAATCTCCAGCGACGGCGGTGAAGCGCAAGAAAGACTCGTCCATGCGTGTGGCCCTCGACCTCGTGAAGGCGGGGGAGGCGCATGCGGCGGTCAGCGCCGGAAACACCGGTGCGCTGATGGCGACGGCGCACTTCGTCCTGAAGCCGATCGAGGGCATCGACCGCCCCGCGCTAGTGTCGGTGCTACCGACCGAGAAGGGCTACACTTACATGATGGATCTGGGCGCGAGCCCGGATTGCAAAGCCGAGCACCTGCTGCAGTTCGCGCTGATGGGCTCCATCCTCGTCTCCGCCGTCGAGCATCGCGAGCGACCGACCGTTGGGCTTCTCAACATCGGCGCCGAGGCAATCAAGGGCAACCAGGTCGTCAAGCACGCGGGCGAGCTCCTGCGGGCGAGCGAGCTCAACTTCATCGGCAACGTCGAAGGCGACGGCGTCTATCGTGGCGAGGCGGATGTGATCGTCTGCGATGGCTTCGTCGGCAACGTGGCGCTCAAGACGGCGGAAGGCCTGGCGCGGATGGTCGGCGGGTTCCTGCGTGAAGAGTTCACCCGCAATCCGCTACGCAAGCTTGCTGCTGCGATGGCGTGGCCCGCGCTCTCGGCGTTCCGGAAACGGGTCGATCCCCGACGCTACAACGGCGCGACGCTCCTCGGCCTGAAAGGCGTGGTGGTCAAGAGCCACGGGTCGGCCGATGCGCTTGCGTTCCGTCGCGCCATCGAACGCGCCGACGATGAGGTCCAGAATCGTGTTCTGGAACGCATCGGCGAGCGCATCCAGCGCGGAGCACAGGCAGCGTGATCTATTCGCGGATCGTCGGAACCGGAAGCCATCTCCCGGGGCACGCCGTCACCAACGACGAGCTCGCGAAGCGCGTGGACACCACCGACGAATGGGTACGCAGCCGAACCGGTATTCGGCAGCGCTACCTCGCCGAGCCGCACGAAACCTCGAGCGATCTCGCGCTGCCCGCGAGTCGCGCCGCGCTCGCGGCCGCCGGCGTCGCGCCGAGCGAGATCGATCTCATCGTGCTTGCGACCTCGACGCCCGACTTCATCTTCCCGAGCACCGCGTGCCTCCTGCAGGCGAAGCTCGGCATCAAGAAGATACCGGCATTCGACGTGCAAGCGGTTTGCAGCGGCTTCGTCTACGCGCTCGCGACGGCCGACAACTTTATCCGTGCCGGACAGGCGACCCGCGCGCTGGTGATCGGCGCTGAGGTGTTCTCCCGTATCCTCGACTGGAAAGATCGAGGCACTTGTGTTCTGTTCGGCGACGGTGCCGGCGCGGTCGTGCTCGCGGCCGATTCGCGGCCGGGGATCCGCGCCACCTCCCTGCACGCCGACGGCAGCCACGCGGGAATCCTCTCGGTGCCGGGCAACGTCTCCCGGGGGGTGGTCATCGGGTCGCCCTTCCTGCGCATGGACGGCACGGCGGTGTTCCGGCTTGCGGTGCGCGTCCTCGAAGAGGTCGCGCGCGAGACGGTTGCGAAATGCGGGCTCGCGGTGAGCGACATCGACTGGTTGATCGCGCACCAGGCGAACGTGCGCATCCTCGAGGCGACCGCACGCAAGCTCAATCTTCCGCATGATCGCGTCGTGATCACGGTGGATCGGCACGCGAACACGTCCGCCGCCTCGGTGCCGCTCGCACTCGACGAAGCCGTGCGCGACGGGCGGATCCGCGAGGGGCACCGGGTCCTGCTCGAGGGCGTGGGCGGCGGGTTCACCTGGGGCGCGGCACTGGTCGAGATGTAGGAGCGACCGGCATCGACGCGCGGTTGGCGCGATGCGTGGCGAAATCGGTACTGCGAACGAGCAAGGAGCTGTGACGTGGCGCGACTCGCAATGGTGTTTCCGGGACAGGGCTCGCAGTCCGTGGGCATGCTCGCGGCGTATGGTGACCATCCGGAGATCAAGGCGACGCTCGATGCCGCTTCGGCGGCCCTCCAGCAGGACGTCGCCAAGCTCATCGCCGAAGGTCCCGCCGACGAATTGAGCCGTACGGTGAACACGCAGCCCGTGATGCTGACGGCCGGATATGCGGCCTATCGGTTATGGCGTGCGCTCGGTGGTCCCGAGCCCGAGATCGTCGCAGGCCACAGCCTCGGCGAATACACCGCACTGGTGGTCGCGGGCGCCATCACTTTCGAGGACGCGTTGCCGCTCGTGCGCTTCCGCGCGCAGGCGATGCAGGAGGCGGTGCCGGCAGGGGAGGGCGCGATGGCAGCGATTCTCGGTCTCGATGACGACACGGTGCGCGCAGCGTGCGCCGAAGGCGCGGAGGGGCAGGTCGTCGAGCCCGTCAACTTCAACGCGCCCTCGCAGGTGGTGATCGCAGGCCACGCGGCGGCCGTGGATCGAGCCATCGCGGTGGCGAAGAAGAAGGGTGCGAAGCGGACGGTGCGGCTACCGGTGAGCGCGCCGTTTCATTCGTCGCTGCTCGCGCCCGCGGCCGCGCGCCTCGCCGACTACCTCGCGGGCGTGGATGTCAAGGCGCCGCGCCTGGCCGTGATCCACAACTACGACGTGACCACCCACGCGGCGCCCGACGAGGTGCGCGCTGCCCTCGTGGCGCAGGCGAATCACCCGGTCCGCTGGGTGGAGACGGTGCGTGCGATTGCGGCGCGGGGCGCGACCCTGATCGCGGAGTGCGGCCCCGGTAAGGTGCTCGCACCGCTGGTGAAACGCATCGCGGAAGGTGTGGAGGGCGTTGCGCTTACGGATCGCGAAGCGGTCGAGCACGCGATCGTCGAGGCAAAGAGGTAAAGGGCGATGCAACTCAAGGATCAGGTTGCCCTGGTCACCGGTGCATCGCGCGGGATCGGCAGAGCCATTTTGACAGCGCTGGCGCGGGAGGGGGCGAAGGTCATCGGAACGGCGACAACCGAGGCCGGCGCGCATTCGATCTCCGATCAGCTCGCGGGCGCCGGGCGGGGCGCCGTGCTCGATGTCGCCGACGGCGCAGCGATCGATGCGCTCGTCACGGACGTCGAGAAGTGCGAAGGCGCCATCGCCATTCTCGTCAACAACGCCGGCATCACGCGGGACAACCTGATGCTGCGAATGAAGGACGCCGACTGGGACGCGGTCATCGACACGAACCTGAAATCGGTCTTCCGTCTCTCTCGCGCGGTGCTGCGAGGCATGATGAAAGCGCGGTATGGCCGCATCATCAGCATCACGTCGGTCGTGGGCGCGAGCGGCAACCCCGGCCAGGTGAACTACGCGGCTGCGAAGGCCGGCATCGCCGGCCTGACCCGGTCGCTCGCGCAGGAGATCGGCAGCCGCGGGATCACCGTCAACTGCGTGGCGCCGGGCTTGGTCGACACCGACATGACGCGCGCGCTGCCCGAGCAGGCGCGAGAAGCGCTCATCGCGCGCATTCCGCTTGGCCGGCTCGGCCGGCCGGAGGACATTGCGGCCGCGGTCGCGTTCCTCGCAACACCCGCGGCTGGCTACGTCACCGGCACGACACTACATGTGAACGGTGGCATGCACATGATCTAGCAAAGTCTCGAGGCCGGGTCGCGTGAGACCTTTCTGATACAATTTCGCGCCTCGGTCGTCGCCGCTAAAAGGCACCCGAAAAGAGGAAGGATACATATGGAAAACGTCGAACAGCGCGTCAAGAAGATCGTTGCCGAACAGCTTGGTGTGAACGAGTCCGAGATCAAGAACGAGTCGAAGTTCGTGGATGATCTCGGCGCCGACTCGCTCGATACAGTCGAGTTGGTCATGGCCCTCGAGGAGGAATTCGAGACCGAGATCCCTGACGAGGAGGCGGAGAAGATCACCACCGTCCAGCAGGCGATCGACTTCGTCATCGCCCGCAAGAAGGCCTGACGGGAACAACCACGGAGCCGCTGTTGAGCCGCCGCAGGGTCGTCATAACTGGTCTGGGCATCATCAGCCCCGTCGGCAACACCGTCGGCGAGGCGTGGGCCAACATTCTCGCCGCGAAGTCCGGCATCACCCGCATCACACGGTTCGATCCCACCCCGTTCTCGTGCCACATTGCGGGGGAGGTGAAGGGATTCGACGTCAGCACCTACCTCCGCGCGAAGGAGGCGCGGCACGCCGACACGTTCATTCACTACGGCATCGCGGCTGGGGTCGACGCGATCAAGGACTCCGGCATCGATATCGCGAAGGAAGATCCGGAGCGCATCGGCTGCGTCATCGGTTCCGGTATCGGCGGTCTGCCGCTCATCGAGCATACACACACGGCGCTCGTGAAGGGTGGGGCACGCAAAGTGTCGCCCTTCTTCGTTCCGGGCAGCATCATCAACATGATCGCGGGCAACCTCTCGATCATGTACGGCTTCAAGGGACCGAACCTGGCGATCGTGACCGCCTGCACGACATCCACCCACTGCATCGGGGATGCCGGGCGCCTGATCGAGTACGGGGACTGCGACATCGCGATCGCCGGGGGCGCCGAGTCGACGGTGAGCCCGCTCGGCGTCGGCGGCTTCTGCGCCGCCAAGGCCATGTCCACCCGCAACGACGATCCGGCGGGGGCGAGCCGTCCCTGGGATACCGGCCGCGACGGCTTCGTGCTCGGCGAGGGCGCGGGCGTGCTGGTGCTCGAGGAG
>Ga0209253_10001862_pt1 | contig 18581 bp, 14 predicted proteins | sample FrelakmetBRP12BR_FD_187145 | JGI IMG/M metagenome (GOLD analysis project Ga0209253, IMG submission 187145) | Freshwater lake sediment microbial communities from the University of Notre Dame, USA, for methane emissions studies - BRP12 BR (SPAdes)... | ecosystem: Environmental > Aquatic >... | reverse complement strand
CAGCGTACTGCACAAGTACGCCTCATTCCTCAGGATTTCGTGCGCCTTGCATCTGAACATTTTTCAACAGCCTCCAAAAAAATGGGTATTCCGACAGGCTCCTTGGGAACGTTTCTGATGAGAGGTGCCTCGCGCATGGGTGTGTTACCTGCTTAAAAGCGCCTCGATACGCTTGACCAGCTCACGAGGCTCAACGGGCTTATTAATATAGTCATCAGCCTCTGTTTCCATTCCCATGAGAGTAGTATAGCGAGAGGTGGAAACATTCTCCGCAACCGCAGTAAGTAAGAGCACCGGAATATTAGAGTACTTAGGATCTGCTTTCAACTCCTTGCACATCTCGTACCCATCTTTTCTGGGCATCATCACATCGAGCACGATGAGATCGGGTCGCTCCGCTTTAACCTTCTCCCACCCCTCCACTCCATCGTAGGCAACACCTACCTCAAAGGATTTGCTCTCTAAAATAGTTTTGGTAGCCTCACTGAAGTCTAGATCATCATCAACTAATAGTACTTTAGCCATACTCATCTCCTTTCTCCTGTAATCTATAACGTTTTTCTCCCCGCACCCCAGGGTAAGCTCTACACCTCCGGCCGAGGGAGGAGGCTAGCCCGCTTCGCAATCTCTTTAACTTTTTCCTCCCATTCAATGGCCATAATATGGACTCCTTTTACCCCCTTGATCTTTTTGATTCTCTCTATGCTTTCCACACAGATTGCAATCCCCTCTTCCTCCCGCTTCTCCTTGGGAACACCCTTGATACGATTAATCAGCTCATCAGGGATATCCATCCCTGGCACAGAATTTTTGATATAGTTAGCCATTCCCAAAGACTTGAGTGGGGTAACCCCTGCGAGGATGTACACGTTCTCATCTAACCTTCGATCACAGACCATCCTCATCCACTGTTCAAACTTATCAAGGTTGAAGACGCACTGGGTCTGGATAAAGTCCACCCCTGCCGCTACCTTCTTTGCCAGTCGCACCACCCTTAACTCAAAAGGATCAGCAAAAGGATTTTCTGCTGCGCCAATGAAGAGTCGTGGAGGGGATTTGATTTCCTCCCCACTGATGAACTTGCTTTCATCCCTCATCTGCTTTACCGTCTGAATCAATTGGATAGAATCTAAATCAAATACATTTTTGGCGGTGGGGTGATCACCAAACTTCTGGTGGTCACCACTCAAACAGAGTATATTCCTTATACCCAGCGCTGAGGCGCCGAGGATATCGCTCTGGATGGCGATGCGGTTTCTGTCTCGACAGACCATCTGCATGATAGGCTCTAGCCCCTGCTGCATGAGAATTACCGCAGCTGCTATACTTGACATCCTCACTACCGAGGTTTGATTATCGGTAATATTGAAGGCATCGGCACACCCCTTGAGCAGCCCTGCCTTTTTTCTAATTACCTCCGGGTCCGCCCCCCGGGGCGGGCCACACTCAGCGGTGACCGTAAAAAATTGATTGTCTAACACACTTTCTAAGCGACTCTCTGCCTTCATAGCTTTAGATCTTCCCTTACTATCTTTCGAGGACCACCGTCCCTACTCGTTGACCAATCATTGATGGGTATAATCTCCTCAAATCTTTTCTCTAATCCCATCATTTTCAATCGATCCCAAATGAGCTGCCAGCCACAGTCTATCTCGGGATTCACCTCACACTTCCCTTTCACCGAACCCCCACAGGGACCGTTCAAAAGACTCTTGGAACACCTCGCAATGGGACAAATCCCCGCCGTTCTATCAAGCTTACAGTCTCCACAGGCATGACACCGCTCAGTCCAGACCCCCTGTTCCTCGGTTACCCCAATAAAGGAAGTGTCTAATGCAGGGTAGACGGCAATGTTCTTGAGCTTCTCAGCTACAAATTGCACCCCCGCACCACAGGCCATGGAAAGGATTGCATCCACCTCTCCCACAAACTTGCGCAGCGGTTCAATATACTCGGGGTCACACTGCCGCTCAATAGTAGTCTCTTGCACTTCCACCTCATATCCCTCTTTTGCCTGTGCCATCCTTAAGGCTGACGAGAGAATACGAACTTCATTTTCGCCCCCAGCTGAACAGACGGTCACACATCCTCCGCACCCCACTACTAAAACTTTTCTATGGGGTGCGATCATGGATAAAATTTTTTCTATAGGTTTTCTCTTGGCAATAATCATCAGATTTCCTCGCGCTATCGTTGTAGCAGATTATTCCTTCTCTCCTATCTGCAAAGAGATCGATGAACACTCCTGTTCCAAAGAAGTCTCGAAATCTTTGATCTTGAGTGGGCTAGGACCCAACTTCTTGATTCTATCTGTCATCTCCCGTACAATCTCAGCAAACTGAGGACCCATGGCAGCCGAGAGGTTAAACATTTCTAAGCGTTCTCCTCCCACCCCTATCTCCTCTAAAATCTTTTTCGCATACCCCACTCGCTTTTTCGCCCTGATATTTCCTAACTGGAAATGGCAATCGCCCTCCAGTCACCCCGCTACGTATACGCCATCAGCCCCCTTTTCAAAAGCCCTCAAGAGATACCACACCTTCACCCTCCCCGTACAAGGCACCCTAATCACCCTGATAGTAGAAGGGTACTGCAGCCTCATGGAACCTGCGAGATCTGCAGCGGTATAGGCACAGAAATGACAGCAGAATGCCACAATTTTTGGTTCAAACTCACTCATCGCTATCCCGCTTCCCGCCACACATTATCACATTTGGCAATAATCTGGGCATCCTTGAAGTGCTGGAGCTCAATGGCAGAGGCGGGGCAGTCTGAGGCACAGATGCCACACCCCTGACACTTGGCAGGTTCAATTGCCGCCACCCCTCTCTCGTTAATCACCGGTACATTGTAAGGACAAACCCTCACACAGGTGAGGCAGGCCGCACAAAGATCTTCATTTACCACCGAGACTACGCCCCCCACCTGAATGTGGTCCTGGGATAGTACGGTACAGGCACGGGCTACCGCCGCAAACGCCTGAGAGACTGATTCACCTATCAGCTTTGGGGAGTGAGCAAGCCCACAGAGGTAAATCCCCACCGTAGCAAAATCCACAGGTCTTAGTTTCATGTGTGCCTCAAGAAAGAATCCCTCTTGCGTGAGGGGAACTTTTAGCATGGTCGCGAGTTCCTCATTTTCCTGGGCTTTAATGGCGGTACTCACTACCACCATATCCGGCGTAAGTACCATCTCGCGGTTAAGCAGGAAATTATGTACTCTTACGGTAATGTTTCCCTCTTTCAGCTCAACGGCGGGTTTCTTCTCCACTTCATACCGTATAAACACAATCCCCTTCTTGCGCGCCTTTTCATAGTAGTGTTCAAGCAAGCCATAGGTGCGAATATCCCGGTAGAGGATATAAATCGAAGCCTCATGGTTTTTCTCTTTCAAGGCAAGTGCATTCTTTATGGCAACCGAGCAGCAGATTCGACTGCAATAGGGACGCTCCTCATTGCGTGACCCTACACACTGAATCATCACCAGCGATTTAAGGGAGGAGAAATCATCTTGGGTGAGACGCGCTTCAAATTCTTGTTGAGTTAACACCCGCTCATCCTCACCGTAAAGGTATTCATGCGGCTTTACCTCCTCACCCCCTGTTGCTACGATGGTGATACCGTGCTCAACGGTTCTGGTATACATGCCAGGCCCTATCATGAGCTCCGTTTTAAAATTCCCCACAAAACCAGAGTGACCGACAATCAGCGCCTGGGTCAAGACCTGAATCAGGGGATGCTTCTCCACCTTCTCTATCAAACCGCTCAGATACGACTGCACATCCAGACCCTCAATGGTAGTAAAGAGGTGGTGCAGGTTACCACCCAACCGCTCCTCCTTTTCAACTAAAAAGGTTTCGAAACCCTGCTCTGCAAGTCCGAGCGCTGCGGTCATCCCTGCAACTCCACCCCCGATCACTAACCCCTTATGATACACCCCTTGCGCTAACTCCTTAAGCGGCTCAATCTGAGAAGCGGTGGCAACCGCCATCCGTACCAGATCCTTTGCCTTCTCGGTTGCCTTTTCCTTCTCTTGCATATGTACCCAGCTACACTGATCACGAATATTCGCCATCTCAAAGAGATATTTATTTAACCCTGCCTCCCGGATAGTCTCCTGAAACATCGGCTCGTGGGTTCGAGGAGAACAGGAGGCAACCACTACCCGGTTCAACCTCTGTTCCTTAATCGCCTCCGTGATTTTTCCCTGAGTGTCTTGAGAACAGGTAAAGAGATTCTCATCAACATAGACAACCTGCGGGAGGGTGGCGGCATACTCCCTCACTGCGGGAACATCAACTACTCCCGCGATATTAATCCCACACCGACAGACAAACACCCCAATGCGAGGAGCTTCTCCCTCAATGCTTCTCTCCTGGGGAAATTCCCTCTTCCTTACCAGCCTTCCCCGCTCTGAAGCTAAAAGCCCCGAAGCACAGGCAGCAGCACCACTGGCTTGGGCAACTGTTTCAGGAATATCCTTAGGTCCCTGAAAGACTCCACAGACAAAAATCCCAGGCTTGGTGGTTGCCACTGGATTACATTCTTCAGTCTCACAGAACCCATACTGGTCAAGTGCAATTCCCAGCTTCTCTCCCAACCTTTTGGCATTCTCTGAAGGAGCCATCCCTACTGACAATACCACTAAATCAAATTCATCCACGCTCACTTTCCCCTCATCATCAACATGGGTCAACTCAAGGTTTCTACTTACAGGTCGTTCCACCACCCGAGATACCATACAATGGACATACCGTATCCCATACTCTTTCTTTGCCCTCTCATAGTAGGCATCAAATCCTTTTCCATAGGCCCTAATGTCCATAAAAAATATAGTGGGTTCAATGGTTGCATCGTGCTCCCTGGCAATGATGGCTTCCTTAGTTGCATACATACAACATACCGCTGAGCAGTAAGCGCGATTGCGACTTTCATCGCGAGACCCCACACATTGAATCCAGGCAATTCTTTTTGGGTGAGCTCCATCCGAAGGACGTCTTACTTCTCCCTGAAAAGGGCCCGAGGCAGAAAGGATGCGCTCAAATTCCAAGCTCGTGATCACATTGGGATATCGTCCGTAGCCATATTCTCCTCTCAAATGAGGGTCCGATTTTTCAAACCCTGGAGTCAAAATGATGGAGCCAACGTCCAAAGTTTCCCATTGTTTCTCCATTTCATGGTTGATGGCACCAGGTAAACAAGCATCTACACACTGCAGACACTCACTGCAGATTCCACAATTGAGACAGCGTTTGGCTTCAGCTAAAGCTTCCTCCTCCGTAAAACTCTGCTGTACTTCCCGAAAATTGTTTATTCTTTGAGGAACGGTAACCTTGGCCGGCGTATACCGTAATTCCTCTTTCACTCCCTCGGGGGTTACCTCCACCATGGGACGCTCTCTGCCCCGACCTTCACGGAGGTCAATACCTTCAAGGTATCGAGCTATGGAGATAGCTCCTTCCCTGCCCGCCGCTATCGCCTCCACCACTGTTGCGGGTCCTGTTACCATATCTCCACCCGCAAAGACACCTGAGACATTCGTTGCATAGGTGAGGGGGTCTACATCAAGGGTACCTCTCTCACTCATATTCCACCCTTTGCCTACCGGGAGGAAAGATACATCAATTGATTGACCAATAGCAGGAACAATTGCATCTACCTCTATCATAAATTCTGAACTAGGGATGGGTATGGGCCGACGTCTCCCGCTCGCATCCGGCTCCCCAAGCTCCATACGAATACACTCGAGTGCACCTACCTTTCCATCCTTCCCCACAATTCTCTTTGGTGCCACCAAATAGTTGATGATAATTCCCTCCTCTTCAGCCTCCATAACCTCTTCAGGAAGGGCTGGCATCTCCTCCCTGCTTCGGCGATAGATAATCATCACCTGTTGTGCACCTTTCCTTACTGCGGTACGTACTACATCGATAGCCACATTTCCCCCTCCGATGACTGCGACCCGACCGCCCAGGGGCACCTCGTTACCCGACTTTATCTCTCTCAAGTAGTCTATTCCATGAATAACCCCCTCCAAATCTTCCCCCTCGATACCTAATTTCACACTCTTCTGTGCCCCTACACCAAGGAAAACGGCTTTAAACCCTTCTTTAAAGAGATCCTCTATGGTGTGTTCGGATCCGATGGGAGAATCATTTTTTATCTCTACCCCACACCGCCGAATAAACTCAATGTCTCTCATAAGAACCGCATGGGGAAGTCGATACTCAGGAATCCCCCACCTTAACATTCCCCCCGGTTCTGAAAGTGCTTCAAAGATGGTGACTTTATAGCCCTGATGAACAAGATAGAAGGCACAAGAGAGCCCTGCAGGGCCTGCACCCACCACTGCTACTCTCTCCTTCTTCTCATCGCTCACCGGTGGGATTTCCTGCACTTCCTCTCCGCATACCCAATCAGCTACAACCCTTTTTAGTGACATAATGGCGAGGGGCTCATCCACTTTCTTCCGGGTACACGCGCCCTCACAGGGATGAGTGCAGACCCTTCCACAGACAGCGGGCAAAGGGTTATTCCTCCTGATTAAAGAGAGTGCCTCTTTTAACTTTCCCTGGCTAATAAGCGCCACATAACCCTGCACATGAATCCCCGCGGGGCAATGGGCTTTACAGGGAGAGACCCCCCTCTTTTCAATGGCAAAGGCATTAGGGGTAGCCTGAGGGTAGCGCTTAAAGATGGCTTTACGAGAGGAGAGGTTCTCATCAAATTCGTTAGGGAGCTCCACCGGACACTTGGTAACGCACTCTCCGCAGGCAGTACACTTGGTGAGATCAACGTAGCGGGGACGCTTTACGACGTGCACCTTGAAATGACCCGCCTCCCCTTCAAGCGCCTCAACATCAGCATTGGTGATGACCTCGATATTGAGGTGTCGCCCTACCTCCACCAATTTGGGAGAGATGATACACATGGAGCAGTCATTGGTGGGGAAGGTTTTGTCTAACTGAGCCATACGTCCACCAATGGCAGAGGTCTCTTCAACCAGATATACCTTAAAACCAGAATTGGCCAAATCGAGGCTCGCTTGCATGCCCCCAATGCCACCCCCCACTACCAGCACCGCTCCCACCTTCTCCCCTGGGGTATTAAGTGACGGGCTCTCTGCCACTGCTGCGTCTTTTCTCACCGTTCTAGCCCTCCTGAATTAGGGATAGGAAGTTCTATTACGAAGGTGGTTCCCTCACCTTTCTTACTCTTAGCTGCAATGTTTCCCTTGTGCCCTTCTACAATAATCCCATAGGAGACGCTCAATCCCAAACCTGTCCCCTTTCCCACTTCTTTAGTGGTGAAGAAGGGATCAAAAATATTAGGGAGAATTTCCTCTGGAATACCACACCCCGTATCGTGAAATTCAATACGCACTTTCCTTTCTTCGCGAACTACCTCCGTTTTAATGGTAAGCGCTCCGCCCCCCTCCATCGCTTCTGCTGCATTGACTATAATATTGGTAAAGACTTGATTGAGCTGACCGGGATTACCCTTTACTAGTGGGAGAGAGGGGTCAAGTGCTTTGATAATTTTAATATTGTGGAAGAGTGACTGATTCTGCAAAAGTGAAAGACATTGCTCAATACCTCGATTGATGTTAGTGCTTTCTAACTTCTCCTCTGTCTGGTGGGCAAACTCTAATAGCCCCTTTACGATCTGCTTACAACGAGTTGTTTCAGTAATTATTTTATCCACATCTTCACGGAGCGGGCTCTCTGGTTTCATCTCTTCCCTTATCAGATTGGCGTAGATGAGGATCCCACCAAGAGGGTTATTGATCTCGTGGGCAACCCCTGCAGCGAGCTTTCCTAATGAGGCCATCTTCTCTGACTGAATCAGCTGGAGCTGAGTTTTTTGCAGCTTCTGTTCCATCCTTATCTTTTCCCGAAGATCAGTAAAGACGCCGACGCTCGCGACCTCTTTGCCCTCCTCGTACACCAAAAATGCAGATATATTGATAGGAATCTGCTCCCCACTTTTGTTAAGCAGCAGATATGGCGTCGCGGTGAGCTTTCCTTTCCCTCCATAGTTATCACTCCTCAGCTTTCGCATAATTTCTTGTGCCTCATGGCTGGGGTAAAAGGCAGTCACATGCTGGCCTAACATCTCCTCCGGCTTGTAGCCTAAGATCTTGCCTGCCATCTCATTAAAGAGAATGATCTTCCCCTTCATATCAGCAATGATAATACCATTCACCGACCCCTCAAGCAGGTTTTTAAAAAACTGCGAGGTTCTCCTCAACTCGTACTCTATTTTCTTGCGGTGAGAAATGTCTCTGATAAAGGCATAGGTCTTGATGCTTCCCTCTTCTTCATCTGAGGCAATGCAGACCTCTGTCTCTTTATAGTCTTTGGAGGCGGTGATGATCTTAATCTCTGAGCATACTTTAAAATTTTTGACCCTCTCTACCTGTGGTTTCATATCGTTGAGCAGGCGTGTGCCCTTTTCATCAAGCAGCAGGGTAAAATCCATCCCTACTAATGCTTCGTTTGAGTACCCGGTAATCTCTGAAGCCATGTTGTTGGCAAATTCTATGGTGTGGCGCTTATCAAACACCATGATCCCATCATTACCCATCTCCACGATTAATTTAAAGTGCTGCATGAATGTTATACCTCAGCGTACTCTCCAACCCGCTACATCTTTAAAAGATCAAGGAGCGCAGGGACTTTACTTTCCCACCCTATCGGCACCACATTAATCCCTTGGCACAGTTCCTTTAACTCCGCTATCAGCTCTGAAGCAAGCTCAACGCTGGTCCTTCCACGGTCAGAGCTCTTGAGCAGCTTTTTAATCATCTCCTCAGGGATGGAAATACCAGGAATATTTTTATTAAGATAATTGGCCATTCCTGCTGACTTTAATAAAAGAACACTGGTGAGAATAGGAAGCGTACATTTCTTAACCCCTCCCATAAATCGATTTAGAAGGGCTGGCTTAAAAATAGGTGAGGTCATAATGAAACGTGCCCCCAGGCTCACCTTTTTCTCTACCTCAGCAATGGCCCTCTCTATCTCTCTCTCATCCACCACCACGCTCGCACCTGCAGCGAGCGAGGGAGACCCTTGGAGACTATTACCCGCTAAATCAGAGCCCTGCCTCATCTTCTCAATCGTCCCAAGCAATTCATTATCATTTAAATCAAACACCGCACGAGCTTCAGGGTGGTCACCGCTTTTGATATCTTCCCCTAAGGTTACCAAGATATTCTCGATGCCTAGTACGGAGGCACCGAGCAGGTCAGCTTGTAGGGCCAAGCGATTTCGATCGCGGCAGGTAAACTCTACAATGGGAGCAAATCCTCTCTCTTTCAGAACAACCCCTGTGGAAAGCGCCCCTAACCGCATCACCGCGCTGGGGAGCTCTCTCACCAGAATAGCATCCACTCTCCCCTTAACCCGTTCAAGATCACCTAAAAAAATTGAGAGGTCATTTCCCTTTGGGGGAATGACCTCCACAGTGATAGAAAAAGGTTTGGAGTTTAAAAGCTCACTCAAGTTCATCCCTTCTCCTTTCTTCTATAGTAAAGGCTGATAAGACTATTTTTTATTGCCGCGCGGGCAGCCTTTTTAACTATGCTAATCCTGCTGCCGCTAAGATGTCTGGAACCACTCCCTCCTTCCCTATCGCCATGATGTGGACTCCATCACAAATGGCTTCTTCCTTGAGCTGCCTAATCATCCTTCCTGCAATTTCAATACCCTTGGTGAGCGCTTTACCTTTGGGAGCGCTCGTCATGTCCTCAATCAAATTCTCAGGAACAAAGATACCAGGAACGTTGGCATTCATGTAGCGCGCCATACCAGCAGAAACCAAAAGTACAATACCTGCAAGCATCTTCACCTTGAACTGGCGGGCATAGTTCATAAATCCCTTAAATTTCTCTAAGTCATAGATGGCTTGGGTTTGAAAGAAGGATGCGCCGGCCTTCACCTTTTTTTCAAACTTGAGTAACTGGGGTTCTAAAGGGCGTGCCTCAGGTGTAACAATGGCACCTACATAAAACTGAGCAGCACCGTGGAGCTCATTTCCTGCAAGATCCTTACCCTGCGTGAGCAGCTGTACAGCCTGGAGTAATTGCACAGAATCTAAATCGAACACTGGTTTGGCTTCGACATGGTCTCCTACCGTAATATAATCGCCGGTTAAGCAGAGGAGGTTTCTGATACCTAAAATGTTAGCGCTCAGTAAATCTGATTGCAAAGCCAAACGGTTTCGGTCACGACAGGTCATCTGCAAAATCGGCTCTCCCCCTCTCTCCTTAATGAGGTGACACACCGAGAGGGAATTGAGACGCATTACCGAACTCTGATTGTCCGTTACATTGAGGCCATCTACCTTGTCTTTGAGTAAATCAATGTGGTGAACCATCTCCTCTATAGCGGTACCTTTGGGAGGACCAATCTCGGCGGTCACCACAAATTTTCCTGAATCGACTGCTTCCTTAAATGAGCATGCCATTACTTACGTCTCTCCTTTCTGCTGCTGATATAATTCGTGAACTAGGCGAGCGGGCTTTGTGTGGACTCGATAGTTTTTAGGGGGAAAGATCTTACGAATATGGTCAAGCTTTCCCTGCTTCTCCAGCCTTTTATAAATCAGGGTCCAGGCACAATCCTTCTCCTTGTCTACCTCGCACTTCCCCTCATTGGTACCTCCGCACGGTCCATTGAGTAAGCCCTTCGCGCAGATGGTCACCGGACAAATGCCGCCGGTCTCAGCTAACACACACTCTCCACAGGCCCGGCATCGCTCCTGCCACACCCCCTCACCCTCATTAGATCCAAGAAACACGGTATTAACCCCGGGCAACACTATGGTATCCTCATACAGCTCGGAGAGAAATTGAATCCCCACCCCACAGGCTAAGGAGACGATTGCCTGATAGTTCTTAATCTTTTCTTCGAGCGGCTGCATAAATTCCTTATCACACTGTCGTTCAACGGTAGCTTCACCAATCTCTACCTCTTTCCCCTCCATACGGAAAGACATCTTAAGCAGGCTGGCAAGTATGCCCACCTCTCTTTCCCCCCCTGCCATGCATACCGCCACGCAGGTGCCGCATCCCACAATCAGAACCTTTTCATACCCCCCAAGTACCCTCTTAATCTCTTCTACCGGTTTTCTTTGCGCTACAATCATGGGTGACTCCTATGCTATCTTTCTCAAAGGGTTAGGTCCTAATTTCCTTGCCCTCCTGGTCATCTCTTCAGAAGCCTCTACAAACTTGATGGCATCAGAGGCACCCATATTGAACATCTCCAATCGCGTACCTCCTATGCCAATCTCATCCAGCAGCTTTTTAGTATAGTTGACTCTTTGCTTTGCGCGGATATTTCCTTCCAGGAAATGGCAGTCACCCTCTGCTCACCCTGCGACGAAGGCAGCATCAATACCGTTTTCGAAGGCTTTGAGAAGATAGAGCACATCTATCTTTCCGGTGCACATCAACTTAACAACCCTCACACTGGGAGAATACTCAAGCCTCATGGAACCCGCCAGATCAGCCGCGGTATAGGCACAAAACTCACAACAAAATGCTACCACTTTTGGCTCACCTTCACCCATTTCGTTCACCATCCTCTTTACTACTTAGAAGAGTGCCGCACATTTACTCACAATCTGTTCATCTTTGTAGTGTTGTACCTGGATCGCCTTGCGAGGACAGACACTGGCACAAATCCCACATCCATGACATGAGGCAGCTTCAATCTCTGCTACCCCCTCCGTATTAATAACAGGAACGTGGTAGGGACATGCCCTCACACAGGTTAAACAGGCTGCACATCGCTCTGCATCAACTACCGATACCACACCACTCACCCACATCTGTTTCTGGGAGAGGATGGTTGCTGCCCGCGACGCAGACCCTTTTGCCTGTGCAATGCTCTCCTCAACACCTTTGGGAGAGTGGGCTAATCCACAGAGATACATTCCAGAGCTCGCAAAATCGAGCGGTCGTAGCTTCATATGCGCTTCGAGGAAAAACCCCTCAGGGGTAAGCGGGAGTTTTAGGGTGGTAGCGAGCTTTTCGCTTTCGGGATGAGGACGAATGGCTGCACTTAATACTAGATAGTCTGGGGCAAGGGTAACAGGTGATGGAAGCATCTCATCTTTCACTACCACGTGTATCTTTCCGTTCTCAGATGAAACGCGAGGTTTTTCCTCGAGCTCATAGCGCAGAAACACTATCCCCTTCTCGCGAGCCTTTCGATAGTAGAGCTCCTTGAAGCCATAGGCACGCACATCCCTGTAGAGTACATAAATTTTTATCTCAGGATTTATCTCTTTAAGCGCAAGTGCATTCTTAATTGCCTGAGAACAGCACACCCTACTACAGTACTGATTGGGCTGTTCCCTTGAACCCACACACTGGATCATCACCACCTCTTTGAGCCCTTTAAGTCCAGCATTGCCACCTGCAATCTTCTCTTCTAACTCCCGCTGGGTGATCACCCTCTCATTTTTACCATAGAGATACTCCTCAGGCTTATACTCAACTCCACCGGTCGCAACAATGACTATGCCATGCTCTAGTTCAAATTCTTTTCCCTCCGAGAGGATCTTACTCTTAAAGTTTCCCACATGGCCAGAGTACTCCATGACCTCTGTGTTTTTATACACGGTTATTTTATCATTCGCCTCCAGCTCTTTAATTAAAGAATCAAGGTGCTCTTTGGGTTTTGCCCCTTCTAAGGTGTAGTGGAGGTCCCTCAAGTTTCCCCCCAGTTGAGCCGTTTTTTCAATGAGGTACACTATAAACCCCTGCTTCGCTAAGGAGAGTGATGCGACTATTCCTGAGAGTCCCCCTCCCACTACCAACGCCTGCTGTTTTACCTCAAAGGAAATCTCTTTGAGAGGTTCTAGAGTGGCTGCTCGTGCTACTGCCATCCTCACTAAATCCTTTGCCTTCTCTGTTGCCTCCTGAGGGTAGTTTGCGTGCACCCAACTACACTGATCCCTAATATTAGCCATTTCAAAGAGGTACTTATTTAAACCCGCTTCCCGAATAGTATCCTGAAAGAGGGGCTCATGGGTACGAGGACTACAAGAGGCTACCACTACTCGGTTAATGCCATGCTCCTCAATGGCCGAAGTGATGTTCTTTTGGGTATCCGTAGAACAAGTATAGAGGTTCTCCTCAGAATAGAATACGCGGGGTAAGGCTTTAGCGTATTCCACCAACGCAGGCACATCAACCACTCCAGCAATATTGATGCCGCAGCGACAAATAAAAACACCTATCCTTGGTTCTTCTCCGGTTACACCTTTCTCGAGGGGGTATTCCTTCTTGGTTATCATGGTCCCCCGCTCGCTTGCTAAGAGCTCGGAAGAGAGTGCAGCTGCATTACTTGCTGTCATAACCGTTTCAGGAATATCCTTGGGAGATTCAAATACCCCAGCCACATAAACCCCTTTACGGGAAGTCTCTCCTGGCCTTAACTGAGGGGAACAGGAAAATCCAAATTGATTAAGTTCAATATCAAGACATGCTGCCAACTTATTAACAGAAGCAGCGGGAACCAATCCCATAGAAAGCACTACCAAATTAAATTCCTCTTCTTTAATCTTTCCCTCATCAGACACATACTTAATTAAAAGATTCTTTTCTCTAGGGGTTTCCTTAATGGTGGAGATCATGCTTTTTATATAGCGAACTCCATATTTATTAACTGCGGCATCATAGTACTGGTCAAAGCCCTTGCCAAAGGTTCTTAAATCATTATAGAATATAGTAGCGTCAACCTTGTCTCGATAGTGATCTTTAGCCAAAATTGCCTGTTTTGTTGCATAGGTACAACAGACCGACGAACAATATTCCCTATGTATTAATAAATCACGTGAGCCCACGCACTGAATCCAGGCTATTTCTCTTGGGAACTCCCCATCAAAAGGCCTTAGGATATGTCCTTTATAAGGACCTGAGGCACTAAAAATCCTCTCCATTTCAAAAGAGGTAATTACATTGGCATAGTGTCCAAATCCATACTCCGGCTTTTGGTGCGCATTAAAGAGTTCAAAACCTGGCGCCACAATGATCGAACCAACCTTTAAACTCTCCATCTCTTCCTTATCATCATACTTAACGGCATTTGCCAGACACATATGTTCACAGAGACCGCAGCCGATACATTTCCCTCGATCAATAACAAATACCCTAGGTACTGCCTGGGGATAAAGGATATAAGCTGCCTTTCGTTTACTTAAATTCTCATTAAAGGGATCAATGGCAGTAACCGGACAATGTGTGGCGCACTCACCACAGCCGGTACATTTCTCTCCATCAATATAGCGTGGAAGTCTGGCTATGGTAACTTCAAAATTCCCCGCCTCTCCCTCTACCTTCCTTAATTCTCCATTGGTGATTATTCTAATGTTTATATGCTTATCGCACTCAACCAGCTTGGGAGAGATGATACACATAGCACAATCATTGGTAGGAAAGGTCTTGTCCAGATGGGCCATGTTCCCGCCAATGGAGGGTGCTGCATCCATTAAGTAGGTCAAAAAACCGGATTCAGCCAGGTCGAGGGATGCTTGCATACCTCCAATGCCTCCTCCAATTACCAGCACTGATCCTACTTTTGTGCTCAATTTTCCAACCTCCGCTTTTTCACTTACCGATTTACCTACAAGTGGGTTTTCTATCTCATGGCGATATACTTGGGTGTATTTCCATGACCAGGTGCATAACCTAAGCTGTTTTCCCCTAACAACTCAACTATGTATGAATAAACATTCTTCACATCAATTCCTAGATTCTTAGCTATCTCTTCAGTGGTGAGTGGCGCTTCCTTTAAGGTAAGTGGAATCATATTCTTCCAATATTCTGATGTACAGGCCTCGTTTACTACCTCATCAAATTCTTCTTGAGATACCTTTTCTCCATACACATTTCCCTTTTCTACCAGTTCTTGGCCTTTCCCCATTAACCAACGAAATCTCTCTCCCTCTAAAACACCTTTAATGGCCTGCAACTGCCGCAGTAAAAACTCATTTATCCTGAGTGAATCCAATCCTTTAATCTTATTAACAAACTGATCTACCAACTCGGCAAATCTTTGCCCCTCTCCAGCAGAGACCCAATCAAGGCATACTCTTTCCTGATTAAAGCCAGCGAGCCGAAAAAGTTTTTCCGTTGACCTGATCCTATTCTCACACTGATAGTTACCACTCAAATAGTGACAGTCGCCCGGATGGCATCCTAAAATCATAACCCCATCAAATCCAGCCATAAACCCTTCCAAGATAAATACAGGATCCACCCTTCCCGAACACATGACTCGTATTACCCTTATATTGGGTGGATATTGAAAGCGGGAAATTCCGGCGAGGTCAGCACCCGCATAAGCACACCAATTGCAGAGAAAAGCCAAAATCTTTGGTTCAAATGGTTTTATTGCTTTTTCGCTCACTTCTTCCTCATATTCATACTGTTTTTATTAAGTAATCTTTACCTCATCACTGTTAGAGCCCCAATCTGTGATGAAATTTCACTATCAGTAAAATGATTCATCTTTATTGCATGCTGGGGACAACTGGCAGCACAGACTCCACACCCCTTACAAGAAGCAGAAATAGTAAATGCCTTTTCCCCTCCTTCAGGCCATGGTTCAAGTCTGATGGCATTATAAGGACATAGGGATTCACATAAGCCACACCCCACACAAATTTTCTGATCAACAGTGGAAACAATCGGCACCACGGTTATGACATCATGGGAAATTACTATTGATGCCCGAGCTGCTGCTGCTGCTGCTTGAGATATAGTCTCGTCAATCGTTTTGGGAAAATGTGCCATGCCACAGAGAAATATCCCATCGGTGGCAAAATCGACCGGCCTCAATTTGGCATGGGCCTCTAAGAAGAAACCGCCTTCACTCAGGGGCACCTTCAACATTTTGGCCAGTGACTCATTTTCTCTAGGAATGACGGCGCTGCTTAATACCAGAAGTTCAGGAAATACCACTAAGGTTTTTCCTAGGAACAAATCAGCAACTGTAATCTTTAGCAATCCGTCGTCCATGCTGACTTCAGGTTTGTTCTCTAAGTCATAACGAATAAAAATGATTCCCTTTTGCCGTGCCTTACGGTAATATTCCTCCGTGAAACCATACGTTCTAATGTCTCGGTAAAGAATATAGATTTCAACATTGGGGTTCTTCTCTTTAAGATGCAAGGCATTCTTAATGGCATCCTGACAGCAAATCCGACTACAATAGGGCCTTTCAGGAATTCTGGAACCCACACACTGGATCATGGCGATCGAGTTGAGCGTTGAGAGTTGAGGGTGAGGAGCTGAGAGTCTTGCTTCCAATTCCAATTGGGTAATCACTCTTTTATCCTGGCCATAAAGGTATTTACCTTCGGGTTTACTCTCTTCGCCGCCGGTTGCTACTATTACCACCCCATGTTCTAGCTCCACTTTTTTAGCATCACCGCTATTAGCCGCGATCTCGATTCTACTTTTGAAGTTACCTACATAACCCGTAATCTCTGTAATCTGAGCATTGGTAACTATATGGATTAAAGGATTTTCTTCTACCTCTTTAATAATATTTTTTAATAATTCCTGTGGATCGTTTCCAGTTATGGTAAAGTATAGATTCTTTAGGTTTCCTCCTAGGGTATCGCTTTTTTCTATAAGGAAGGTTTCAAACCTTTGTTGTGCAAGGTTTAGGGCAGCAGTCATACCTGCTAAGCCCCCGCCAATGATCAAGCCCTTTTTAATGACTTTTTCAATAGGCGCCTCTAATGATTCCAGGAGCCGGGATTTAGCCACAATCATTTTAACTTGATCCTTTGCCTTCTGGGTAGCTTCTTCCTTGTTATGCATATGCACCCAACTACATTGATCCCTGATGTTAGCCATTTCAAAGAGATATTTATTAAGTCCTGCCTCTCTGATAGTTTCCTGAAAAAGCGGTTCATGGGTTCTTGGTGAACAGGAGGCTACTACTACCCGATTCAATCTATGTTCTTTAATAACTTCTTTTATCTTCTCCTGGGCATCTTGAGCGCAGGTATAAAGATTCTCCATAGCAAAAGCTACCCCCTCTAGACCTCTCGCATACTCTGCTACTTCAGGTACATTTACTACTCCTCCAATATTTACTCCACAGTGGCAGACAAAGACTCCAATCCGCGGTTCCTGTCCTGAAACTTCTATCTCCTCAGGGTATTCCTTCGTCGTGCTCAGAGTTTCCTTGGCCTGAGAGAGTAACGCAGCCGAGCATGCTGCCGCACCACTTGCCTGGGCAATGGTCTCGGGTATATCCTTTGGACTCTGAAAGGGTCCGCAAACGAAAACACCAGGCTTGGAAGTAGCTAGTGGGGAAAAGGGGTGAGTAGCACAGAAACCATATTCATTTAATGTAACTCCTAACGTTTCGCAAAGCTCCCGTGTGCCCTTAGATGGTCTCAGTCCTATGGAAAGAATCACTAACCCAAACTCTTCTTCTTGTATCTCACCTTTTTCATCAATATAGGTTAATTCCAGATCTCTTGTTTTTGGCCTTTCAGAAACACGGGAGATCATACTACGAATATATCTCACACCATATTCCTTCTGCGCCCTCTCGCAATAGGCATCGAATCCCTTTCCCTGCGCCCTGATATCTATATAGTAAATAGTAGGTTCAATCTCACTCTCATGCTCTTTAGCAATTAGTGCTTCTTTAGTGGCGTACATGCAACAGACAGAAGAACAGTATCCATTCCCGCAGATAGTATCACGCGATCCCACACATTGAATCCATGCAATCTTCTTGGGATGAGTCTTATCAGATGGTCTTACTATCGCTCCTTGATAAGGGCCAGAGGCACTCAGAATCCTCTCGAACTCAATGCTCGTAATCACATTAGGATAGAGTCCATATCCATAGTTAGCCATTTGCTGAGCATCAAATTCATCAAAACCAGGCGCCAGAACGATTGCGCCGATAGTTATAGTAATTTGCTTTTCCTTTTGTTCATACTCTATGGCCTTACTTTCGCAGAACCTCTCACACAATCGGCATTTCCCTTTAGTAAAGTATAGACAGTGTTCTGCATCTATAGTATACACCAAGGGTACCGCCTGAGGATATTTAACATAAACCGCCTTTCTCTCATTTAACCCTTCATTAAAACTGTCGAGAACTTTGACTGGGCATTTTTCAGCACAGACACCACATCCGACACATCTATTTTCATTAACGTACCTAGGCTTTTGAATAATGGAAACACTAAAGTTTCCTGGTGTGCCTTCAATACTGCTGACGTGGGCATTGGTGAATATTTTAATATTTCTATGCCTCCCACATTCCACCAGTTTAGGTGAAAGTATACACAGGGAACAATCATTGGTAGGAAACGTCTTGTCTAACTGTGACATTACTCCCCCGATAGCTGGTGACTGTTCCACTAAATAAACATAGTATCCTAACTCAGCTAGATCTAGGGATGCTTGAATGCCTGCTATTCCACCACCAACAATAAGTACAGCCCCTACTTCTTTGCTAGTGGTAGTGCTGTTTTCTTTTGATCCTGAGGTACTGCTATCACGCATAGAACTGTAAAACCTTTTAATTA
>Ga0209253_10001860_pt1 | contig 18593 bp, 19 predicted proteins | sample FrelakmetBRP12BR_FD_187145 | JGI IMG/M metagenome (GOLD analysis project Ga0209253, IMG submission 187145) | Freshwater lake sediment microbial communities from the University of Notre Dame, USA, for methane emissions studies - BRP12 BR (SPAdes)... | ecosystem: Environmental > Aquatic >... | reverse complement strand
GGACGAGCAGCGCAGGCGGCTGCAGGAGCGGATCGACGATCCGGACAAGCACTGGAAGTTCAACCCGCAGGACCTCGAAGAACGCAAGCTGTGGGACAAGTACCAGGACGCGTACGAGGAACTGCTGAGCCGCACCGGAACGCCGCATGCGCCGTGGTACGTGATTCCCGCGGACAGCAAGACGCAGCGCAACCTGATGGTCAGCCAGCTCCTGCTCGCCACGCTGCGCGAACTGGCGCCCTCCTACCCGCCGGCGCAGCCGAAGCTGGCGGGGCTGAAGGTGACCTGAGGGTGACCTGAGTGCGCCGGGGCTAAAGCGGGCGCACGGCCCGTAGCCGCTGCTCGATCACCAGGCCCTTGTCGTCGGTGAAACGCAGCCGGACCGGCAGCGAGCAAAGGCCTGGCGCCAGCCAGACCTCCAATGAGTCGTCGCCGTCCTCCTTGTGCCGCTCCAACCTCACCGCATCGAAGCGGCCCGCGGGCAAGGCCAGGGTCTCCATGCCATGCACCCTGAAGACGTAATCGGACGTACCTCGCTGACCGGCGACCGGCAGCTCGATGGTGCGCGCGAGAGGGTCGGCACGGTGGCGCCAGGCCAACTGCATCAACAGGCTCAGCCGGTCCTGCATCTGCGGCCGGGTCGGCGCCGACGCGCCCGTCTGGCTGAAGGTCACCCGCTGCCCGGCCCAGTCGAAGTCGGCGCTGCGCGGCGGCTGACGGCTCGATCGTTGCGTGAATGTGCGCGGCACCAGACCGTCGCGACCGACCGTGCCGGCCGAGCTCTGGCGCGCCTCGAGTATGCCTATCGACTGCAGCGATGAATCCATCGCGTAGGCATCGCCCCTGCGCTGGAACACAACCGCGCCCTCTCCGGACAGCGAGATCGCCGCACGGGTCGCGGTGACCCCGTATTCAAGGCGCACCGGCAGCGTCAGCGGCGGATTCGTCCCGCAGGCAAGCTCGGCGCCGCCGGCCGCTGGCATCGCGGCGGCAAGACCCGCAGAGAAGGCGGCGCGCAGGAATCGCTTCATGACGTAGGCATCGATTCGAGCACACTTTCGGTCACCCGACCGTAACGATCCGTGAAGCGCAGCCGGACCGGCAGCCAGCCAAGCGACGGGGCGAGCCAGACCTCGACGCGAGCATCGGCTTCGCCGGCCGCGACGCGTTCGATCCGCACCGTGTCCAGTTGACCGATGCCGGTGGCCGTTGTCGCACGCCCGGCGGAGCGGAACCGATAGGCCGTGACGTCGTCGCGGCCGGCCATCAATAGCACCGTCTGCGCGCCGGCCCGGAACCGCTCCGGCTGCGCCTGCCCAAGCAGCATCAGCTGAAACTGGAACGAAATGCGGTCCTGCACGCCGTCCGGCAGCGGCCGCTCGTGCGAACGCGCGCTGAACGTGATGCGACGGCCCTCCCAGTCGAAATTCGCCGCCACCGCGCCGCGGCGCGCCCGGGTCTCCGTGTAGCGCTCCGGCGCCAGGCCGAATGCGCGCAGGTTCCCCTGAGAGTCAAGTTCGAGCACGGTCATGCCGATCGCCGTCGTTGCCAGCCGGACCCGGTAGCGGCCGTCGTCGGCGACCGACCAGTCGACAGTGCTGGTGCCGCTGGCCAGCCGCAGTTCCGAGTTCGTCGTGCGGTAGACGTAGCGGGCGGACGCCGGCAGCGCCGCGCGCAGATCGGGCAGCTTGGCGAGTGCGGCATGCAGCCCCGGCCCGCTGGCCTCGAACTGCTCCGGCTCGGCGACCGCGGCAACTTCGGCCTCCGGCTTGGCAGCTTCCGCCTTGTCGGCAGCCGCGCTCGCCTCAGCTACGTCCTGGGTCTCGATCGGCGTTGCCGGCGATGCCGCGCCGAACGCGTCCGGGCCGACCTCGACCGCCGCCGGCGTGTCGGCCTGCGCAGGCACGGCGGGCGGCGATGCAACCGCAGGCGGCTTCCTGATCACAGGCAAAGGTCTCGGCCCGGGCGCCGGAGGCGGCACCGGCGCCTGTGGAACAACCGGGGGCGCGGGCGGCGGCAGCAGCCTCGCGGTGACCGCGACCGCCGTCTTCGACACTGCCGATTCCGTGCCGGCCAGCATCCGGTCCACGCGCTCGAGCAGGAGGGCGTGCGCCACCAGCGTGGCCAGCAGCACCAGTACGGCGCGCGAGCGGACGGAACCTGCAGGGACGGCGGTCAATGTGGACATTCGGGCTTCGCCTCACCCTTCAACGGGAACGCGCTTGAGCGCGTCGACGTCGCGAAGTGATCGAACTGAGGCGGTGCGCCGCTAAGATACCCGCGATCTGTGATGCGGTATTTCAGCGATGAAGCTTGCGACCCTGCGCGACGGTTCCCGCGATGGCCAGTTGATCGTCGTTTCGCGCGATCTGGCGACCGCTCATCTTGCCAGCGGCATCGCCGGCCGGCTGCAACAGCTGCTTGACGACTGGAACTTCATCGCGCCGCAGCTCGCCGACCTTTACCAGACGCTGAACGAAGGCCGCGCCCGTCATGCGTTCGCCTTCGATCCGCGCCAGTGCATGGCGCCGCTGCCGCGCGCCTACCAGTGGGCCGACGGTTCCGCCTACGTCAACCACGTCGAGCTGGTGCGCAAGGCGCGCGGCGCCGAGATGCCGGAGTCGTTCTGGACCGATCCGCTGATGTACCAGGGCGGTTCCGACGACCTGCTCGGCCCCTGCGACGACATCGTCTGCGCGAGCGAGGACTTCGGCATCGACTTCGAGGCCGAGGTGGCGGTGGTCACCGACGACGTGCCCATGGGTACGCTGACTGCGCAGGCCGGCAGTCACATCCGGCTGCTGATGCTGGTCAACGACGTGTCACTGCGCAACCTGATCCCGACCGAACTCGCCAAGGGCTTCGGCTTTTTCCAGAGCAAGCCGGCGACGGCCTTCTCGCCGGTGGCGGTCACGCCCGATGAACTCGGCGCGGCGTGGGACGGCCACCGGGTGCACCGCCCCCTCATCGTGCGCTGGAACGGCGCCCAGGTCGGGGCGGCGGACGCCGGCGCTGACATGGTGTTCGACTTCCCGCAGCTGATCGCGCACCTCACGCGGACGCGCAACGCGCGCGCCGGCAGCATCGTCGGCTCGGGTACGGTCAGCAACAAGGATCCGGCGAAGGGTTACTCGTGCATCGCCGAGAAGCGGGCGCTGGAGATGATCGCCGACGGCAAGCCAGCGACGGCGTTCATGAAGCATGGCGACACGGTGCGGATCGAGATGTTCGATGCCGATGGCGCCTCGATCTTCGGCGCCATCGATCAGAAGGTGGCTGTGCCGACTCGACGGCGCAGCTGACGGTATCGATGCGATACTGAAACAGTCCTGCTAGCGAACGCGGAGAAGACGATGGCCGGCAAGAGCAAGGGGGCAGCGCTGCCCTTCATGGGCGTCAGCGAAGGCTTCGACCTGGTGAAGAAGGTCTGGGGCGTGACCGGGTTGCCGACACTGCCGACGCCGTCGAGCATGGCGCAGTTCGCCACGCGCCTGCCGCAGACGCTGCCGTCGATGATCGCGCCCACGCTCGACGTCGAGGAACTGGACAGGCGCATCGCCGACCTGCGCGCGGTCGAGCAGTGGCTGAACCTGAACCTGAGCATGCTGCGCACGACGGTGCAGAGCCTGGAGGTCCAACGCAACACGATCGCCACGCTCAAGTCGTTCGGCGGCGCCCTGCTTTCGTCCGGTCAGGCGCAGGCAGCAGCGGCGCCCGCCCCGGCGGCGAACTGGCCGTATGCCGCCGGCCAGTCGCTGCCGCGGATGCCGGAAGCCGCAGCGCTGGGGGCATCTGCGTCGACCGGCATGCCGCCGGCGCCGACCAGACCGCGCAAGCGGCGCAGCGCGCGGGAGACCGCGGCCGCGGCGGCCGCCGCGTTGCCGTTGAACCCCACCATCTGGTGGAACACCCTGCAGGACCAGTTCACGAAGATCGCCGCCACCGCGGCTGCCGAGGCGCAGGCGGCGGCCAAGGCTGCAGCGGCGCAGTCAGCGGCCGAGAAGAAGAAAGAGAAAGCTTCCGAGCCGGCACCGAAAACGGCCGCGCGCAAGCGCAAACGGCGATCGCCGCGGCGCGCCTGAGCCCGGATGCGCTTTCGCTACGCCCACGCCGCGCATCCCGATGGCAGCACCGCCGTCGAACTGTGCATGGCGCAGCTGGCCACGCAGGCAGCGGCTGACTCGACGCAGCGCGGCGCGAACCTCGGCTTCATCTACCTGACCGAGGGCCTGCAGGAGCAGGCCGGCTCCATCCTGGCGGCTCTGAAGCTGCGCACCGGCGTGTCGAACTGGGTCGGCGCCAGCGCCCCCGCGGTCTGTGCCACTGGCGTCGAGTACGTCGACGAGCCGGCGCTGGCCATCATGCTCGGCCGCTTCGCGCCGGGCAGCTTCAACGTGTTCTCCGGGGCCCAGCGGCCGCCGGCGCGAGGCACGCGCACGGATCGCGGCAGCAGCGCGGCGTACACCGCGCTGGTGCACGCCGATCCCGACGCCCCCGGGCTGACTGGCCTGATCGAGGACATGGCGCACAAGCTCGACAGCGGCAGCCTCTTCGGCGGGCTGGCGAGCGGCCGCCAGCCGCCGGTGACGATCGCCGACCGCATCTTGCGCGGCGGGCTGTCCGGGGTGGTGTTCGGTTCCGACGTGGCGCTGGTGTCCCGCGTCACCCAGGGCTGCCACCCGCTGCCCGGCAGCCGACGGCGCACGATCACCGCCGGCGAGGACAACCTGATCACCACGCTCGATGACGAGCGCGCATTCGACGTTCTGCTGCAGGATGCGGGCATCGTCGAGAACGTCGCCGCCCTGAATTCAATCGAACGCACGCGCGAAGCGCTCGCTCAGCTCACGGTGCTCGGCCGGCGCGGGATGCTGTTCGTCGGCATCGAGCCACAGGACGCCAATGCGCACGAGCGGCTACGGCGCGGTGACTACCTGGTGCGGCCGGTAGTGGCGATCGACCCGTCACGCGGCGCGGTTGCGGTCGGCACGCCGATCGAGCCTGGGCAGACAGTGCGCTTCTGCGTGCGCGACGAAACCGCCGCGCGCAAGGACCTGACCCGCATCTGCGCCGAAATCCGCGACCACCTGCACGAGCAGTCGGAACATCAGCGTCGAGCCGTAGCGGCCAAGGGGGCGATCTATGTCTCCTGCGTCGGCCGCGGCACGCATCTTTTCGGCGAACAGGGCGAGGAACTGCGCGTCATCGCGCAGCAGCTCGGCGACGTGCCCCTGGCCGGCTTCTACGCCAGCGGCGAGATCAGCGGCCGCAGCCTGTACGGCTTCACGGGCGTGCTGACCGTCTTCTACTGAGCCTCGCGCCAGCCCGGCGCGCGCTCGGCATCACTCAGTTCGACCCGCGTGAAGCCAGCCTGCCGCATTTCGCCCCGGCAGTCGACGCACATGGTCTCCTTCATGGCGTCTACCGCCAGCAAGTTGCCGGCGAACGCTGGCCCGTGCTGGTCAGCGTCAGGGTGCCGCAGCCCTCGGAGGTCTGTGCCCCCTGCGGCATCGCTGAAATCGTGAAGGTCGGAAGCACGACCGCCGGCGCCGACATCGACACCGTGTACTTGCCGGCCAGCGAATGCGGCAGCGCGAGACCGAGATCGCCGATCGTCGCCGCATAGTCGCGGCGGTCGGCCAGCCGCCGCTGCTGGCGCAGCGCCACCTCCATCAGGAAGGCCTGCGCATCGGCGCGCACGCCGCGCTTGACGAACTCGGCGTAACTCGGCAGCGAGATGACGGCCAGGATCAGCAGCACGACCACGGCGATCATCAGTTCGATCGTCGAGAAGCCGAATACCCCGCGGCGGGTGGACTGTGCGATCGATTCCATTGCGCGCGCCTCTGAAAGCGTCTTCCGTGGGCGAAATTCTGCGCACGGGAGACGTCGCCATCGACAGCGAAGCGCCATCGCGAAGACGAGCGGCAGGCGATGCCGATCAGCGGAAGAAAAGTCTTAGCGTGGCGCTAGACCGCGCGCATGACACACGGCATCCCGTGCTCATCCGCGCGCCCGCGCTCACATCACGTAGTTCAGCGCCAGCCGGCCGCCGTCTGGATACAGCGTGGTGCCGGTCAGGTACGAGGCGTCGTCGCTGGCGAGGAAGACGGCGATGCGCGCGATCTCCGCGGGCTCGCCGAGCCGGCCCATTGGTGTGCGCGAAAGAATGCGTGTTTTCGCCGCCTCGTTCGTCAGCACCACGCTCTTCAGCATCTCGGTGGCAATCGATCCCGGGCCAATGCCAACGACGCGAATGCCTTTGTTCGCCAGGCCGATCGCCATCACCTTGGTCAGCTGATTCAGGGCGCCCTTGCTCACCGTGTAGGGCACCTGGTTGGCAATCGCCAGCACCGCATTGACGCTCGACATGTTGATCACCACGCCGCGGCTTGCCGCGCCGCCGGCATCGGCCCGCGGCGGCTGCGCCAGCATCTGCCGCGCCGCTGCCTGGCCACAGAGAAAGGCGCCCTTCAGATTGACGCGCAGAACGCGGTCGAAGTCCTCCTCGGCGAGGTCGATGAACTCGGCTGCGTGAACGATGCCGGCGTTGTTGACCAGCACGTCGATGCGGCCGAAGTGATCGACCGCGTGCGCCACCAGTCGCTCGGCATCGCGCTTGTCGCCGACGTCGGCGCGGCAGAAGATAGCCATGCCGCCGGCGGCGGCGATGTCGCGCACCAGCGCGGTACCGCCAACCTCGTTGACGTCGGAGACAACGACGTGCGCGCCCTCCTCGGCGAAGGCCCGCGCACAGGCTGCGCCGATGCCCTGCGCCGCACCGGTGATCACTGCAACCCGATGACTCAGTTTCATGCGCCCCGCTCCCGTCAGGCGTTCATAGGGAGGCGGGATTGTCGGGCATTTCGGCAGCGCTGGCGCGCAGCGCAGCGGGCCGCGGCCGGCTGCACGGCGCCGGGCTAGGCCGAAGCGCGCGCCTGCCGCCAGCGCAGCAGCGCCAGGGCAATGTCGTCGAGCGCGCGCAGCGCCTGCACGCCCGGCGGCGGGCGCCGGTGCAGCGCAGGACAGCCGCCGCCGGCCCAGATTTCGACGACCGGCGACAGCTTGCCGCGCAGTTCAGCCAGCCCGTCGAGCGCCTGGTTGGCATTGACCGCGGAGGAGAACGACAGGGCGACGATGTCGGCGCGCTGCGCTTCGGCGGCGAGCGCGATGTCCCACACCGGCGTCTGCACGCCGAGCGAGATGCAGTGACAGCCTTCGAGCAAGAAGGTGGCCTCGGCCATCAGGATGCCGAGGCCGTGCGGCTCCTGTGGAAACGTGGTCAGCAGCACGCGCGGCCGTTGCTGAGCGCGCGCAAGCGAGCCGATCGCGTTGCGCAGCAATCCCTGCACCACCTCGGTGTATACGTGCTCATCGAAGATCTGCAACGCGCCGCGCGTCCACGCCTCGCCAACCATCTCGTTCATCGGCGCCACCACCTCGGCGATGAACCGCGCCAGACCCTTGCGCAGCAGGAGCTGCGAAAACTGGCCGCGCAGTTCGTCGAAGCGATGGGCGGTTAGCAGGCCAAGCAGTCCATCGAGGTCGTCCTGCTCGTGCACTGGCTGCAGGCTGCGCAGCGCCGCATTGCCGCCGGCCTGCGCCAGCCGCTGCAGTTCCTCGATCGGCAGCGCGACGATCTTGCCCGGCCGGTGGCCGAGGTCGAGCAGCCGCTTCAGCGTGCGCAGCTTGTCGACCTGGTCGAGGGGGTACAGCCGCTCGCCGAGCGCATCACGCTGGGGGAGCGGAAAGCCATAGCGCCTCTCCCAGACCCGCAGCGTGTCCTTCGAAAGGCCGGTATCGCGCTCGACCGAGGCGATGGCCAGCGTGAGCGGCGCCTGCGCAGTTCTCGTGTTCATCGCTTCAAGCGCCGCTGCACGCCGCATGCGCGATACGTCGCCGCCGGGCACGTGCGCTCCCAGGCTCGACGAGATGAAGGACGCGCTCAAATCTTGTCATAGACAAAACTTTGACTTTCTTTAGCGTGCCCGTATGATAGCCAGAGTGTCGATCATTTGACTAGGACATAGTCATTTCCTTGCTCATCTAGGCAGGATTCTCAGCGCAGGCGCCCGACGTAGTCGAGTCAATAAGAAAAGAGAGTCTTATGAAAGTGAACGCTAACACCGGTGGTCGTCAAGTGTCTTCAGACGGGCACTCTCCTCGCCGCCTTCGGCTTCTTGCCGCGGCATCGGCGTTGACTGCCGTCTTGACGGTCGGCTGGACAGAGTCCGCTTTCGCGGGTTCGTCCCAAAGTTGCCCGGCGCTACTCAACCACGCTTTGCCGCGCCTGCAGGACGAGCAACCGCAGAACCTGTGCCAGTACGCAGGCAAGGTGGTTCTGGCAGTCAACACGGCCAGCGCCTGCGGCTACACGCCGCAGTACGAGGGGCTACAGAAGCTGCATGAGCGTTACGCCGCGCGCGGGTTGGTCATCATGGGCTTTCCGTCGGCGGATTTCCGCCAGGAACCGAAGGAAAACAAGGGCATCGCCGAGCAGTGCTTCGACGTCTACGGCGTTCGCTTCCCGATGTTTGCGAAGTCGGGCGTCGTCGGGCAGACTGCCAACCCGTTCTTTGCGGCGCTGATCCGGGAAACCGGCGAGGCGCCGAAGTGGAACTTCCACAAGTACCTGCTCGACCGGCAGGGGCGCGCGGTGGCGTCGTTCCCGAGCGCTGTCGACCCGCTCGATCGCCGGCTCACCGGCCGCATTGAGCAGCTGCTGGCAGCCCAGTGAAGATGCGGGTTGAACTGGCCGGCAGCGGGCGCCACTTGGGGGTTTCCGCGTGCCCGCTGCGGCCCGTCACCGGCGCACCGGCTGGCGAGATCGGGGACAATTCAGGATTCAGCGATGAACGCGCCCGACCCCATGTTCCTTCCCGACGTGCAAGCGAGCCACGATCTGCGCAACGTCGCGATCGCCCGCGTCGGGGTCCGCTCGCTGACCCATCCGGTCCAGGTGGCCACCGCCAGCGGCAGCCAGCCGACGGTCGCTTCGGTGGACATGTTCGTGGCGCTGCCGGCGCAGATGAAGGGCACGCACATGTCGCGCTTCATCGAGGTGCTCAGTGGCCATCGCGAGCCCTTGTCGGCGACGTCGATGCGCACGCTGATGGCGGCGATGCTGGCGCGGCTGGAAGCCGCGAGCGGAGAAATAGAGATCCGGCTGCCGTACTTCATCATGAAATCGGCGCCGGTGTCCGGCGTGCAGAGCCTGATGGACTATCAGCTCGCGCTGCGCGCCGAGACCAGCGAAGGCGGCGTGCGGGTGCTGCAGAAGGTGACCGTGCCGGTGACCAGCCTGTGCCCGTGCAGCAAGAAGATCTCGGACTATGGCGCGCACAACCAGCGCGCACACATTGTCATAGGCGTCGAGCTGGCGGCGCCGATGACTGTCGAAGAGCAAGTGCGCATCGCCGAACAGGCGGCCTCCAGCGAGATGTGGGCGCTGCTGAAGCGGCCGGACGAGAAGTACGTGACCGAGCGCGCCTACGACAACCCGAAGTTCGTCGAGGATGTGGTGCGCGACGTGGCGCTGGCCCTGAATGCCGACGACCGCGTGCTCGCCTACACCGTCGAGTCGGAGAATTTCGAGGCGATCCACAATCACTCGGCCTACGCGATGGTCGAGTTCGACAAGCGCACGGGGCGCTAGCCAAAGCCCCGCAGCACGGCCGGCGCGCAACGCGCCCGGCGCTCCAATCCTTCTCAACCCGACGCGCAAGCGGGCCTGACTCCGCGGCCGGCGTCGCATCACCGCGCGCGTCGCGCGCAATCGAGGTTCGCTCATGAAAGTCGCCATCGTCGGCAGCGGCATATCCGGGCTCGGCTGCGCGCATGCGTTGCTCGGCGAACGGCCGCAGGCAGTGCAGGTCACCCTCTTCGAGGCGGCGTCGCGGCTCGGCGGCCATACCAACACCGTCGACGTGCGACTGGACGGCATCGAGCACCCGGTCGACACCGGGTTCCTGGTGTTCAATGAGCGCACCTATCCGAACCTGATCAGACTGCTTGCCGACCTCGGCGTGCCCACCGCCAGGAGCGACATGTCATTCGCGGTGAGCGTGCCGGCCGCCGGCGGGCGCCGGCTCGAATGGGCTGGCACGGACCTCGCCGGTGTGTTCGCGCAGCGACGCAACCTGCTCTCGCCGCGCTTCCTCGGCATGCTCGCCGACGTCCTGCGTTTCAACCGGCAGGCCACCCGCATCGCCCAGGGCCGCGAGGTCGACGGCGCGCAGACGCTGGGCGAGTTCCTCGACCGCCACCGCTACGGCGAGAACTTCCGCCGCTGGTACCTGCTGCCGATGGCGGCGGCGATCTGGTCGTGCCCGATGGACACCATGCTCGCCTATCCGCTGGCCACCTTCATCCGCTTCTGCGACAACCACGGCCTGCTGCAGGTCAACGACCGGCCGCAGTGGTACACGGTGGCCGGCGGCGCGCGCCAGTACGTGCAGAAGATCGCCGCACGTCTGCTCGACGTGCGACTCGGCACGCCGGTGCTGGACGTCAGGCGCAACGAGGCGGCAGGCAAGGTCAACGTGCGCACCGAACGCGGCGTCGAGGCCTTCGATCACGTGGTGCTGGCCTGCCACAGCAACCAGTCGGCGGCGCTGCTGGCCGATGCGGACGACACCGAGCGCAGGCTGCTGGCCGATGCGCGCTACCAGCCCAATCGCGCCGTGCTGCACACCGATCCCCGGCTGATGCCGCAAACGCGCTCGGTGTGGTCGTCGTGGAACTACCTCAGTAACGGCGGGGCCGATCCCGATGTGTCGGTCAGCTATCTGCTGAACAAGTTGCAGCCGCTGCCTTTCCGCACGCCGGTGTTCGTCAGCCTGAATCCGATCATCGAGCCTGCGCCCGACAAGGTGATTGCCGAATTCGACTATGAACATCCGATCTTCGATGTACGGATGATCGCCGCCCAGCAGCGGCTACCCGATGTGCAGGGCCGGCGCCGCGTGTGGCTGGCCGGAGCCTGGACCGGCTACGGCTTCCACGAGGATGGTTTGAAGTCGGGCCTGGCCGTGGCCGGCGCAATCGCCGCGCTGGCGCGGCGGCCGCAGCGGCTGGCGGCATAGCCGGCCGCCGCACGGACGTGCGCCTTCAGGAAGGCCGCGTGGCCAGCCCGGAGAAGCAGGTGTCGGCGATCAGTTCGACGATCTCCTCGTCGCTGTAGGCACCCGAGAGCTTCAGAAAGTCCGACACCGGGTCACAGGCGCGCGCGAACACCGTGTACAGCACGACCTCGCCCGGCAACAGCGGATTGACCGCGCCCGAGCCCTGCGCGGCCTCGATCCAGCTGCCCAGGTGCTCGGTGACGCGCACCAGGCGGTCCACGTACGGCTTGTGCGCGATCAGCGCCTCGCGCAGCGCCGAGCGGGTGGAAGGCAACGCCGGCATCTGGCCGCGCAGGTGCTCGCGCACGGCCCAGCGCACGACGGAGTTCAGCTTCTCCAGGGGCGCGGCCGAGACCGGCAGCGCCTCGATGATCTCCAGCGTGCGGTCGAGCAGGCGCACCATCGCCGCGGCGGCGAGGCGCTCCTTGGACTCGAAGTGCTTGTACAGCGACGCCTTGGCGATACCGACCATCGCCGCCACCTCGTCGACCGTCATCAGGTCGTAGCCCTTCTCGGCGAGCAGCGAGTTAACCGCCTGCAGGATCACGTCCTCGCGCAGGCGCTGCTGCTGTTCTCTCAGGCTCAACCGTTCCATAGCCCTTCCCGCTTCGGCTCGTGACTGTTTAGTTTATTATCTATCCTTATCGGTCGCAAGGAGTCTCCGAGCAGATCTCTGCAGAAGCTGGCCACCAAGCCGCGCCGTCCGCGTCCCAAGATCGCGGTAGGGCCATGCTTGAAAATACCGATTCGTTCATACTTGAACTATTTCGTTCAATCAGTAAACTTTATCGACTGATCATCATCCCGTACCGCATGTCTTCGCCCGCCATCGCCAGCATCGGCCTCGGTCACGTCCGCCATACGCGGCTTCGGCCGTCGCGCCATGCTTTCGCTTACCGCAGCTTCTTCCTGCGCCTGCCGTTGCGCGCGCTGGCCGCGCAGCGGTGGCCGTATGGCCGGCTGCCGCGCAACCGGTTCGGCTGGCTCTCGTTCCACGACCGCGACCACGGCGACGGCGGTGATCCACTGGCCTGGATCGACGGTTTGCTCCAGCGCGAGGGCATTGCGGATGCCAGCGGCGAGATCTGGCTGCACACGCTGCCGCGCGTGCTCGGCTACGTCTTCAATCCGGTCAGTTTCTGGTTCTGCCACCGCGCCGACGGGGCGCTGCGCGCGGTGGTGTGCGAGGTCAGCAACACCTTCGGCGAGCGGCACTGCTACCTCCTCTCGCATGGCGGCGGCCGCCCGCTGGCGTGGGGCGAGGAGCTGAGCGCGCGCAAGGTGTTTCACGTCTCGCCGTTCTGCCGCGTCGAGGGCCGATACCGCTTCCGCTTCATGCTGGCGCGGCGCGCCGACGGCGACCGCTTCATCGGCCGCATCGACCACGACGGCGCCGACGGTCCGCTGCTGCAGACCTCGATCGAAGGCCGCCTGGCGCCGCTCACCGAAGGTGCACTGCTGCGCGCGCGATTCGCCTATCCGGCATTCACGCTCGGCGTGGTCGCCCGCATCCACTGGCAGGCGCTGAAGCTGTGGCGCAAGCGCGTGCCGTTCTTCTCCAAACCCGAACCGCCCGCAGTCGACGTGAGCCGATGAATCAGGAACTCGTCAGTATGTATTCGCCGCCGGCCGCTCTGCGTCCGCCCCCCGAGGGGGCGAGCGCCTGTCTTGGGGCGGCCCGGCGACAGTCGCTTGCCGCCCCCGGCGCCGCGCAGGGCGCGCTCGACACCTCGGCCTTTCCGTCGTCGGTGCGTTGGGCGCTGCGACTGCTCGAGCGCTTCTCGAACGGATCGCTGGAACTGGTGCTGCCCGACGGCCAGCGCGCCCGCTTCGGCGCCGGCCCGCCGCACGCGCAGATCCGCCTGCACAACTGGGCACCGGTGCAGGCGGCGTTGAGGAGCGGCGACATCGGCTTCGCCGAGGCGTTCGTTGCCGGCGACTGGTCCACCGACGACCCGGTGCGCGTGCTGCAGTACTTCATTCGCAACCGCGAGGCCGCCGAGTCGGTGATCTACGGATCGTTCTGGGGCGGCCTGGCCTATCGACTGAAGCACTGGCTGAACCGCAACACCAAGGAGCAGGCCAAGAAGAACATCCACGCTCACTACGACCTCGGCAACGCCTTTTACGCGCTGTGGCTCGACCCGACGATGACCTACTCCAGCGCGCTGTTCGCGCAGACGCAGGTCGATCCGCACGCGGCCGCAACTGCGGACGAGCTGGCTTCGGCGCAGCGCGCAAAGTACCAGCGTGTGCTCGAGCAGTTGCGGTTGGCGCCTGGCAGTCGTGTCCTGGAGATCGGTTGCGGCTGGGGCGGCTTCGCCGAGACCGCGGCGCGCGCCGGCCATCTGGTCAAGGGGCTGACGCTGTCGGCGGCGCAGTTGCAGTTCGCGCAGGCGCGACTCGAACGACAGGACCTGCCCGCCGAGTTGGTGCGGCAGGACTACCGTGACGAGCGCGCGCAGTACGACGGCGTCGCCTCGATCGAGATGTTCGAGGCGGTCGGCGAGGAGTACTGGCCGTCGTACTTCGACACGCTGGCCCGCAGCCTGAAGCGCGGTGGCCGCGCCTGCATCCAGACCATCGAGATCGCCGATCGGCTGTTCGAACGCTACCGCCGCAGCAGCGACTTCATCCAGCAGTACATCTTCCCCGGCGGCATGCTGCCCTGCCCGGCCGGGTTCCGCCGCCAGGCCGAACACGCCGGACTGCGGGTGGTCCACGCGCATTCGTTCGGCACGCACTACGCGAAGACGCTCGCCAGCTGGCGCGTCCGTTTCATGGCGAAGCTGGACGCCGTGCGCGCACAGGGCTTCGACGAGCGCTTCATCCGGATCTGGCACTTGTACCTCGCCTACTGCGAGGCCGCCTTCGCGGAGGGCAACACCGATGTCACGCAGTACACGCTCGAAAAAACCTGAGGCGGCAACGCAGACGGATCCCATGTCACCGACCCAATTCGCTGCTGCGGCCTTGGTGGCCGCTGCCACCACTGTCGCCGCCCCGGCTGCAATGAGCAACACTGCGAACGCCGCCACGCCGACCCCGGCGCACGTGCGCAAGTACCTCGGCGAGGTCCCGCTCGCGGGCACCGGCAAGCTGACCTGGTACGGCTTCCACGTCTACGACGCGGCACTGTTCGTCGCGCCCGGCTTCGACCTCGCCAACGCACACGTGCAGCCCTTCGTGCTGGAACTGACCTACGCGCGCCGGCTCGACGGCAAGGGCATCGCCGACGCCAGCCGCGACGAGATCGAGCGGCTCGGCTTCGGCAGCGAGGCACAGCGGGCGCGCTGGTACGGGCAGATGCTCAAGCTCTTTCCCAACGTCGAGAAGGGCCGCAAGCTCGCCGGGGTGAACGTGCCCGGCACCGGCGCGCGTTTCTACTTCGACGGCCAGTTCCTCGGCGCGATCGACGATCCCGCCTTCGCCCGTGCCTTCTTCGCCATCTGGCTCGACGAGCGCACGCGAGCGCCGCAGCTGCGCGAGAGCCTGCTCAAGAGCGCGCCGCCGCTGCGCGCGGCCGGCCTTTGAGCGAAGAGTGGTCCACACCGATGAGCGTGCCGCCTGCGCTCGCTGCCGGCGCACCCGCAGGTGCGCGCGGCGGCAGGACGCCGGTAGCGGCGGTCGGCGCCTACAGCCTACTGGCAGTGCCGCTGATGATGACGGCGCTGCCGCTCAACATCCTGCTGCCGGACTTCTACACCGCGAACACGGCCCTGTCGCTGCAGGCGATCGGCCTGATCCTGCTGGCCACGCGGCTGGTCGACGCGGTGGCCGACCCGCTGCTCGGGACGTGGGTCGACGCGCAGAAGTCGCGCGGCTCGTACCTGCGGCCCATCCTGCTCGCCACGCCGGTGCTCGCCGCTGCGTTCTATCTGATCTTTCGACCCCTGCCGTCACTCGGTGCTGGCGAGCAGGCGACGTGGCTCTTCTTCACACTGGCCGCGGCTTACCTCGGCTACTCGCTCGCCACGGTCGCCTACCAGTCCTGGGGCGCGGAACTCGCGCACGACGATGCCGGCCGCGCGCGCATCACCGGCGCGCGCGAGGGTGCGGGGCTGATCGGCGTGCTGGCCGGCGGCACCCTGCCGCAACTGGCCGGCTACGGAGTGTCGATGGCGGTGCTGGTGGCGCTGCTCGCACTCGGCCTGGCCGCGCTCACATGGCGCGCGCCGCGCCCGCCGCAGGCGCGTCCGCTGCCGCCGGGCAATCCGTATCTCGCCTTCGTCGTGCCGCTGGCCACCGGCAACACGCGCTGGCTGCTCGGCATATTCGCGCTCAATGCGCTGGCGCCTTCGATCACCGCCACCGTGTTCCTGTTCTTCGTCTCCGACCGGCTGGGGCTGAAGGACTATGCGCCGGCCTTCCTCGCCGTGTACTTCCTCGCCGGCGCCGCCAGCATGCCGTTGTGGACGCGGCTGGCGCGCCGCTACAGCCTGCACACGCTGTGGCTGGCCGGCATGGTGGCGGCCGTGGCCGCGTTCGTCTGGGCCTACTGGCTGCCGGCCGGTGCGCTCGGCGGCTTTGCCGCGATCTGCCTGCTCTCGGGCCTCGCCTTCGGCGCTGACCTCGCGCTGCCACCCGCGCTGCTCGCGCGGGTGATCGACGCCAACGGTCACAACGGCCAGCGCGAAGGCGCGTACTTCGGGCTTTGGAACTTCGTCAACAAGCTGGTGCTGGCGGTGGCCGGCGCGCTGGCGCTGACGATCCTCGAGGGTCTCGGCTACAGCCGTGGCGCGCAGGACCCTGCGGCGCTCGATGCGCTCGCCGTCACCTATGCGGTGGTGCCGTGCCTGCTGAAACTCGTCGCCGCGGCCTGGCTGTTCGCGGCCTGGCGCCAGCAACGATTCTGAGGAAGAGGCAATGCTGAAACGTTTCCTGCTTCGACTCGCGGCCGCGCTCGGCGCCGTTGCGCTGGTGAGCTGCACTTCGATCGACCCGAAGGTCTACGTCGAGGAGAAGCCAGCGCTGGACCTGAAGCAGTACTTCAACGGCACGCTCGTCGGCCATGGCCTGTTCATGGACCGCTCCGGCCAGGTGCAGCGGCGTTTCGTCGTCACGATCAAGGCCTCATGGGCCGGCGACGTCGGCACGCTGGACGAGGACTTCGCCTGGTCCGACGGCGAGACGGAACGACGCGTTTGGACCCTGCGTCCGTTCGCGGGGCAGCCCGGGCGCTGGACCGGCACCGCCGGCGACGTGAAGGGCGAAGCCGCTGGAGTGGTGTCCGGCAACGCGCTGAACTGGACCTACACCTTCATGCTGAAGACCAAGGAAGGCAAGCGCTACGACATCGACTTCGACGACTGGATGTTTCTCATCGACGAGAAGGTCATGCTCAACCGCGCGGTGATGAGCTTCTGGGGCTTCAGCGTCGGCGAAGTGCTGATCTCGTTCACGCGATCATGACCGCCGCCGTGCATCGCGAAGACGTTGCCGCGGCGCGCGCGGCGCCGGTCCCGGCGCCCGGCCTGTTCGGCCCGCTCAACCCGCCGTTTGCCGACTACCGCGGCCGGCGCGTCTGGGTGATCGGTGCCTCTTACGGCATTGGCGCTGCCATTGCGCGCGACCTGCTCGGCCGCGGCGCGCGCGTGGCCCTGTCGGCGCGCAAGCGCGATCTGCTGGAAGCTGTGGCCGCCAGGCACGGCGACGCGCTGATCGTGCCGCTCGACGTCACCGATGCAGCGAGCGTTCATGCGGCCGCCCGCGCGATCGAAAGGGCGTGGGGCGGTTTCGACCTGGCCATGATCGTGGCCGGCACGCATGTCGAGATGCGCGCGGATCTCGGGTCCGTTGCCGTCGACAGCGACGTCGAGATGCAGGCGCAGAAGTGGAACCTCGGCATGGCCCGCCAGCTGCTGGAGGTCAACCTGCACGGCGTGCTGAACTGCGTCGACGCGATCCTGCCGGTGCTCGCCCGGCAGGGCAGCGGCGGCATCGGCATCGTCGCCTCGGTGGCCGGCTACATCGGCCTGCCCAAGGCGCTGATCTACGGCGCCAGCAAGGCGGCGCTGATCAACTTCACTGAGTCGCTGTACGGCGACCTGCGCCCGCAAGGCATCGGCGTGTACCTGATCAACCCGGGCTTCGTCGATACGCCACTGACGCAGAAGAACCGGTTCACGATGCCGGCGCTGATGAAGGCCGATGATGCGGCGCGGGTCACGCTGGACGAGATCGCCGCCGGAGCCTTCGAAGTCCACTTTCCGAAGCGCTTCACGCGCTGGCTCAAGCTGCTGCGCGTTCTGCCGTACCGGCTGCAGTTCGCCGCGGTTCGCAAGGCGACCGGCGCATGAGCGCGCCGAGCCGCCTCAAGCGCGAAGGTGCTCCCGTGACCACCGACGCCGTCGAGCGCGTGCGCGCGTTCTTCGAGTCGATCTCGCCCGACAGCCTGCGGCGCATCGACGAGATCTACGCCGCCGACGCGTACTTCAAGGATCCGTTCAACGAAGTGCGCGGCGTCGAGCCGATCCGCCGCATCTTCGCGCACATGTTCGTCCAGGTGCAGGCGCCGTGCTTCGTCGTGCGCGAGGTCGTGACCGAGGGCAACGGCACCTTCCTGACCTGGGACTTCCTGTTCCTCTCCAGGCGCCTCGGCGAGGGCGAGCAGGTGATCCGTGGCGCCAGCCACCTGAAGTTCGACGCCGACGGGCGGGTCAGTTACCACCGCGACTACTGGGACGCAGCCGAGGAGCTCTATGAGAAGATTCCGTTCCTCGGTGGATTGATGCGGGCGGTCAAGCGGCAGGCCGCCCGCTGAAGGCGGGCCTTCTTGATGAACATGCTCTACCCGGAACTGTTCAAGTCGCTCGAAGCGGTGCGCTGGAACATGGACACGGACGTGCCGTGGGATCGTTTCGAGGCCGGCAGGCTGTCCGACGAACAGGCGCAGACGATCAAGATGAACGCCATCACCGAGTGGTCGGCGCTGCCGGCCACCGAGATGTTCCTGCGCGACAACCGCCACGACTCCGATTTTTCGGCCTTCATGAGCGTCTGGTTCTACGAGGAGCAGAAACACGCGCTGGTGCTGATGGAGTACCTGAAGCGCTTCCGCCCCGACCTGGCACCGACGACAGACGAACTGCATGCGGTGCGCTTCGAGTTCGATCCGGCCCCCGCGCTGGAGACGCTGACGCTGCACTTCTGCGGCGAGATCCGGCTGAATCACTGGTACCGCCGTGCCGCCGAGTGGCACACCGAGCCGGTGATCAGGCACATCTACAGGCTGCTGTCGCAGGACGAGGCGCGCCACGGCGGCGCTTACCTGCGCTACATGAAGAAATACCTCGCCGAGGTCGGCGACAGCGCACGCGCCGCCTTCGCCAAGGTCGGCGTGCTGATGGCCTCGGCGCGGCGCACCGCGCAGGCGCTGCACCCGACCAACCTGCACGTCAACAAGGCGCTGTTCCCCAACGACACCGTGCAGTCGCGGCTGCCCGATCCGGCCTGGCTCGAGCGCTGGCT
>Ga0209253_10001859_pt1 | contig 18600 bp, 18 predicted proteins | sample FrelakmetBRP12BR_FD_187145 | JGI IMG/M metagenome (GOLD analysis project Ga0209253, IMG submission 187145) | Freshwater lake sediment microbial communities from the University of Notre Dame, USA, for methane emissions studies - BRP12 BR (SPAdes)... | ecosystem: Environmental > Aquatic >... | reverse complement strand
AGGGCATCTTTTTATTTGAGCGGATGGGCCATATATGTCTGAAAATCAAAACGAACTCAATATGACTGACTACGAATCAGAGCGGAAAAAGTTCAGGCTGGATGTACCTAGGTATTTCAATTTCGGGTTCGACGTGGTGGACCGGTGGGCTAAGCTACAGCCCGATAAGCTCGCCCTGCTTGCAGTCGACAACGACGGGAAAAACCCAAAATACTTCACCTTCTCCGATATCAGTGTGGCATCAAACCGATTCGCTAATATTTTGCAGAAACTCGGTCTGAAGAAAGGGGACCGCGTATTCCTCATGCTGCCCAGAATCCCGGAGTGGTACGTTTCGATAATCGGCATGATTAAATTGGGCGTCATCCCCATACCTGCAACCACCCAGTGTACCTCCAAAGATATCGAGTACCGCATCAACCAATCAGAAGCAGTAATGGTAATAACAGACGGCACTAGTGCCTTTAAAGTGGAGGAAATCGAGAGGAACTGCAAATCACTGAAACACGCCATGCTTGTCAGAGGGCAGCGGACAGGAGGATGGTTAAGCTACGAATCGGAAATCGCCAGAATCTCAGACGACATTTTGCGCGTCGAAAAGACCCGAAGCGACGACCCCATGCTCCTCTACTTCACCTCCGGTACAGTCTCGTACCCCAAAATGGTAATCCACACCCAGGCATCGTTTGGCATCGGGCATATAATCACAGCTAAATTCTGGCAGGACCTTAAGCCCGCTGACCTTCATTGGACTATCTCTGACATGGGCTGGGCAAAGGCAGCGTGGGGTAAACTGTTCGGTCAATGGACTATGGGGACAGCCGTTTTCTTACAAGATGCGCCAGCAAAGTTCGACCCCCTTCTTACGTTAGCTATTTTAAAGCGATATGGAATCACTACCTTCTGCGCCCCTCCCACTATATACCGCGTTCTCGTCCTTGAAGACCTGAAGCGATACAAACTAGACCGTCTTCGCCACTGTACGGCTGCAGGTGAACCTCTCAACCCTGAGGTCATACATCAATGGGAAAAGGGAACAGGTTTGAAGATTTACGATGGATACGGGCAGTCAGAGACCGTCAACGTAGTAGCAAATTACCGCTGCATGCCCATAAAGCCGGGGTCTATGGGTAAGCCTGCGCCCGGCTTCGATATGTCGATAGTCGACGATGACGGCAGAGAACTACCGCCTGGAGCAGAGGGGCACATAGCTATTAAAGTAAAGCCTGCACGTCCGGTTGGTCTTTTCAAGGAATACTGGAAAGAGCCTAAGAAAACGACAGATGTTTTTAAGGGAGACTGGTACTACACTGGCGACAAGGCGTTTAAGGACAAGGACGGCTATTATTGGTTTGTAGGGCGAGCAGACGACGTTATAATCTCCTCCGGATACAGAATAGGTCCCTTTGAAGTAGAATCTGCTTTGATAGAGCATCCAGCAGTTGCTGAGGCGGCAGTCGTCGCCAGCCCGGATGAGTTGCGCGGTGAGGTGGTCAAGGCTTTCGTAGTATTATCCCCTGGATACTCCGCATCAGAGGAATTGAAAAAGGAACTGCAGGAACACATGAAAAGGGTTACCGCACCTTACAAACATCCGAGAAAAATCGACTTCGTCAACGATTTGCCCAAAACTATCTCAGGCAAAATCAAACGTAGCGAGCTAAAGCGGCAAGAATGGGAAGGCTGGAAACGGCAAAAATAGGGGGTTAGTTGTTTACAATTTACAGTTTTTCTAATAATATGGTGGAGCCACTGACCGCCTATAGTAAATTATGTGTATAAATTCACTTATATATATAGCTCCATCCGAAATGCATAGTGGATAACTGTAAACCTCAGTTGGAGAATGCCATGGAGAAGGTTACAGTCACCGCTGCCTCTACCGAAAGCATCCGTACACCAACAATGTCACCCTATCTACCGATAAACTAGCAGGAGGAGGCTACATGAAGTACTTCGACGATTTCAAAGCTGGAGAGATTGCAGTTACTAGGGCAAGGACGGTCACCGAGACTGACATCGTCAATTTTGCAGCTCTAACCGGAGACTGGTACCCACTTCATACCGACATAGAATATGCCAAAAAAGGCCCATTCGGGGAAAGGATAGCTCATGGCTTGTTAGTTCTCTCTATAGCGAATGGGCTAATGCCTCTTTACGAAATGGCAATCATTGCCTTCTACGGAATGGATAAGGTACGGTTTACGGCACCGACCAAGATTGACGATACCATCCATGTGGAGCTACAAGTTATGGAAAAACAAGACAAAGGCGACATAGGTGGAGTAATAAGTCTAAATCAAGCGGTAAAAAATCAAAGAAATGAAAATGTGGCGATCTCGACCATGAAAGTATTGATTGCCAAACGGCCAGCAGCCTGATACCAGGAGTTGTAAGTAATGGCAGTAAGAAGTGAAGAACTTGGCAACACAGGGACTTTGATTTATCCGAGTCGGATAAGGCTTCCCTACACCTGGCACGTAGGGAAGGCGGGAAGCAGATTTTATCATGAGATAAGGGACAATTGTAAGATCTGGGGCACTAAATGTCCCAAATGTGAATCAGTGTTTGTTCCTCCTAGAGAAACCTGTCCACGATGTTACCGCGACATGCAAGAATGGGTACAAGTCAGTGATACAGGGACATTGTTGACCTATACCGTAACCAGGTACGCCGTTCCGGGTATCCAGCCTCAGAAGCCCCCATTCGCCTTGGGCGTCATTAAGTTGGAGGGGGCGAGTACTGGCCTGGTACACCTTCTGGGGGAGATAGACCTGAATAATATTTCCATTGGCTTACGAGTCAAAGCAGTTTTTCGTGAAGTTAGGGAATGTAATTACCTGGATATCAAGTATTTCAAGCCAATCAGAGCCTAAGCAGTGCAAGATTGAAATTGGAGCGAGAGTTTGGAGAAGGTAGGCATCATAGGAGTAGCCCAAACCAAATATCAGAGGTATAATCCGGCGTCTCATGCTGAGTTGGCTTACGAAGTTACCAGCAAAGCCCTGGAAGATGCCGGGTTAACAATCGATGACATAGACAATACCATCACTGTCTGCAACGATTTCTGGGATGGCCGAACTATTTCCTCCATGACCATTACGGAGGCTACCGGCTCTCATAAATCTCCCACCACGAATGTAGAAGGAGATGGCACGTATGGCGCATTGATGGGACTCATGCGTCTACTTTCCGGTCTGCACGAGATAAGCCTGGTTGTGGCACAAAGCAAGATCTCAGAGGGAATACCATCAGTAATTACAAATGCCATGTTTGATCCTATCTACGAGCGCATGTTAGGACTCGATGCGATAAACTCTGCAGCTCTTCAGATGAGGAGCTACATGTCCAAATACGGGGTTACTGAGCAGCAATGCGCGAAAATATCGGTCAAGAATCACAAAAACGCCAAGGCTAATCCCTACGCGCATCTGCCACTGGATATCACAGTAAAGGATGTGCTGAAATCAAGGGTGCTGGCCGACCCCATAAAATTACTCGACGCCTCCCCGATCTCCGATGGCGCTTGCGCCATCATTATGGCGCGGGAGAGAACAGCGAGGAAGAAACATAAAAAGCCTATCTGGATAAAGGGGGTCGGGCACTGTGCCGATGCATACCACCTTGGGGATCGCGATCTAGCTGAAGTGGATGCGCTAACCTCAGCAGCTAAGCGAGCATATAACCTGGCTGGGATTCGGAGCCCATTGAAGCAAGTCCACGTGGCTGAGGTTTATGATGCTTTCTCCTACATGGAACTTATGTGGATGGAAGGGCTGGGATTCTGCGATCGGGGCAAGGCTGGTGCTATGGTCGATTCTGGTCTGACTGAGATGAACGGCGCTCTGCCTGTAAATCCCTCTGGTGGGGTTCTATCGGCACATGCGGTTCAAGTAGCAGGTTTGGCACGGATTGCCGAAGCAGTACTCCAGCTTAGAGGAGAAGCTGGCAACAGGCAGGTAGATGGAGCGAGGATAGCTCTAGCGCATGGCATCGAGGGCGCGTGCGGACAGGGACATTGCGTGTTTATTCTCGGGAAATAGTACCTCGCTGCCAATTGGATTGAAGGGGGCTTTAATCAGTGAAAAGGCTCGTGGGAATAGTAGGGGTAGGACAAACCCATCATAGATCCAAAAACACGGACTGCAACGGTCAGGAATTGATCAGCATTGCTGTTAAGAGGGCTCTGGAGAGCGCAGAACTGACCATGGCCGATATTGATGCGATAGTGATTGGCAACATGGACCATTTCGAATCGATCAACTATGTAGACATGTGGAGCGTGGATGGCTCCGGCGGATATATGAAGCCGATCATGAAGGTAACTACAGGGGGAACAACAGGTAGCGCCATAGGGCATGCAGGTTTTTACCATGCGGCTTCAGGATTATTCGACACAGTGCTTGTCATTGGCTGGGAGCAAAATTCTGAATCAGACACGACAGCGGCAATATCGACATGTTTCGACCCTATTACTGAGAGAGAGTACTCCGCCGGAGCGATAGGCCCTTTAGCAGCCCACTACACAGCTTATATGAGCAAGTACGGCGCAACTGAGGAAGACGCTGCACTTGTCTCAGTACGTGATCACAACAACGCAGCTCTATACAATGAATACGCCCATCTCCGCCAAACCATTACGGTGGAAGATGTGATGAAATCTGCCTACATATCCTATCCAATAAAGCTGCTTGACATATGCCCCAGAACAGATGGCGCCTGCGCCGTTATATTTTCCTCCGAGAAAAAAGCCAAGAAGATAGCAGACCGACCTGCTTGGATCCTTGGCGTTGGTGATTGTCATATCCTCGTTCATCTAGCAGATGGGATTGGATTGGCAAACCTGCCATCACTGGAGATCGCCGCGCGTCAGGCTTATGAGATGGCGGGCATCACTGACCCATTCAATCAGATTGATGTAGCTGAGCTATATATACCTGCCTCAACAGCAGGGGTTAGCTGGATGGAGGCTTTGGGGCTCTGTGAGGAGGGGGGTGGTCCCAAGCTAATCAGAAGTGGAAAAACAAACATGGGGGGCAGACTTCCGATAAATCCGTCCGGTGGCGTATTGGCAACTAATCCTATCGGAGCAACAGGTCTATTAAGGATAGGGGAGGCTGCTTTGCAGGTGATGGGAAAGGCGGAGAAGAAGCAAGTGGAAGGAGCGAAGGTAGCTGTGGCTACCGGTTTCGGAGGCTGTTTCTGGTCGGATGTCACTGTGCTCAGTTCCTCACCATCTTTAGATTAAATGGAGCACACACTATGGAACAGAGAAAAGAAGCTTCAGAAGCACTCAGCATAAAATATATAGCCGATATGCCGTATAACTATCACACTGGTTTTTACTACAGCAGGTTTCTCAAAGAGTTACGGGATAACAAACGCATAGTCGGAGTTAAGTGCCCGAAGTGCCACAAAATTTATGTACCGCCGCGTATCGTGTGTCGAGATTGCTTTGTAAAGATGGAGGAGTTTGTTCCTGTTAGCGATAAAGGCACACTGCTCGCCTTTACAGTAACCAACTTTCTCTATACCGATACAACAACCGGCGAACCGAAGAAGATCCCTTTCACCGCAGCATTTATTAAGCTTGACGGCGCTGATTCCAATATCGTGCACTGTCTTGATGAGACTGACGAAAAGAATATTAAGGCAGGCATGCGCGTGCAGGCGATTTTCAGCGAGAATAGGACAGGCGACTATTTCCATGACATAGAACATTTTTCGATAACGAGTTGAAATAGCTATTGTTGGTTGAAACGGTAAATCCCAGGTGGTATACTAACACAAACAATCAGGGACCTTAGAAATCAGAGTGTGGATTTCTCGGATTATTGGATTATGAGGAGGAAAAAATGAGGAGAAGAGTGGCAATAGTCGGATATGCCCAATCTCATCATCAGCATAATATGCAGAAAACCAGAGAGGACATGGTTTTTGAAGTCTGCAAAGGGGCTTTGCACAATGCCGGCATCCTGAGAGAGGAGCTGGATACCGTGATCACCGCCTCTTCAGATTTTCTGGATGGAAGGACGATTTCAAGCGTCTTTCTCAGCATGGCTGTGGGAGCTTTTCTGAAGGATGAATCAAAGGTAGAGGAAGACGGGACTTTTGCGCTCTACTATGCTTTGATGAGAATCCTTGCTGGCACCCATGATGTAGCTTTAGTAGAAGCACACACACAGGGCTCGACTTTCAATCCCCATCAAGTGACCTGTTTCACCCTTGATCCATTGTTTGATCGGCAGATAGGTGTGCTCGATGATATTGCTGCTGCCGCTCTTCAGGCGAGGATGTACATGAACAGGCACAGTGTGTCGGAAAAGCATCTGGCAATGGTAGCCGTCAAGAACATCACCAATGCCGCCAAGAACCCTTACGCACACAGAAAGATGCCAGACTTGAGTGAGAAAGAGGTAATGAGTTCAAAAGTCTTTTACGACCCCATCAGAGAGCTAACGATGTCCCCCATCAGCGATGGTGCATGTGCTGTAATACTTGCCTCTGAGGAGAAAGCCAAGAAGATTACCGACAAGCCGGTATGGATAGAAGGAGTCGGCAGTTGCCAGGACCCCTATCTTCGGGACAGAAATCTCCAGAAGCTCGATTCCCTCGAGACGGCCGCCAGAACAGCTTACAAGATGGCTGGGATAAAGAACCCTCTAGCTGAGCTGGATGTTGCCGAGGTTTCCGAGAAATTCGCTCATGAGGAATTGATGATTTACGAAGCCCTGGGGCTATGTAAAGAGGGTGAGGGTAAGAAGTTGATTGAAAGGGGCACAACTCGCAGAGACGGTAAGCTGCCAGTGAATCCGAGCGGTGGAGCACTGGGTGCTGACCCTATCTGCGCTACGGGGTTGATAAGGGTGATAGAAGCGGCAAAGCAGATAAGGGGTGAAGCAGGTAGATGTCAGGTGCCTGGTGTCGTCCGTAGAGCTCTTGCCCACGGACAGTTCGGGATTTGCGCCCAGAAGAACACAGTTTACATATTGGGAGGCAACTGAAAATGAAGAGAAACGTGGCAATAATCGGTTGCGGGCAGACAAAACATTCGAGCAGGCGACGAGATGTCAACGTCGCTGAACTGGTATCAGAGGCGGTCTTTAATGCGCTGGAAGACGCTCGGGTCAGCCTTCGCGAGGTAGACGCATTTATAGTTGGCAATATGCCAGGATTCGGTGGTATTGCCCAGCCAGAACATTGGCTTGGGGATTCAATCGGTGCCGCGGGAAAACCAGTCATCAGGATTGCCACTGGCGGGACAACCGGGGGATCGGTTGGACAGGGTGGTTATTATCCTGTTGCCTCGGGACTTCACGATGTAGTTGTAGCTGTTGCCTGGGAAAAACATTCAGATAGCAAGGAGGCCGGTGCCACGACTGGACTCTTGCACGTAGGACTGGGCAACGTGTTCCACGCCGCCGCTTACGGCTTGAGTCTTAAGAACCTAGTCGCCACCTCGGTGGTAGGAGCGGCTGCTGGCGTTGCCGTCTATCAGGCAAGGTTTTACATGCATAGATCGGGGTGCGGCATCGAACACTTCGATATGGTCGCAGCGAAGGCAAGGCGGAATGCTGCCAAGAACAAATATGCACACCTTCAGTGGCCAGGGTGCACTGCAGAGGATATTGCCAAAACCGAGATAATCACGTATCCCTTCCGGTATGGACATGTCTGCCCGGCAAGCGATGGTGCCTCGGCTATTGTAGTGGCTGAAGAGAACGTGGCCAGAAAAAAAACCAAGCAACCAGCCTGGTTCAAAGGACTCGCCTCCTATTCGGACGAGGAGAACCAGTTGCAGAGTGAGAATTTCGGTGGCGTTGGAGTGACCGACCCCTCTGAACAAAGGGGAGCCTGGCTATCAGCAGTGAAGGCATACAGGATGGCGGGGATAAGGGATCCTCAAAAAGAGATTGACATGGCGGAGATATACCAGCCATTCCCAAGTCAGGAGTTGATATTTGCTGAAAGATTGGGCTTGTTTGATGAAGGCACGGCCTGGAAAGCTCTTGAAAAAGGCGAGACTGATATTAATGGAAGAATGCCCCTGGATCCGTCAGGCGGCGTCAATGCCACCAACGCCATCGGATCCTCTGCCATGCAGCGCATTCTGGAGTGCGCTCTGCAGATAATGGGCAAGGCAGAAGAGCATCAGGTCCCGAAGAAAGTGCACAACGCCGTTGCCCATGGTTGGGGGGGCGTAACCAATTTCACCACAGTCACAGTTTTAGGGGATTCCCCCGGGAGGTAAAGAGGATGGCATACATAAAGGACGAAAGACCGCAGACAATCGGTGTCGAAGGTACGTGGATTCTGAGTGCCTATCACTATAAGGGTTCAAGACTCATAGAAGAGTACGTCAAGGGTCTTAAGAAGAAAAGGTTCATCGGCTCATTCTGCCCGGGTTGTGCGAAGGTGATTGTGCCGCCCAGAAACTTGTGCGGGCGATGTCATCGCATCATGGATGGACGAAAGACCGTTAGTGATAAAGGGACCATTACATGCTTCGTAGTCAGTCCCCCCATAATGAAAGGGAAATTGAAGGTCATCGGAATGGACCCGGTGGAAACAGGCTTGATAAAAGAGGGCGAGGTGGTGATACCTGTGTTCGTTAAGTTCGATGGGTCAGACTCAAACACGGATACAATACTGCTGAACGCGGATCCAAAGGCTGTTCACATAGGTATGAGGGTTAAGACCGTCTGGGCAAAAGAACCGCAAGGTGCTCTAGCCGATTTCGAAGGTGTTGAGCCTCTTTGAGGAACAACGGACAGCACTGTCAACTACCTGGGGAGGGATAGAAACGATGAAAAGCAAATCGGAAATCGTTGAGGTACAGGCCCTGCCGATGGTTGCCAACTTCAACTGGGCAACAGGTTTCCTGATGCAGAGGTTTATCAAAGAACTTGCCAATAAAAAAATCCTGGCAGCAAAATGTCCCGGATGCGGATATACTTATGTGCCCCCAAGGTCCAGATGCGGAAAATGCTATAGTAAAATAGGAGAGGAAAACCTGCTAACCCTCTCGGGAAAAGGCACCCTAGTGAGCTATGCGACAACGCACGTGAAACTGGATGGGCAGGGAAACTTCCTGGATTTAGAGAAACCTGAGATAATCGGGGCAATAAGGCTAGACAATGCTGATTCAACGATCTTCATGCCCATTGAAGGTATTAAGCCCCGGGAGCTAACTGAAGGGCTCAAAGTCAAGGTCCATTGGCGAGAGGAAACAAAAGGTGAACTGTCAGACATAAGCTGTTTCAAACCTGCTTGAGTGGGGAGCTCATTCCTAGGGACGCAGGCAGTAAGAACAGGGCACAGCAATTCGAGGTTGATATTTGATATAAAGGAGGTTAGATAAGATGGCTAAGATGCCAAAATTGATAATTACCTGCGCTTTGACCGGTTCTGCGGTGGGTCCATCCCAGACTCCCTACTTGCCCATAACTCCCGACCAGATAGCTGACGAGGCGTACAGAGCATACAAGGCAGGAGCGGCAGTGGTCCACGTCCATGTAAGGAATCCAGAGGATGGCAGTGCGACTGCTGATTTGAAGATCTGGAGGGAAACCCTCACGAAAATCAAGGAAAAATGCAACGTAGTGATTTGCGCCACCACCGGTGGCGGCTGGGGAATGACAGCGGAACAGAGAATAGCAGTCGTTCCCGAGTTTGAACCTGAAATGTGTTCCCTGGACGTTGAGAGCATGAACTTCAGCGTCTTCCCGGTTGCAGAGAGGATCAAGGAATGGAAGTATCCCTGGGAGAAACTGGTGGTGGAATTGTCCAAGGATTTTGTCTTCAAAAACACTTTCGCAGACCTGGAGGTATTTACCAAAGCCATGAAAAAGCACAACGTCAAGCCAGAGGTCGAAATCTATGGTACAAATGGACTCTATAACACTGGCTTTCTCGTTAGAGCAGGCCAACTGGACTTGCCGGTGCACATACAGTATGTCCTTGGAGTTCTGGGTGGGACATTCTCCACACCATACGAACTTACGCACCTTCAGACAGAAACGCACAGATGGTTAGGTGCGGACAACTTTACATGGTCTGTCATCGGCATCGGCTACCCTGCAGAGTTCCACCTTGGAGCCGTAGGTATGGCCATGGGTGGCCATGTACGAGTTGGAATAGAAGATAACATATTCGTCAAATACAAGGTGCTGGCAAAGAGCAATGCGGAGTTGGTCGAGAAGATCCGCAAAATCGCTGAGCTTTTCGAAAGGGAAATTGCCACGCCCGATGATGCAAGGCAGCTACTTGGACTCAAGGGTATGAACAAGGTGAAGTTTTAGAGCGCTCAGAGTGCTCAAGCAGCTTTAAAAGGCGGTATTCATAACTAACGACCATCACAAACGGAACCTTGGCTAGCTCATTCGCTTCGTAGACTGAGACCAGTGTATGGACCATTCCTGCTTACTTCGTCCTCCCGTTGTCGTTTTGCAGCGACTCTTACCAGTCCATGAAAGGTCTCTACGACAGGGCAGTATGAATTCAAGCGGGAATGTCATAAGAACTCATCAAATCAGAAGGCAAAAATAGTGTTTTTGAACCAGCGTTTAAGAGAATTACCTAAAATCGTGGTCGCACATCACACTTACTTTGACTGTGGAGAGGGCAGAACCATTCTGGGTGTCCCCCGGATAGACAAAGCATAGACTCAGAACGAGATTAGTCGCAAAAGCCTTTGACAGGAGGGCGATCATGGACTTTAGATTCAGCGAAGAGGAAGAGGCATTCCGCGAAGAGGTAAAGCAGTGGCTTAAGAAAGAGATCTCACCGCGGTGGACTGAGATTGATGCCGGGTTATGGGAGGAGACCGAGGAATCCTGGGCGCTTTTGCGCGAGTTCCAGCGAAAATTGGGGCAGAAGGGCTGGTTGGCACCGGCTTACCCCAAAGAATACGGAGGCTCAGAGATGAGCCACCTCAAACGTCTTGTCCTTTCCGAAGAACTATCCTACCACAAGGCTCCCTTTGGCATTGAGACGGAGATATCGGTGAACTGGGTTGGGGGCGCTCTCTCGCTTTTCGGCAGTGAGCAGCAGAAGAAAAAATATCTTACGGAGGTAGCTAAAGGAGAATCTTGCTTCTGCCTCGGGTACAGCGAGCCTAACTCCGGTTCAGACCTCGCCTCGATACAAACGCGTGCCGTTGAGGATGGGGATAGCTGGGTAATCAATGGACAGAAGACCTGGTGCAGCTTCGCGCACTACGCCGACTATTGCTGGCTGGGCGCTAGAACCGACCCTGATGCGCCCAAACACAAGGGCATCAGCATGTTCGTTATAGATATGAAAACCCCGGGTATCACCGTTCGACCCCTGATAAATATCCTCAACCGCCATTCCTTCAACGAAGTATTTCTCGATGATGTTCGCGTCCCCAAGGACGCCTTAATCGGACAGAAGAACAAGGGTTGGTACCAGCTCGCGATGGCTCTAGACTTCGAACGCTCCTTAATCGGCACAGCCGCAGCAAACCAGCGCCTCATTGAAAATATTATGGCATTTGCCAAAGAAACAAAGGTGGATGGTAAGAGCATCAGCGACGACCCGTTGATTAAGGACGAGCTGGCAGAGCTAGCGGTGGAGAATGAGGTGCTGCGCATGATGTGCTACCGCATAGCCTGGATGTACAGCAAAAACCTTCATCCCAGCTACGAATCATCCATGTCGTTGCTACTCTCCAGCGAATTGTTGAGGCACACAGCCAATGTGGGGATGCGCGTGCTGGGTCACTACGGAGAATTGGACCAGGACTCCAAATGGGCTGTCTCTAAAGCCAGGATAATGCGCACGTATCTGAGTTGCATCTCCATAGGAGTCGGCGGTGGCACAAACGAGATTCAACGCAATATCGTCGCAATGAGAGGATTGGGACTGCCCCGGCAACAGTAGCTACTGATAAAACCGGTGTCTCGTGGCTTTGCAGGGGGGAGGATATGGATTTCAGGTTCAGCCCACAGGAAGAGGCATTTCGGCAGGAAGTCGATGACTTCATAAAGAAAGAACTCCCCTCAAATTGGGTGGAGGAAAGCCTTTACTGGCCCGGAGGATACGGCACTATCCCCGACTTCGAAGGGCTAAGCCCTGCTGGGGAGCGATTCAGGCTTAGGTTAGCGGAAAAAGGCTGGCTCGCCATCTCCCTGCCTAAGGAATACGGTGGCTCAGGGCGCTCCCATATCGAACAGGCTATCTTCCATGAACGGTTGAGCTATCAAAGAGCGCCTGGACCCGGAGTAGCCACGTTAATCTCGGCACCGACTATCCTTCAATTCGGCAGCGATGAGGCGAAGAGGGAATGGTTGCCCAGAATCGCCAGGGGAGATATAAGGTTCTGGCTCGCCTACAGCGAGCCGAACGCTGGCTCCGACATGGCAGCGATTCAAACGCGCGCTGTGGAGGATGGCGAAGACCTTGTAATTGATGGGCAGAAGACCTGGAGCAGCGGCGCCCATGTATCGGACTATGCCTGGATGTTAGTCAGGACAGACCCTGCTCGTCCTGCTCACAAAGGTATCTCTCTAATTATAGTGGATAACAAGTCAGAGGGTATCACCATTCGCCCGCTGATAAATATTTGCGGCTTCCATTCCTTTAACGAGGTGTTCTTCGACAGAGTAAGGGTACCCAAAAAGAACATCATCGGAGAGAGGAACAGAGGCTGGTATTACGCCATGGCAGCCCTGGATTTCGAAAGGCTGGTAGTCCCCATAGGTGGATTCAAAAGAACCTTCGAAGAATTGCTTGAGTGGGTCAAGGAGTCAAAGCGCAGCGACAGCCCCGTGATACAGAACAAACTGGCTGAACTTGCAATAGATATAGATGTGGCGTACATGTTCTTCTGGCAAACAGCCTGGATGCTCGACCGTGGGCTTATGCCGAATATTGAGGCATCCGTACTGAAGCTGGTTACAACTGAATTGAGCCGAAAACTAGCGAACACAGCGGTGGATGTTATGGGACATTACGGTGAACTGGAGGGGGGCGCAAAATGGGCTCCGCTGCATGGCAGGATGTGCACAGGCTATCTCGATTGTATCTCAGCCCTTGTTGGCGCTGGCACTTCCGAGATTCAGCGGAATATCATTGCCATGAGAGGGCTGGGGTTTCCATGGGCGTAGCTAAGCGTATATTGCACACACGGCTTTGTAGATATTCATTCTTCTAACAGGAGGAGCAAGATGGACTTCGGTTTGAGTGAAGAACAGGAGATGTTGAGGACATCAGCGCGCGACTTTTTGCATAAAGAGTGCCCCAAGCAACTGGTGAAGCAACTCGACGAGAGCGAAAAGGGCTATTCGCCGGATTTATGGGAGAAGATGGCAGGCCTAGGATGGATGGGATTGCCGTTTCCTGAGAAATACGGCGGTGGTGGAGGCAGTTTTCTGGACCTGGTGGTCCTGCTGGATGCTATGGGATATAACGTAGTGCCCGGACCTTTCTTTTCTACCGTAGTCCTCGGTGGCTTGGCAATATTATCGTCGGGGAACGAAGAGCAAAAAAAGGAATTTTTATCCCGAATAGCCACTGGCAAGCTAATCCTAACCCTGGCATTGACCGAACCCAGCGCCAGATATGATGCAGCATCAATTAAAACCACAGCAGAAGCTCACGATGGTAACTACATTATCAACGGCATGAAGCTCTTCGTCCCGGATGCCAATGTGGCTGACTACCTCCTGTGTGTAGCCAGGACAAAGACTACCGGCAAGCCCGAAAACGGAATCACGGTTTTCCTGGTTGATTCCAAAAGCCCGGGAGTCAAATGCACCCTCTTGAAAACCCTGGCTCGCGATAAGCAGTGCGAGGTTGTCTTCGACAAGGTAAGCGTGCCCAAGAATAACATCCTGGGCGGGCTGAACCATGGCTGGCAGGTTGTACAAGATGTCCTTCAGAAGGCTAAAGTAGCCAAGTGCGCTGAGATGGTCGGCGGCGCACAGGCTGCACTGGACATGGCTATCGCCTATGCCAAGGAAAGGGTGCAATTCAACCGACCCATAGGCAGTTTCCAGGCTATCCAGCATTACTGCGCCACCATGGTGAGCGATGTTGACGGCTCACGTTTCGTCACCTACAAGGCAGCCTGGAAGGTCTCCGAAGGTCTCCCAGCCGCCTTCGATGTTGCTGTAGCCAAAGCCTGGACCGGCAGCGCCTACGGACGCGTGACCCTGATGGGGCATCAGATATTCGGAGCCGTGGGCTTCACCATGGACCACGACATGCACCTTTACTACAGGAGGGCAAAGGCTGGGGATATAATGTTCGGCGACAGCGCCTTTCAACGCAAAATTGTAGCGCAAGAGCTCGGGCTTTAGAGTATAGATTCAAAGCAGGAGGTGGCTGATGAAAGACAGAAGGGTAGCTATCCTGGGTGGTGGTCTTTATCGACCGGACAGGGTGCGCTATGACAATGCTGAGGAAGGCGTTGCTATGGCGTATCGGAGCATGCTCAACGATTTCCCCAATCTGGACCCGCAAGAGATACAGTTCGTGCAATCAAGCTATTTCAGCGACCACCTGAATCAACAGCTATGTATGGCATGGATTGTTCAGGACTACCTCGGACTGCACAGAAAAGGCGGCTACAGGGTTGAGGCAGGAGGCAGCACCCCTCTCGACGCGATAATCAACGCCTATTTCCTTATCAAGTCAGGTCAGTTCGACCTCATATTAGTGGCAGGTTGGGAATGGATGTCAGAAGTGGACACCGCAACTACTAACGAGTTCATTGCCTCCGCTTCCGACACCGATTGGGATTTCACTGTGGGCGGCTTCTATAACGGGTACTACGCAGCACTTGAGACAAGACATATGCAGCTTTATGGGGAGACCATCGAAGACCTGGGGCGAATCGCAATAAAGAACCGCAACAATGCGGTACACAATCCCTTCTCCCAGTGGAGAGCCGAGCATGGCACAGGCTACGTAACTCTGGATGACTATTACAAGGACAGGCTAATTGCCTGGCCCTACCGCAGATGGAACTGCGCTCTTATCAGTGAAGGCGCCTGCTGTCTTTTGATGGGGTCGGAAAAGGTGGCGAAAAGGCTCAGCAACAATCCCATGTGGATAGACGGGGTGGGTCTCGGCACAGATTCCATGAGACCCGGTGATAGATTGGTGGACTGGGCATATCACGGCGTGTATAAGGCAGAGGAAAAACGATATCCGAAGAACATTGAAAAACCTATAACACCTTACCCGGAGATGGCTAATTTCGGCTTCGCCAGAGAAGCTGCGAAACAAGCCTACGCTCAAGCAGGTATTAGCAACCCTCTCAAAGAGCTCGATGTAGCCGAGCTCTTTGCCCCATATGACGGTGTGGAACTCTGTCTCTATGAAGACCTCATGTTTTGTCCTCGCGGCGAGGGGAAAACCCTGATCAGGGAAGGAGTGGTGGAGAGGGGCGGTGAACTCCCCACACAGCTCAGCGGTGGCTTGACTGCTTTCACACACCCTGTTGGTGCGACATCGCTGCTCCAGACCCTGTTTCTATACTGGCAATTAGCTGGACTAATCCGGAAGAAGCTCGGAGACCCTACCCTTCAGGTGAAGAAAGCAAAGAAGGCTATCACCACAGGTCATGGCGGCACCGGATGTCAGGGCGGGGTAATCATCTACTCCAGGGACTAATTCGGGAGGTGGGAAAATGGCAGGCAAAGTCAGAATAATAGAGGACAAAGCGACACCCATCAAGAAGGAATGGGAAGAGTACGCCAGAAAGGGCAACTGGACAGTTAAAGGCTATGAGATGGTAAGGGCTCCTTCCGGACCCGGAAGGATCGAGGATGCCAAAGAAGCCGAGTACATGGTGATATACCGTCCTCACGGCGTGCTCTATCACCATAGCTATGGTCTGGTCTCAAAATTCTTCAAGGGGCTGATAGACAAGCAACTGTTCGGGACGAAATGCCCTGAATGCGAAACTGTGTACTGTCCCCCCAGAGTGCACTGCTGGAATCCAGCATGCAGAGTCGCTGAAACGAAGTGGATAGAACTGCCTCTCAAAGGCAAGGTGCACACCTTCTCCGTGATGCTTTTCTCAGCGGACGCATTTCTGGAAATGCTTCCCTTCGTGCTGGGCTACGTTCAAATCGAGGGCGCTGACACCGCCTTGCCCATCCAGATAGTAACAGCTCCGACGAACGTCTTCGTCGGGCAGAAAGTCAGGATAAAATTCAGGGAAAAGCGAAAAGGCGACCTTATGGACATTTATGCTGTGCCAGCTAAAGGGCAAGCGGTTCCCGAAGATTCCTGTCTCCACGACAATCCTGAAAACATAGAGCATTTGAACAGGGATCTAGAAAACACCTATGCGTTCCTGGGAAAGCGGTTCGGCATCAAGAAAGAGGATGTCGAGAAAAGGTGGAAAGGTAAATAGAGAGCCCCGGGTATCCATCCAGAAGCGGAGGTGCACACCTGTGATTGTATTGGAAGAAGGCAAGGGAAGGCTCTTCACTGACCCAGACCCGGACAAGGCAAGAGAGTTCTTCCAAAAAAAATCGCGGAAGATGGTCAATAAAGTGACGAGCCTCAAAGAAGCCATCGTTAAATTTGTACATGACGGCGATTACCTGGCAGTGGGTGGATTCGGCGCGAACAGGACCCCCATCGCCGCATGCCATGAGATAGTCCGCCAGGGCAGGAAGAAGATGGCGTTTGCCGGCAAGACCGCTACCCATGATTTTCAGATACTGGCAGTTGGCGAGGTTTTCGACAGAGTGGACGTAGCCTATATCGTGGGGCTTGAAGCCAGAGGCTTGTCTCCCTGCGCCCGCAAATATATGGAGAGCGGAAAGGTCGAAGTATGTGAGTGGACTAACTATGGACTTGCAGCCAGGCTCAGGGCAGCTGCTATGGGCGTCCCCTATGTCCCGGCGCGCAACTTGCTTGGTACCGACACCCTGAGGCACAGCGCAGCCAAGGTTGTGGAGTGCCCCTTTACAGGGAAGCGCCTGACTCTCCTGCCCGCCTTATATCCAGATGTGGCAGTGATACATGTGCATGAAGCGGACGTGTACGGCAATGCCAGGATTAAGGGCATCATGATTATGGATGGCGACCTTTCCAAAGCGGCAAAGCGCCTCATCATCACCACCGAGCGGTTGATTTCTAACGATGAGATTCGCAGGGACCCTACGAGCACCGGAATCCCTTTCTATCTCGTTGATGCGGTGTGCGAGGTGCGCTACGGGGCATATCCAGGCACCATGGCATACGAGTACTTCTCTGATGAGGAGCATCTGCAAGAGTGGTTAAGCGTGCAAAAAGACCCGGAAGAGTTCAAAAAATTTCTTAATCGTAACATTTACGAGTGTCCTGACCATTATGAGTACATAGAGAGGAATGGCGGTATCGAGAAGATGAACGAGCTCAGGCGTAAGGAACTCTTGCTCCACAAGGAGATGAAAGATGCCCAACTATAACACGATGGAGATCATGATTTGCGTGGCTGCGAGAGAACTCGAGGACGGTGCCATCGTCGGTGTTGGAACAGGAGCACCGTGCGCTGCTGCCATGCTCTCTCAGAAGACGCGTTCCCCGAACCTTGTGATAATGTTTGAGGCGGGTGGAGTAAGCCCGCTTTTGCCAGAAATGCCGATCTCGGTTGGAGATTCGAGGACGTTCTATAAGGCGGTCATGGCCTCGAGCATGTGCGACATCATGGAGACGTGCAGCAGGGGTTTCGTGGATTACACATTTTTAGGTGGTGCTCAGATTGATATGTACGGCAATTTGAATTCAACCATAATAGGCGAGGATTATAGAAAGCCAAAGGTGAGGTTGCCTGGAAGCGGCGGAGCAAATGATTTTGCATCGTTCTGTTGGAGAACGATGGTGATGACGCTTCAGGATGCGAGACGCTTTGTGGAAAGGCTGGATTTCGTGACTTCACCCGGTTGGCTTAAAGGGGGGGATTCTAGAGCCAAATCAGGACTGCCACTCGGCACTGGTCCCTACAAGATTATCACCAACATGGGGATCATGGATTTCGAGCCAGAGAGCAAGCGTATGCGGGTGATATCTATTAACCCGGGATACTCATTCAAACATCTTCAAGACAACTGCGGTTTCGAGTTGCTCCAAGTGTCTAAAATCGCGCAAACCACGCCTCCCACTGAGGAGGAGTTAAGGATACTCAGAGAGGAGGTGGACCCCTACAGATACGTGATAGGCAGGTAGGCCTGAAAACGAGGGAAAGGAGGGGATACATGGGCTTCAAGTTTCCATCAGATGAGTGGGTCAAGGAATTCGCCAGACAAATCAATGCCAGCAAGGCGTACGAAGAGTCGGGCAAGGACTGGGAAGGCGACTGGATTTTCGTAGTTGAGGCCGATGACGTTTATCCCCATACTGTCTACTTCTTCATAGGACTCTATCACGGCAAGGTCACCGATGCCGCCATGATAGAAAGCGAGAACGCGCGAGAGGCTCAGTATTTCATGCGCGGCTCCTTCACCACCTGGCGCAAGACCATCGAAGGGAAATTGGACCCCATCCAAGGGCTGATGACCCGCAAGTTCAAGTTGAAGGGCAACCTGATGAAGGTCTTTCGCTACCCCAGGTCGGCTAAGGAGTTGGTCAACTGCG
>Ga0209253_10001858_pt1 | contig 18607 bp, 20 predicted proteins | sample FrelakmetBRP12BR_FD_187145 | JGI IMG/M metagenome (GOLD analysis project Ga0209253, IMG submission 187145) | Freshwater lake sediment microbial communities from the University of Notre Dame, USA, for methane emissions studies - BRP12 BR (SPAdes)... | ecosystem: Environmental > Aquatic >... | reverse complement strand
TCGGGGGCGGCGACACGCCGGTCGCGCACGGCACGGTGCCGGTCGTGGACCTGCGAACCGCGGAAGCGCCGGCGCTGAGGCTCGACCAGCGCCGCGACGAATCGATCAAGGCATTTGCGACCCTGCTCGCGAGGCACCCGGGACGTGTGTTGCTGGCCGCCGAGTCTCCCGGGCGCCGCGAACTGCTGCGCGACCTGCTCCGCCCGCACGGCGTCGAAGCGCGCGTGGTCGCCGGTTGGGCGGAGTTCCTGGCGAGCGACGCGCCGCTCGCCCTGACCGTCGCCCCGCTCGCCTCGGGCGTGGCGCTCGCCGAGCCGCCGGTGACGCTCTATGCCGAGGAGCAGCTCTTCGGTGAGCGCGCGCAGCAGGAGCGCCGCCGGCGGCGTTCCGACCGCGATCCGGCGCGGATCATCCAGCAGCTCGCCGACCTGCGACCCGGCGCACCCGTGGTGCACGAGGACTACGGCGTCGGTCGCTACCTCGGCCTCACCACCATGGACGCGGCCGGCATCGCCTCCGAGTTCCTGGTGCTCGAGTACGCGGACGGCGACAAGCTCTACGTGCCCGTGCAGTCGCTCGAGCGAATCAGCCGCTACACCGGCGCAGCCGCCGAGACCGCACCGCTGCACAAGCTCGGCAGCGAGCAGTGGTCCAGGGCCCGCAGCCGTGCGGCGGCCCGAATCCGCGATGCCGCCGCGGAACTCCTCGACGTGTACTCCCGGCGCGCCGCCCGCGAGGGCCACGCCTTCGCCGTGGACGATGCGCAACTCCAGTCCTTTGCCGCGGGCTTCCCGTTCGAGGAAACCGCGGACCAGGCGGCTGCCATCGCGCAGGTGGTCGAGGACCTGCGCTCGCCGAAGCCCATGGACCGTGTCGTGTGCGGCGACGTCGGCTTCGGCAAGACCGAGGTCGCGCTCCGCGCGGCGTTCGTGGCCGTTCAGGGCGGCAAGCAGGTCGCGGTGCTGGTGCCGACGACCCTGCTCGCACAGCAGCATTACCAGACCTTCGCCGACCGCTTCGCGGACTGGCCCATTCGCATCGAGCTGCTGTCGCGCTTCCGCGGCGACGCCCAGGCCAAGGGGGTCCTGGCCGGACTCGCGGACGGTCACGTCGACGTCGTCGTCGGCACGCACCGCCTGCTGCAGTCCGGCGTGCGCTTCAAGGACCTCGGGCTCCTGATCATCGACGAGGAACACCGCTTCGGAGTGCGCGACAAGGAGCGGCTCAAGGCGCTGCGCGCCGAGGTGGACGTCCTGACGCTCACCGCGACCCCGATCCCGCGCACGCTGAACATGGCGCTCGGCGGACTGCGCGACCTGTCGCTGATCTCGACGCCGCCCGCCGGACGGCTGTCGATCAAGACCTTCGTGTCGGAATGGAGCGAGCCGGTCATCCGCGAGGCCTGCCTGCGCGAGCTCAGGCGCGGCGGCCAGGTGTACTTCGTGCACAACTCGATCGACACGATCGAGGACACCGGCCGCCGCCTGGCCGAGCTCGTGCCGGAGGCGCGCATCGCGATCGGCCACGGACAGATGCGCGAGCGCGACCTCGAGCAGGTCATGCTCGACTTCTACCACAAGCGCGCCAACCTGCTGCTCTGCACGACCATCATCGAGAGCGGCATCGACGTACCGACCGCGAACACGATCGTCATCGACCGCGCCGACCGATTCGGCCTCGCGCAGCTGCACCAGCTGCGCGGCCGCGTCGGCCGCTCCCATCACCAGGCCTACGCGTACCTGGTCACGCCGCCGAGGAACGCCATGACCGGCGACGCGGTGAAACGCCTCGAAGCCATCGAGTCGCTCGAGGACCTGGGCGCAGGCTTCGTGCTGGCCACGCACGACCTCGAGATCCGCGGCGCGGGCGAGCTGCTCGGCGAGGGCCAGAGTGGACAGATCCAGGAGATCGGCTTCGCGCTCTACATGGAACTCCTGGAACGTGCGGTCGCCGCGATGCGCGCGGGCCGCGTGCCCGAACTCGAACGGCCCCTGCACCACGGGCCGGAAGTCGACCTGCACGTCCCCGCGCTGCTGCCGGAGTCGTTCCTGCCGGACGTCCACGCGCGGCTGGTGCTCTACAAGCGGATCTCCGGCGTCGCGTCGGAGGCGGAGCTCGACGACCTCCAGGCGGAAACCATGGACCGATTCGGGTCCTTGCCTGAGCCGGCACGCAACCTCTTCCGCATCTCGCGCCTGCGCGTGGCCGCGGCGCGGCTCGGCATCGAGCGGCTGGACGTCGGCCACGCCGGCGGATCCGTCGCCTTCGGCCCGGACACCCCAGTGGACCCTGGAGCCCTGATCCTCCTGGTGCAGAAGAGCGGCCGCGAGCTCCGCTTCGACGGACCGAGCAGGCTGCGATTCAGCGGCGATTTCGCCGAGCCGGAGGAAAGGTTCCGAACGGCGCGGAAGCAGCTGGATGCGCTGGCGAAAACCGTTCCGGGCGGCAAGTAGCGGATAGTGACCAGCGGATAGGGGATAGGAAGATGCAAGCGCGGCCTGCACCGCGAGTCGTCCTGCTATCCGCTATACGCTATCCGCTATCCCCTATCCGCTTCCTGGAGCTCCTCGCCCTCGACCCTGTTGCCGCCGGCGTGCTTGGCGCGCTCGAGCGCGCGCTCCGCGGCGTCGAGCAGGATCTCGCAGTCCCGGCCCCGCGGCGGCACGGCACTGGCGACGCCCGCGCTCATCGTCATGTAGCGGCCGATGCGCGAGCGCGGATGGTGGATCGCGAGCTGGCGGACCCGGCCCAGGATCGACTCGGCAAAGGCACAGGCATTGGCCTGCTCCATCGCCACCCCGAGCGCGACGAACTCGTCGTCGCCGAACCGTGCCACGATGTCGCTGGTACGGCGCATTGCCGAGACGATGGTCCTGCCGATCTGGCGCAGGACGTTCTCCGTCGCCACGCGCCCGAAGACCTCGTGGTAGTCGCGGCAGGCGTCCACGTCGAACCTGAGCAGCGTCAGCGAGCGGCCGTCGCGTTGCCCGATCGACCAGTCGCGCCGCAACGTCTCGAGCAGGTGTTCCGCGGTGGCAAGGCCACTTGCGCGGTCGATCCCTGCACCAGCGGCCGAGCGCTGCTGGGGCCGGTAGTACAGCGCCAGCCGCCCTTCCGGCAGCATTACGGCCCAGCGCTCACAGGCAATGACCGAGCCGTCACCGCGCTTCAACTGCACCCGCATCGCCGCCCCCGACAGGGTCGCGGTCGTGGCCGGGTCCAATGGCGCCTCGGTCTCGACGTCCTCCAGGGCGCGACCGATCAGCGAGGACGCGGGGATCCGCAGGAGCGCCGCCAGGGTTTCATTCGCGTACGAAAGGCGCGGCGGCACCCCCTCTGCGACGACGACGCCGTCGGGAGCGTGACGCAGGACCTCGGCGAGTGGAATGCAGTCCATATTGGCCATGGCTGAGTTTACCGCCCGTCAGGCATCAAGCTGCAAGCTCGGGGCGTCCCTGCAGTGGTCCACGGCGGCCCGGCACGCCTGCCACCGGTCACCCCGCACCAGTGCGCTCCAGCCGGGCATCGGCCGGCCGTGCAGCCGCGCAAGGCGGACCTGGCTCAGGGGATCGGACTCGCCCTCGAGTTCGTCCAGGGTCGCAAGCACCGCCGCACGGTCGTTGCAGACCGAGAGTATGTCGCATCCGGCCGCAAGCGCCCGCCGCGCCCGCTCCGGCACCGAGCCCGCCACGGCCGCCCCACCCATGCTGAGGTCGTCCGAGAAGATCGCACCGGTGAAGCCGAGGTCGCGCCGAAGTTCCTGCTGGATCCAGCGCCGCGAAAACCCCGCGGGCACGTCGTCGACCTCGGGAAAGAGCACGTGCGCGACCATGACCGCGGCCAGGCCATTGGCGACCAGCCGCCGGTACGGCAGCAGGTCCTCGCCGAGCTCGGCCAGGGGCCGGCGGTCCACGGGCAGTGCCTTGTGCGAGTCGGCGACGACCGCACCGTGGCCCGGGAAATGCTTGGCGGTCGCCGTCATGCCCGCCGCGCGCATGCCCCGGACGCAGGCGACGGCCAGTGTCGAAACCACTTCCGCGTCACGGTGGTAGGCGCGATCACCGATCACTTCGCTCACGCCGTAGTCGAGGTCCACGCAGGGCGCGAAGCTCATGTCCACGCCGATGGCGCGGAGTTCCGCGGCGAGCAGCCAGCCGCACTGCCAGGCCAGGCGGCGCCCGGCATCCGGGTCCAGGTCGTAGGCCCGGCCGATGGACCGCTGGGGCGGCAGCAGCGTGAAGCCCGTGCGGAAGCGCTGTACGCGCCCGCCTTCGTGGTCAACCGTGACGAGCAGCGGCGGCGTTCGGATCGAGCGGATCTCGCGAACGAGTTCCTCGAGTTGCGCCACGCTCTCGAAATTGCGCGTGAACAGGATCACCGACCCTACCAGCGGATGCGCGAGGACGCGCCGGTCATCCGCGGTGAGCACGGTGCCTGCGACGTCCACCATCAGCGGCCCGAGCGTCATGCCGCCTCCCGCCCGGGAACGCAGATCTCGACAGCGCTGATTCCGACTCCTGCCAACATGGTCTCACCGCTCGAAGACGGCCATGGCCTCGACGTGGGTCGTGTGCGGGAACATGTCCATGACACCCGCCGCAGCCAGGCTGAAGCCGTGCTCACGCACCATGATCCCGGCGTCCCGCGCCAGGCTGCCCGGATGACAGGAAATATACACGACACGCTCCGCGCCGCTCGCGCCGACCATCGGCAATACCTCGCGCGCGCCGGCGCGCGGCGGGTCGAGCAGCACTCTCTCGTACTGCGACCTCGCCCAGGGCGCGTGGCCCAGGTCCGCGGTCAGGTCGGACGCGTGGAAGACCGCGTTCGAGATCGAATTGCGCTCGGCGTTGCGGCGCGCCCTCGCGACGAGGCCCGCGTCGCCCTCGACGCCGACCACCTCCTGCGCCCGGGTCGCGAGCGGCAGCGAGAAATTGCCGAGGCCGCAGAAGAGATCGAGCGCCCGCTGTCCCGGCTCCAGCTCCAGCAACCCCACCGCCTGCGTCACCATCGCCTCGTTCAGGGCGCCGTTCACCTGGATGAAGTCCGTGGGCTCGAACTCGATGCGCAGGCCGAAGGCGGGCAGCGTGTAGTGCAGCGGCGCCACGTCGCCGCTCAGCGGCCTCACCGTCTCGGTGCCGCCGGGCTGGAGATAGATGCGCACCGCGTGCTCGTGCTCGAAACGCGCGAGCGCCTCGAGGTCCGCGGCAACGGGCTGGTCCAGGACGCGCAGGACGAGCGCACAGACCTCGTCGGCGACCGCGACCTCGACCTGGGGAACGCGCGCGGCGATCGAGAGCCCGGCCACGAGGGCAGCGAGCGGATCCATGAGCGCACCCGCCGGCGGCGCGAGCACGCGGCACTCGTGCAGGTCGGCGACGTAGGGTGCCGAGCGCTCGCGGAAACCTACCAGTACCCGGCCCTTCTGCGGCACGAGCTTCACGCCGAGGCGCGCGCGCCTGCGATAAGCCCAGGTGGGGCCCGTGAGCGGTTCGAGCACGCGGGCCGGCTCCACGCTGCCCAGCCGCGCGAGGTTTTCGAGCAACTGGGACTGCTTGAATGCGAGTTGCGCGGCGGGTGCGAGATGCTGCAGCGCGCAGCCGCCGCACAGCCCGAAGTGCGGGCACTCGGCCGGCACGCGATCGTCGCTGGCGCGGAGCACCTGCTCGAGCACGGCCTCGTCGAAATTGCGGCGTCGGGTAACGCGCCGCATGATCACCCGCTCTCCGGGCAGCGCGTCCGCGACGAACACGGCCTTCCCATCGACCCGCGTCACGCCCCTGGCCTCGTGCGAGAGGTCGACGATGTCGGCCTCCTCGGGCGCCGCGTTGATGCGCTTCATGCGGGCCAGGCGGCCAGGAACGCGGCCAGGTGCGCCTTGCCGGCGCTCCCGAGCCATGCGCGCACGATGCCGCACTCGCGATCGTGTTCCTCCGGCGTGAGCCGCCCGCGCATGAGCTCGAAGCGCAGGTAGATGAGGTAGGTGTTGATGACGTCCGTCTCGCAGTAGTTGCGGATGTCTTCGGTGCGGCCCTCGAGGTGCGCGTCCCAGACGCCCTCGCCCGACATGCCGAGCTTGCCCGGCAGGCCGAGCAGCTGCGCCATGCGGTCGAGCCCGACACGGCCGCGGCCCTGGTAACCGGACAGCACGTCCATGAGGTCCGTGTGGCGCCAGTGGAAACGGCCGAGGTAGTTGTTCCAGCGGAAGGACTGGTCCTCGTCGCCCGTCTCCCAGTAGCGGTGGGCCTGCACGCGGTGGCGCATGGCCCGGTAGTGCAGCACCGGCAGGTCGAAGCCACTGCCGTTCCAGCTCACGAGCGTGGGGCTGTAGCGCCCGATGCCGTCGAAGAAGCGGCTCACCAGCTCGGCCTCGGACGACGCGGCGTCGCCCAGACTCCAGGCCTTGAACCCCTCGCGCGTGCGCATCGCCACCGAAATCGCGACGACGCGCTGCTGCTCGAGCGACAGGAACTCCGAGCCCGTCTGCTCGCGCTGCCGGGTCTGCATGACGTAGCCGACCTGCTTGTCCGACAGGCCGTCCAGACCGTGCAGCCGCCGCCCCAGCTCGACGTCGGGAACCGTCTCGATGTCGAACGCGAAAACATTGCTGATGGTCACGACACCTCCCGTCGCATGAGCACGGCGACCGCAACGACGAGGCCGGCCTCGTCGGTGAGCGTGACGTGTCCTTCGCCCGCCCCGAGATCGTCGCGTACCTTGCGGCCGCGCTCCGACCAGATCACCTCGGGCCGGCCCCAGGCATTGGCCACGATGCCCACGTCGCGTATCCAGACGCCGTGCGCGAACCCGGTGCCCAGCGCCTTCACGATCGCTTCCTTGGCCGCGAACCGCATGGCGAGGAAACGCACCGGGCGCTTGTAGAGGCGGAACGCCACCAGCTCTTCAGGCATGAGCAGGCGCTCGACGAACCGGACGCCGTGGCGCGCGTAGGTGGACTCGATGCGATCGAGGCGGACGACGTCGGTGCCGATGCCGAAGATCACGCGCTGCGGGCCTCAGGCCGAGACCCGGAGGCCGCGGCGTGCCGCGTCCATGAGGTCCCTCATCTTCCGCACCGCGGGGCCCATGCCGTCCACGACCGCACGCGCGACGATGGCGTGACCGATGTTGAGTTCGACGATTTCCGGGATCGCCGCGACCGGCTGTACGTTGTGGTAGTGGAGCCCGTGGCCGGCGTGGACGGTGAGACCGATGCGCGAACCGAACCGTGCCGCCTCCGTGAGCCGCATGAGTTCCATCGCCTGGCGCTCGCCCGTCGACTCGGCGTAGGCGCCGGTGTGCAGCTCGACCACTGGCGCACCGACCTCGAGCGCGGCCTCGAGCTGCTCCGGCTCGGGGTCGATGAAGAGCGACACGCGAATGCCTGCGTCGTCCAGGCCGGTGCAGCAGTCCTTGAGCCGCTCGACCTGCCCCGCGACGTCGAGCCCGCCCTCGGTCGTCAACTCCTCGCGGCGCTCGGGAACGAGGCAACAGTCCTGCGGACGGACCTCGCGGGCGAATCGCAGCATCGCCTCCGTGGCGGCCATCTCGAGATTCATGCGGGTCTGCAGCGACTCGCGCATGCGCGTCACGTCGTAATCCTGGATGTGCCGGCGGTCCTCGCGCAGGTGCAGCGTGATGCTGTCGGCGCCGGCCTGCTCTGCGAGCAGGGCGGCGAACAGCGGGTCGGGATAGCTTGCGCGGCGAACCTGCCTGAGCGTCGCAACGTGGTCGATGTTGACTCCGAGCCGGAGCGGATGGGTGAGCACGGTTCAGCCTCCCTGCGCGCCGGCGTGGGCGCGCATTGCGATCATCACTTCGCGCGTGCGCAGCGGCCGGCCGTCGAGGCACTGGTCGAGCGCCGCCTTGAGCAGGCGTCGCGCGTCGGCGAGGCTGCGCTCGTCGTCCAGCTCCTCGCGCGCGAGCGAGAGCAGCGACGCGCCGGAAAATACCAAGCTTCCTTCGGCGACACCATCGAGGAGTTCCGCGCCGCCGTCGATCCGGTAGCGATAGCAGCGCGTCGCCTCCACCGGCAGCCCGGCCGCGGCTTCGCACTCGAGTGAGAGGCCCCAGCCGAGTTCCTCGAGCAGGCGCTTCTCGAACAGGCGCAACGAGCGCGCGGGCCGCTCGGCGGGATCCGCGAGCCGAACCAGCAGCGCGGCGTAAGCGTCGTAGAGCGCCGGGTGCGGATCGTGGCGAGGCAGCAGCTTCACCAGCAGTTCGTTGGCGTAGAAGGCACTCATCAGGCGGTCGCTCTCGATGCGCGCGGCGCCGCGCACACGCTCGGCCCCGGTGAGCTGGCCAGCCTCGCCCCGAGCCGTCCAGGACACGAGCAGTTCGGCGAACGGCTGCAGGGCCGCCGGAAGCGCGGAGCCGCGCCGCGCCGCGCGTGCGAACACCGAGACGCGTCCGTGACCGCGCGTCAGCAGTTCCAGGATCCTGCTGGAATCGCGCCAGGGATAATGGTGCAGCAGGAAGGCGGGCTCGAGCTGCACGCGCCGCTCCGTGCCGCTCACATCTCTAACCCGAACTTGCGGAGCGCAGCCTCGTCGTCGGTCCAGCCCTCGCGAACCTTGACCCAGAGCTCGAGGTGCACCGGGCGGCCGAAGTGCCGCTTCAGGTCGAGTCGCGCGGCGGTTCCGACTTCCTTGAGCAGCTCGCCACCCTTGCCGATCACGATCGCCTTCTGCCCGGTTCGCTCCACCCAGATCGCGGCCTGGACGATGAGCTTTCCGGGTTCGTCCTCGGCCTGCCCTATGCCCTCGATCTCGACGACGAGCCCGTAGGGAACCTCCTCCTGCAGCCGGCGCGTCAGTTTCTCGCGGATGATCTCCGCCGCCATGAAGCTGTCGCTCGCGTCGGTTACCTGGCCGGCCGGGTAGAGCAGTGGCGACTCGGGCAGGTATCCGGCGATCAGGTCGGGGAGACCGTCGATGTTCTTGCGCTTCAGGGCAGAGAGCGGAACCACCTGCGCGAAATCCGCCTTGCCCGAGATCTCGGCGATGAAGGGCAGCAGCCGCGACCGCGGTTGCGCGCGATCCACCTTGTTGATCAGTAGCAGGATCGGTCGACCCGCCGCACGCAGCTCGGCGAGCGCGCGCTCGTCTTCCTCGGTCCAGCGCAGCGCCTCGATCACGAACAGGTTCACGTCGGAATCGGCGAGTGACGAGAGCGCCGTCCGGTTCATGTAACGGTTGATCGCGCGCGGCTGATTCGCGTGTATGCCGGGAAGGTCCACGAACACGATCTGCATCCCGGGGCGCGTCAGGACGCCGTGGATGCGGGTTCGCGTCGTCTGCGGCCTCGGGCTCACGATGCTGACCTTCTGCCCGAGCAGCGCGTTCAGCAGCGTCGACTTGCCGACATTCGGGCGGCCGACCAGCGCCGCGAACCCGCAGTGCGCGAGTTCCTGGTCCGGGGCTGCCGGAGTGCCTTCGTCGGTCATTGATTCGGTCCCTGTTCCGACAGCCGGTCGAGCACCTGCTGCGCCGCGGCCTGTTCCGCGCGACGGCGGCTCGTTCCCTCCCCGAGTTCGCGCAGGCCGAGTTCCTCGACCTCGCAGCTCGCAACGAACCAGTGCTCGTGAGGCTCGCCGCTCATCTCGTCCACCGCATATGCCGGGAGCCGCTGCCCGCGTCCCTGCAGCAACTCCTGCAGGCGGGTCTTGGGGTCCTTGAGCTCGCGCGCCTCCGGTAGTCCGGCCAGGCGTTCGGCGAACAGGCGTTCGATCACGCCACGGGCCGCATCGAGTCCGCCGTCGAGGTAGACCGCGCCGAACAGTGCCTCGAGCGCGTCGGCCAGGATCGAGCCGCGCCGGAAGCCGCCGGTCTTGAGTTCGCCGCTCCCGAGCTTCAGCCGCTCGCCGAGGCCGAGACCGGAGGCGGCCTCGGCCAGCGACTGCCCGCTCACCAGCGACGCGCGGTAGCGGCTCAAGTCGCCCTCGTCCGCATCCGGATAGCTGTGAAAGACGAGCACTGCCACGGCGAAGTTGAGCACCGAGTCACCCAGGAATTCCAGGCGTTCGTAGTTTGAGCGCCCCGCGCTGCGGTGCGTGAGCGCGGCATCGAGCAGCGCCGGGTCGCCGAAGCGGTACCCGAGTCGCGCCTCGAACCATTCCGCGGACGTGGGCAAACTCGTCTACTGCTGGATCGTGACCAGCTTGTCGAATTTGGTGAGGAGATACACGTTGGCGACGAACGGCCGCTCGACGGCGTAGCTCGCCTCGACCTCGAAGCCGCCGTCGGTCTTGCGGATCTCGACTTCCTTCCAGCCGATGCTCTCGATGTCCTCCACGTCCCAGCGGCGCTCGAGCGAGTTGCGGATCAACCGTGAGTTCGACTCGTTCGCCGCATGCTCGTCGCGCACCTGCTCGAGCGCGCGTGCCACCTTCATGTACTCGAGGTACACGGGCACCAGCCGCATCCCCGCGTACAACGCGGCCCCCAGGATTGTCAGGATGACGACCAGGCCGACGAAGGTCGCGCCGCGTTGACGATTTCTCATGTTCGGTACTCCCGTGATGTCAATGGATCGCATCGCCGATGCGGTCCCAGATGGGGGCGTGGGGCAGTCGCCAGTTGAGCCAGATGCGCACGGCCTTTCCGACGACGTTTGCGGCCGGCACGTAACCGACCTCGGGGAAACGGCTGTCACGACTGTTGTCGCGATTGTCGCCCATGAAGAAGTAGTGCCCCTCCGGGACGACGTCGTCGAAGTCCACGGACGGACGTTCGGCGATGTAGAGCGTGCGGTGATCGACCGCGCCCAGCCGCTCCTGGCCGGCCTGGGCCAGGGGCGTGCTGTTGAACGGCGGGTACATGCCGTCGAGCGTCACCGCCTGCAACTCGCCGTTGATGTAGACACGCTTGTCCTTCACCACGACGTGGTCGCCCGGCAGCCCGACGAGCCGCTTGATGTAGTTGGTCGAGGGGTCGGACGGCAGGCGGAAGACGACGACGTCGCCGCGACCGGGCTTGCCCATCGCCACGATCTCGCGGTTCATGACCGGCAGGCGCAGGCCGTAGGTGAACTTGTTGACGAAGATGAAGTCGCCGTCGAGCAGCGTCGGCATCATCGAATCGGAGGGAATGCGGAACGGCTCGAACAGGAACGAGCGGATGACCAGCACGACCAGGATGATCGGAAAGAACGAGCGCGCGTACTCGACCAGCACCGGCTCGTCGGGGAGCGCCCCGGCGGCGGCCCGCGCCAGGCGCCGCGGGCGCAGCAGCCACGCGTCGACAGCCCAGACGAGACCCGTCACGAGCGATGCGACCACCAGCCAGAACGAGAAGTCTAGGACCAAGTTTCACCTCACGAAAACGTGCGCAGTATTCTGTATTTCCCGCGGCGCATCAATGTCTTGCGTCCCGTTCCGGACGGGCCGTCAGCCGCCGCGTTCGTCCGGCGCCTCGCCGGCCGTCGATCATTCCTTGCGAAAAACCGGTGCCAGGCACCGGATTGCTCATTCCTTGCGACCCACCTGCAGTACCGCGAGGAAGGCTTCCTGCGGGATCTCGACCTGGCCGAGCTGTTTCATGCGCTTCTTGCCCTCTTTCTGCTTCTCGAGGAGCTTGCGCTTGCGCGTGATGTCACCGCCGTAGCACTTGGCGAGCACGTTCTTGCGCATCGCCTTGACCGTGGCGCGGGCGATCACGTGGGCGCCGATCGCAGCCTGGATCGCCACCTCGAACATCTGTCGCGGGATCAGTTCCTGCATCTTGTCGACCAGTTCGCGGCCGCGCTGGTAGGCGCTGTCGCGGTGACTGATGATCGAGAGCGCATCGACCTTGTCTTCGTTGATCAGGATGTCGAGCCGCACGAGCGGCGCGGCCTGGAAGCGGTCGAACTCGTAGTCGAACGAGGCGTAGCCGCGGCTGCAGCTCTTCAGCCGGTCGAAGAAGTCGAGCACGACCTCCGCGAGCGGCAGCTCCCACTGCATCGACACCTGGTTGCCGAGATACAGCAGCTTCTTCTGCACACCGCGCTTCTCGAGGCACAGCTTCATCACCGGCCCGACGTAGTCCGGCGGCAGCAGGATGTTGGCGATGATGATGGGCTCGCGCAGCTCGTCGATCCTGTCGACCGGAGGCAGCTTCGCCGGGTTGTCCACGTTGACGATCTCGCCGCCCGTGGTGAGCACCTCGTAGACCACGGTCGGTGCGCTGGTCACGAGCGACAACTGGTACTCGCGCTCCAGGCGCTCCTGCACGATGTCCATGTGCAGCAGCCCCAGGAAGCCGCAGCGGAAGCCGAAGCCGAGCGCGGTCGAGACCTCGGGCTCGTAGTGCAGCGCCGAGTCGTTCAGCTTCAGCTTCTGCAGCGCGTCGCGGAACGACTCGTAGTCGTCCGAGCTCACCGGGAAGAGCCCGGCGAACACGCGCGGCTTGATTTCCTTGAAGCCCGGCAGCGGCGCCGAGCAGGGCCTGGCGTCCGTTGTGATCGTGTCGCCCACGGGCGCGCCGTCGATCTCCTTGATTCCGGCGATCACGAAACCGACCTCGCCCGTCTCGAGCGAATCGGCGACCAGCGATTTCGGCGTGAAGCGGCCGAGCTTGTCCACCTGGTGCGCACGCCCCGTGGTCCAGACGCGGATCTTCTGCCCGGTGCGCAGCGATCCGTTCACGACACGCACCAGCGACACGACGCCGACGTAGCTGTCGTACCAGGAATCGATGATGAGCGCCTGCAGCGGCCCCGCCGGGTCGCCGTGCGGCGGCGGCACGCGCGCGATCAGGGCCTCGAGCAGGTCCGGCACGTTCTCGCCCGTCTTGGCGCTGACCCGCACCGCATCCGCGGCCTCGATGCCGATGATTTCCTCGATTTCCTTGATGACCTTTTCCGGGTCGGCGGACGGCAGGTCGATCTTGTTCAGCACCGGCACGACCTCGAGCCCCTGCTCGATGGCCGTGTTGCAATTGGCGACGCTCTGCGCCTCGACGCCCTGCGCGGCGTCCACGACGAGCAGCGCGCCCTCGCAGGCGGCGAGCGAGCGCGAGACTTCGTAGGAGAAGTCCACGTGCCCGGGCGTGTCGATCATGTTCAGCTGGTAGACCTGCCCGTCCCGCGCCTTGTAGCGCAGGGAGACGCTCTGGGCCTTGATCGTGATGCCGCGCTCGCGCTCCAGGGCCATCGTGTCGAGCACCTGCGCCTGCATCTCGCGGGCCTCGAGCCCGCCACAGATCTGGATGAAGCGATCGGCGAGCGTGGACTTGCCGTGATCGATGTGGGCGATGATTGAAAAGTTTCGGATATGGTTCATCGGTGCGGGCACTCCGGCCCGGCGCCGGAACAAAGCGGGCGATTATACCCGTAGCGCGTCCCGGACCCTCGGCGTGTCGTATCGGCCCTCGCAGACCACGCGACCGGCCACCGCGAGCACCGGCACGCGCAGGCCGTATTCGGCGGCGAGGGCGGGATCGCCGTCCACGTCCACGACGGCGAGCGTGGGGTAGGACGGTCCCATGTCCTGGGCAAGGTCGAGCAGGAACAGGTCGCAGAGGTGGCAACCCTCGCGCACGTAGAGCACGGGCCCCGTTGCGTTCCCGCTCACGCCTCCGCGTCCCGGTCCAGGCGCTGGACGCTGACGCCGGGCTGTCCGCGCTGCGCGGTGACCCGGGCGAGCGCCCAGCCGCAGGACGACCGGACCTCGCAGGCCAGCCGCGCCCGGCCGTCACCGACCGTCAGCACTCGTGCGATCGCCTCCATGTCCTCAGCGCGGCCACAGTACCGGCGCGTCCGCCGCCCCGGCGGGTCCCGCGCCAGCGGATTCGGGCGTCGCGATCGTGGCGGGCGCCACGGACCTCGCGACGTCGCGGACGGTCTCGAGGGGCACCTCGCCTACTGCCGTCACGACATGGCCATGGACCAGCGTCGAGAAAGCGCTGGCGGAGCCCACGCTCGAGGACTCCGGCGGTGCTTCGCCGCCTGGCCGGGCCGGCTCGATGAACACGGAAATCGACGCGAACCCGTCGGAAAAGATCAGGTGCTGCACGGGAAATGCGATGCCGGGCATCACCTGCGTGCGGCTCGCGACCAGGCGGAATCCCGGCGGCAACTTCATGGGGCGCCAGGCAACCTGCGTGGGCTGCCGGGGCTGTCGCGCGTGCCTGACCCACTGGAATCCCGAGGCGTCGATCGACGGCTCGGTCTCGCTCGCCGCGATGCGACGCGGCATTTCGAGCTGGGTGAAGTTCATGAGTTCGACCGGGCGACCGGTGCCATCCATGACCACGGTCCGCAAGGGCATCGCCGACTCCTCGTCGAGCCAGAGCCGATAGCCGTAGCGAAAGCCGTCGCGAGGCCGGATGTCCAGCACCCGGACGTCACGCCCCAGGAGCTTGTGACCGTCCCGGATCTGCAGCTCGTAGAGCTTGTCCAGCTGGGGCCCCGGCTCCGGCAGCGAGTCGAGCAGCGAGCGGTCGTCCGAGCGCGCTTCGACCAGCACGACACGCCGGTCCGGCAGGTAGACGTGCACTTCCTCGGCCGTCCGGACGATCTCGCGCCCGCTGCCGTCCAGCGAGACGAGGCGCTCGGTGCTGGCACCCTTGCCCACGCGGTGAACGATGCGCATCGTCTCCGACTGGCGCCGCGTGGCGTGCGTGAACACCCCGATGTAGTTTCGCGAGGAAAGCGATTCGCCCATGCGTTCGAGCCACTCGTGGGCGTCGTCGGCCGCTCGCGCCGGCAACGCAAGCAGCGCCATCGTCCCGAGGGCAGCGAGGTGGGCGAGCCGCACTCAGGGCGCCTCGAGCGACTCGTAGGACGCGCGAACCAGGCCCGGATCGGAGGCGAGCACGCTCGACCAGGCCGTGCGGCGCCCGATCGCGTTCGAGAACTGGCCGTGCGCCACCAGGTAACCCGCCAGGCGCTGGCTGTGGGCCAGCGTCGGGCTCGCAGCCTGCGCGAGCGGCAGCGAGGCAAACCTGTCCCGAGCACGATCCAGCGACGCCTGTGCGACCTGCCCCACCTCCTCGGACCCGCGCGCGACCAGCAGTACGGCCACGATGGCGGCGCTGGCCGCAATCGCCGTGGCCATGGCTGGCCGGCTCCAACGCGACCAGGCTGCCCTGGCGACTCCAGGCACCGGCTCGGCGGCGACGTCCTCGCCCACTGCGGCGCTCACCCGGGCAGCAAATCCCCGGCTCGCGAGCGGACCCTCAGGCGAGCGCACCGCCTCGCCCGCCAGCACGTAGCGACCGAAAGCGCCGCGCAGCTGCGGGTCGCGCTCCAGCCTTCGCACCAGAAGTCCCACCTCGTCCTGGGGCAGCTCGCCGTCAATGAGGGCCGAAATCTGTTCGCGTATGCGGTCTGTCATGTCTGTGACTCAGTCAACCAGGGGCTGGAGGACGCGATCGATCGCCTCCCGGGCCCGGAATATTCTCGAACGCACGGTGCCGACCGGGCAGTCCATCGCGGCGGCGATTTCCTCGTAGCTCAATCCCTCGACCTCGCGCAGGATGATGGCCGTCCGCAGGTCCTCCGGCAGTTCGCCGATGACCTGATTGACCGTGGCGTGAATCTCCTCGGACAGCGCCGTCGCCTCGGGCGTGTCCGTGTGGCGCATGCGCGCCTCGACCGCCGCCTGCTCGTTCTCGCTTAAGCCCGCTTCGTAGCTGAGCGGGCGCCGCTGCCGTGCGGCGAGCGCGTTTCGGGCCGTGTTCACGGCGATCCTGTACAGCCATGTGTAAAACGCGCTGTCGCCACGGAACGACCCCAGCGCCCGATAGGCCTTCACGAAGGCCTCCTGGGCGACGTCCTCGGCCTCGGTCCGGTCACGCAACAGGCGCGCCACGAGTTTCACGACCTTGTGCTGGTACCTGAGCACGAGCAGGTCGAACGCCCCGCGTTCGCCTCCTTGTGCCCGCCTGACGAGTTCGAGATCGCTCTGCTCGACGCCGGATGCCGGCCGGGGGCCTTCGTCCCGAGTCTCGTGCGACTGGATAGACCCGTCTGTTGGGGGAAAGTTCGCCATTGGCTCATTGCGGCGCCCGGTGGGACGGGATGCCGTCATGCCCCGTCCCGGATCCGGGTCGCGTGCAGGCGCACGCTGAGTTCACGCAGCTGTCCCGCCGGGACGTCCCAGGGCGTCAGCCACACGTGGCGGACCACCGTCCCGGCCCGCCAGCGCAGGGCCACGGTCGGTCCCAGCAGTCGGGTCCCGGGCAGCACTTCCGACGGGAGCGCCCGCCCGTCGGCGAGCAGGGTCTGCCACCGGCCCTCACCGTCGATTGCGATCCCCGCCACGCCGGCCGCCCCCCTCCGGCGGTACCAGAGCCAGGCCGCGAGCAGGCCGAGCGCCGCCACCCCGAGCCCCGGACGGGGTTCCGGATAGCGCGACGCCACGACCTCGATCACCAGCGCGCAGCCGACCGCCAGGCCGGCCGCCACGCGGTCTGCAACGAGCCAGGGCTTGAACTCAACCCGCATCGCGTCGTATCCGTGCAACGACATGGCGCAGCGACGCCTCCTCGGGGATCTCGCCGCCCAGAAGATACCCGAAGATTTCGGGGTCCTGCAGTTCGAGAATGCGGGCGAATGCGTCGCGTTCGGAGGCGGACGCCTGCCGATACTCGCCCTCGAGGTAACGCGCGAGAAGCTCGTCGAGCTCGCGCATGCCGCGTCGGCAGCGCCAGCGGAGCCGCGAATACTCCTCCGCCGGGACAGGAACCATGGTGTCACCCCGGGCGCTCAGTGCTGTCGCTCGGCGATCAGCCTCTTGATCTCGGCGATCGCGCGGGCCGGGTTCAGGTCCTTCGGGCAGGCCTCGGCGCAGTTCATGATCGTGTGGCAGCGGTACAGGCGGAACGGGTCTTCCAGCTCGTCGAGCCGCTCGCCCGTGGCCTCGTCGCGCGTGTCGATGATCCAGCGGTAGGCGGCGAGCAGCGCGGCCGGGCCCAGGTAGCGGTCGCTGTTCCACCAGTAGGATGGACAGCTCGTCGAGCAGCAGGCGCAGAGGATACAGGCCGACGGCCGGTCGACCTTCTCCTGGTCTTCCTTGGACTGCAGCCTTTCCCCGTCCGGCGGCGGCGGCGTGCGCGTCTGCAACCAGGGCTTCACCGAGGCGTACTGGGCGTAGAAGTTCGTCAGGTCCGGCACCAGGTCCTTGATGACCGGCAGGTGCGGCAGCGGGTAGACCTTGACGTCGCCGTTGACCTCGGACGTGGCCTTGGTGCAGGCCAGCGTGTTCACGCCGTCGATGTTCATCGCACAGGACCCGCAGATACCCTCGCGGCAGGAGCGACGGAAGGTGAGCGACGAGTCCACCTCGTTCTTGATCTTGATCAGCGCATCGAGAACCATCGGTCCGCAGCCGTCCATGTCCACCTGGTACGAGTCCACGCGCGGGTTCTCGCCCGAGTCCGGATCGAACCGGTAGATACGGAACGTGCGCACGTTTTTCGCCCCGGACGGCGCTGGATGGTCCTTGCCCGGCCGGACGCGCGAGCTCTCGGGAAGCTTGAATTGGGCCATATCAGTAGGTCCGCGCCTTCGGCGGAATCGCCTCGACGTCCGTGGTGAGCGTATTCAGGTGCACAGGCCGGTAATCGATCCGCACCTTGCCCGACGCGTCCACCCAGGCGAGCGTGTGCTTCAACCACTCGCGGTCGTCGCGGTCCTTGTGGTCCTCGCGCGCGTGCGCGCCGCGGCTCTCCTTGCGATTTTCCGCGGAGTGCATCGTCGCGACCGCCTGGCCGAGCAGGTTGTCGAGTTCCAGCGTCTCGATCAGGTCCGTGTTCCAGACCAGCGACCGGTCGCTCACCTGCACCTCCGCGAAGGAGTCGAACACGGCGCCGAGCTTCGAAACGCCCTCGGAGAGCGACTCGCCGGTGCGGAACACGGCCGCGTGATTCTGCATCACGCGCTGCATGTCGAGGCGGATCTCGGCGGTACGGCGCTTGCCTTGCGCATTGCGGAAGCAGTCGAGCCGGCTGGTCGCGAGTTCGCCGGCGTCCTTCGCCAGCGGCCTGTGCGACGTGCCGGGCTTGATCGTGCGGCCGCAGTGATGCGCCGCGGCACGACCGAATATGACGAGGTCGAGCAGGGAGTTCGAGCCCAGCCGGTTCGCGCCATGCACCGAGACGCAGGCCGCCTCGCCGATCGCCATCAGACCGGGCACCACCGAGTCGGGGTCGCCGTCGCGGAGTGCCACGACCTCGCCGTTCACGTTGCAGGGAATTCCGCCCATGTTGTAGTGCACGGTGGGCAGCACCGGGATCGGCTCTTTCGTCACGTCCACGCCGGCGAAGATGCGCGCCGTCTCGGCAATTCCCGGCAGGCGCTCCTGGATGACTGCCGCGCCCAGGTGCTCGAGGTGCAGGTGGATGTGATCCTTGTGCGGACCCACGCCCCGGCCTTCGCGGATCTCGATGGTCATCGAGCGGCTCACCACGTCGCGCGAAGCGAGGTCCTTGGCATTGGGTGCATAGCGCTCCATGAAGCGCTCGCCCGCGGAGTTGGTCAGGTAACCGCCCTCGCCCCGCGAACCCTCGGTGATCAGGCAGCCCGCGCCGTAGATGCCGGTGGGGTGGAACTGCACGAACTCCATGTCCTGCAGCGGCAGGCCGGCGCGCAGCACCATGCCGCCGCCGTCGCCGGTGCAGGTGTG
>Ga0209253_10001857_pt1 | contig 18610 bp, 16 predicted proteins | sample FrelakmetBRP12BR_FD_187145 | JGI IMG/M metagenome (GOLD analysis project Ga0209253, IMG submission 187145) | Freshwater lake sediment microbial communities from the University of Notre Dame, USA, for methane emissions studies - BRP12 BR (SPAdes)... | ecosystem: Environmental > Aquatic >... | reverse complement strand
CCCGGCTTCATCGCCCGCCAGGAGATCTTGGTTTTGTTCTTGTTCTGTTCCACAAATACAATCGCGATTTCCGCCTCTTCGATGGAGGTCAGTACGTTTATCAGATCTGCATCGTCATCGCCGCTATAACCGGCTGCTTTTCGGTCGGCCAGTGTCAGGCTGGTCCAGGCGATCCCATCGACCAGCTGAAGACTGTCTAACCCCGCCCCCCAGTATTTCGCCGCAGGGAAGGTCTGCCGCACCAGGCTTAGATAGTAAAGTTTGCTCATATCCACACCAAGATCGAGTAGTTCGGCCGCCTGTCGTAAGGCTTCGGAATTTGTATTGGATGTGCGAAAACCAATTGAATCGGTCACGATGCCGGTCATCAGGTTGACAGCGATGGGCTCGTTGATGATTAGTCCCCATCCTCGCATATACCGGGTAAGAACGGATGCTGTAGCCACCGCTTCCGGATCGATCAAATTTAATGTGCCGAACGCATCGTTGGTGGCGTGATGGTCGATCACAATTTCTGGCGGTCGGTAGCCATCCAGGGCTTTGCCTACGCGCTTCAAGTCTGAGCAATCGACACAGATGATCAGGTCGAACTCGCCTTCTGCTCTGGTCCTGACCAGCTTACTGCCGGGCAGATGCTTGAAGCCGGCCGGCAGTCCATCCGCCAGCACCACCTCGACCTGTTTCCCGGCCTCCACTAGTGCCAGGGTCAGTGCCAGGCTCGAACCGATCGCATCGCCGTCCGGGCGGACGTGTGAGGTGACCAGGATGCGTTTTGCTTCCCGGATCCGGTTTTTAATTTTTCTCTGCAGGTCGTTCATTCTTTCTTAATTCCGCCAGGATTTTTTCAATGGTATCTGCATGTTCGGGAGTGGGATCCCAGTGAAACCGCAGGCGCGGAAAGGTACGCAGTTCGATCCGTTCGGCCAGTGCGTGCCTCAGGAATCCCCCGGCATGTTCTAGGCCTGCCAGGATTTCAGCGCTGCGTTGCGCGCCTTCCACCGCTGAAACGTAAATGTCGGCGAAGGCCAGTTCGCGATCCACTTTTGCATCGGTGATGTAAATTTGGTGCAGGCGCGGATCACTGATCTCCCGGATGAGCAATTCCGAAAGATCCTGTCGGATGCGGTCCGCAATACGTTGGAGTCGGACTTTGGTTGGCATGGTTTTCTTTCTGGTATTCTGTTACATTGCGAAGGTTTTGCCGTATCAGGGCTTAACTTTTTGAACGAAAGCCTGACAATATTATCCTGCCACGGTTCTTTCGAGGGTGAAGCATTCGATTACATCACCAACCTGGACATCACTGAAATTCTTCAGACCGAGGCCGCATTCAAAACCCTGGCGTATCTCGCGCACGTCTTCTTTTTCGTGTTTGAGGCTGCCGACCTCGCCTTCGTAAACGATATCTTTTCCGCGCATAACGCGGATCTTCCCATTGCGGCGGATTTCACCTTCAGTAACCCGGCAACCCGCCACGTTGGTTCCTTTGGACAGGCTGAATACCTGCAATACCACTGCCTTGCCGACAAATTTTTCAGTGAACTCCGGAGCCAGCATTCCTTTCAGGGCTTTTTCAACATCTTCAATTAATCGATAGATGATGTCGTATAGCCGAATATCTACGCCTTCTTTTTCTGCCAGCCGGCGCGCCGCTACGTCAGCCTGGACGCTGAATCCGACCACGATGGCCTGGGAAGAAGAAGCCAGCAGGATGTCGTTCTCACTGATATTACCGGTCTCGGCGTAAAGGATGTTGATGGCGATCTCACCTTTGGACAGGTTTTTTATCTCGTTGATGATCGGCTCCAGCGATCCCTGTACATCCGCCTTAAGGATCAGGTTCAATTCTTTCGTCTCGCCCGATTTAACCTTGGAGAATAGTTCCTCCAGTGTCATCTTTTTCGTTGGGGAGGCTTGTTCTGCGGATAGGCCGGCATGCTCCAGGATGATTTGTCGGGCCTCCTTTTCGGACTCGACTGTTTGGAACACGTTACCAGCCGAAGGCATGCCGTTGAGCCCCATCACGGAGACTGGGACGGAGGGTCCGGCTTTCTCGACCTTATTTCCACGGAAATCGAACATCGCCCGCAGGCGTCCATAGGCATTCCCGGCAACAACAATGTCCCCGCTCCGCAGGGTTCCATTCTGTACCAGTAACGTTGCCACCGGACCTTTGGATTTGTCCAGCTCAGCTTCGATGACGGTGCCGATGACAGCCCCTTTGGAATTGGCGCGAATTTCGGTATTATCCGCCACCAGCAGGATGGCTTCTAGTAGATCCTCAATGCCCTGCTTTTGTTTGGCCGAGACGGGAATTACCATGGTATTCCCACCCCATTCATCCGGGGTGAGATCGTTTTCGCTTAATTGTTTCTTGACAAGTTCCGGGTTGGAATTCTGCTTGTCAACCTTGTTGAGCGCCACGATGATGGGTACGCGTGCCGCCTTGGCGTGTGCGATGGCTTCCTTGGTTTGGGGCATCACCCCATCGTCGGCAGCCACCACCAGGATGACGATATCCGCGCCCTGGGCGCCGCGTGCGCGCATGGCGGTAAAAGCCGCGTGCCCGGGTGTATCCAGGAAGGTGATTTGCCTGCCTTTGAGTACCACCTGGTAGGCACCGATATGTTGTGTAATACCGCCGGCTTCCCCCTCTGCCACATTTGTGTGACGAATGGCATCCAGCAATGTAGTCTTGCCATGATCCACGTGACCGAGGATGGTCACCACGGGTGCGCGCGTGGTCAGGGTTGACTCTTCTTCGTCGGCAATGGTCTGTCTCCACAGGGGAACTTCCCCAACCTCTTTTTCCTGTGGAATTTCCTCACTTTCGCGGGTGGCTTCAAAACCCATTTCATCTGCCAGGATGGCGGCAGTATCGAAGTCGATCGCCTGGTTTATGCTGGCCATTACCCCATTGCTCATCAATTTCTTGATGATTTGGATCGGGCTCACTTCAATGATTTGAGCGAATTCACGGATCGTGATATTCGCGGGGAGTTCAATCTGTCTTTTCGTTGGATCGCTCATACGGCACCTCTTTCCAATAAACTGCCTGTGTGGCAAATCATCTGTAAATATGTGGGCGGTACGGATCCACATCCTTCACACTATCCGTTAGTGAAAATGACCCGCCGGCCTGCCGGCTGAGCGATTGTTTTCTCGTCAGCCCATGGGCTCTCTTTTCCTGTTACTCACTGGCCGTCTCTTCCTGCTCCGGCAGGGACTGCATGAACTGACGGAGTCGCTCCAAATCCTCAGGCGTCAGGTCCACTTTCAAGGCATGCGCCAGTGGCCCTTTCAAGCCTTTTTCCCAACATGAACGGACATTGTGGAGATATGCGCCCCGCCCGGGCAGTTTACCGGTCGGATCTACCTGCACACCTTCCGGTTGGCGTACCAGGCGGATTAATCCTCGCTTTGGTTGCACCATCCGGCATCCAATACAGGTTCGTTGGGGGATATGTTTGGTTCGTTTTACAGGTTTGCCAGGCACCTTGCTCATTCCATTCGGAAATTACTTGCTTCCGATCATTATCCGGTTATTCCCATTCTTCGACGCTTTCATCGTCGCCGCGTTTATGCAATTTGCGGGCGACCACCTCGCCGCGCTTCTCGTCGAATTCCAGTTCACGGCCTTTCTTGGCTTTCTTCTCTTTTTTCTTGAGCTGCTCTTCACTCTCTTCATCAGCCGCCACCGGGACAGCGATAACGTTCTGCAGGGAGAAGATTTTATCGAAATCTTCCTCTTTCGCCACTTCTGGTACAGCGACCTCTTCGACTTTTTCTTCTTGGGCAGGTTCAACTTCTTCAACGATCGGGGTAAGCTCGATGGGGGCGGCTTCAACCACTTCCACCGGCGCAGCAATTTCTTCTACTTCTGGTTGTTCTGCTGGTTTCTCGGGTTCCGCGAAGGAAATCTCAGCCAGCGCCTTTTCGATGGCCTGCATGGATTTGGGGCCAATGCCCGCCAGACTGAGAATACTGTCGGGGTCGAGCTTGATCGCCATCATTAAGTCACCCACCGTGCGGTGTTCTGCCTCTGTCAGGATGGTGTAGACATGCTCCGGCAGTCCCAGACTGGCCACATCTGTTTCAAATGCTGCATCGGGTACGGTTGCACGCGCTGCCATGAACAGTTCTTTCTCTGCGGCTGCTTTAGCATTTTTCTGTTCAACGGTGCGTCGCTCAACGCGCTCCACAAATTGGATGAGGGAAAGGAACTCTTCCGGCGTCAGAGGTCGGTTTGCGCTCTTCTTCGCCAGGATCTCTTCGATGGCTGGGATATGCGAGTGTTCTGCTTCGGCGATCTTGGCCAGGGTCGGATTGGTTTGGACCTTGACGATGGCATCCGTGGCAGCTTCTGTCAAAGACTTGATGTCTATTCGCCAGCCTGTCAACTTGGCGGCCAGGCGGGCATTCTGCCCGTCGCGGCCGATCGCCAGACTTAACTGGTCTTCTTGGACGACCACGGTGGCGGTCTTTTCCGATTCGCTCAGGTAAACACCGGCGACTTTGGCCGGGCTGATGGCTTTGGAAATATAGATCACCGGATCTGTGTTCCACTCGATGATATCAATCTTTTCATCGTGCAGTTCCTTGACGATCGCCTGGATACGCACACCCCGGATCCCCACGCAAGCCCCCACCGGATCCACGTTGGGTTGGGTGGCCGAAACTCCCACCTTGGCGCGTTGGCCGGGTTCGCGTGCTATCGCGCGGATTTCAACGATGCCGTGATAGATTTCGGGGACTTCGTTTTCCAATAAGCGTCGCAGGAAGTTGCGGTGGCTGCGTGAAAGGATGATTTGCGGACCGCGCGGGCTATCCTTGACTTCCAGGATGATGGCGCGCACCCGGTCATGTACTTTGAATCGTTCGCCGGGGATCTTCTGGTTTTGCGGCAGGATTCCTTCGGCCTTCATGTCCAATCCGACTGTCGCTCCCTGGGATTGGTTGATTGCCTGGATCACTCCACTGACGATTTCCCCAACCTGTTTTTCGTAATAATCAGACTGCATCTGCCGTTCGGCTTCGCGGATGCGTTGCTGGATGACCTGGCGGGCAGTTTGGGCTGCCACGCGACCGAAATCCTTTGGCGTGGATTCAACGATCGCCATGTCACCAAGGTTTATTTCCGGGCTCAAACGGCGGGCCTCTTCCAACAATACCTCGGTGCGTTCGTCCTGCACATCTTCGACGACTTCCTTTTCTACGAAGATGGCCACACTCCCGGTTTCCGGGTCAATTTTGGCCTCAACCTGCTGGGCATTGGATGCATTAACTGCCCGCCGGTAGGCTGAGACCATGGCCGATTCAATCGCCGAAAGGATGATCTCCTTGGGGAGTTGTTTTTCTTCCAACACTTCGTTGAAAGCCAAGGCAAATTCGTTCTTCATAATCTTCCTGCACTCCGCGTTATCTATTACACGCAGAAAAGTGGGGGTTGCCCACTTTTCGATGCGTCCGGTATTGGTAGAGCTACAACAGCCAGATTTTAGCATAGATGCCAAAAAGGTGCAAGGATTTATTAGTTTTCCTTTCCTTTTTTCAACACTATCCTTCTATTTTTCTTGTGATTAATGTTTTTTTGATTTCCATAACTATTTGGTCCTCGTTGTTTGCACCTGACAATCCCGCCGACCCGCTGAAATTAGCCTACTGGTATAATTTTGCATTAATAATGACAGGAGGCCTCCAAGTGAATCTATCCACCCAACCATCTGCAATTCCCAACCTCCCCTGGGAGGAACGTCCCCGTGATGGTCGTGAAATCGTTTGGCGTTACAGCCGCAACCCGATCATTCCGCGTGATCTGATCCCTTCTTCCAATAGCATTTTCAACAGTGCGGTCGTGCCATTTAATGGGACTTTCGCAGGTGTCTTCCGCTGTGATGACCGGGCGCGCAACATGAACGTGCATCGTGGTTTCAGCCAGGATGGCTTTAAGTGGACAATTGATGACGGTGTTATTGAATGGATTTATGACAATCCTGACAGCGCTTTCAGCTATTACAAGTATGATCCACGCCTCTGCTGGATTGAGGATCGCTACTACATCTTCTGGTGCAACGGTTTCCATGGTCCCACCATCGGGATCGGTTATACCTACGATTTCGAAAAATTCCAATTCATAGAGAATGCCCTGCTCCCGTATAACCGCAATGGCGTGCCTTTTCCCCGGAAAATTAATGGCAAGTATGTCATGCTCAGCCGGCCGAGTGATAACGGGCACACACCCTTTGGGGATATCTACCTCAGCATGAGCCCCGATATGATTTATTGGGGCGAACACCGCTACGTGATGGGTACCCGGCACGGCTGGGAAAGCACCAAGGTGGGCGCCGGCCCGATACCGATCGAGACACCCGAAGGCTGGCTGTTGTTCTATCATGGTGTGTTAACTTCCTGTAACGGCTTTGTGTACTCATTTGGGGCCGCCCTGCTGGACCTGGAGAAGCCCTGGAAGGTCATCTACCGCGGCGCCTCCTACCTGCTCTCCCCGCAGACTTACTATGAATGTGTTGGTGATACGCCCAACGTGGCCTTCCCATGTGCAGCCCTATATGACCAGCCTACCGGGCGGATCGCTATTTATTACGGTGGTGCCGACACCGTCACGGGACTGGCTTTTTGCAGGTTGGATGAGGTGATGGATTTTCTCAAAAATTCAGCCATTTAGAGTCCCCCAAACCAATAATTCTCCTTTTATTTAATATCCCCGCTAGGTTGACTATGGCGGGGATTTTTGCATGTTGCTTTCCTGAGCGCATTCTAGCAGGACTTACGATCTTCTATAATTATTTTGTTTTTTGTTTCTTGTTTTTTATATCCTGTTTTTCTTCTTCTGTCAGGAAAGCCACTTCCAAAGCATTGGCCTGTGCCTGTTGGATTTTCTCTTTCGTTAATCCTGCTTTCGGGGCTGCTACATTATATTCATAAGGCAGGTCGATCCCGCTGATGCCGGGATCGTCGGTGTTGATGGTCGCCAGAATACCAGCCTCCAGGAACCTTTTTAGTGGGTGTGCGGGGTAATCAGCTACACAGCTGGTTTGCACATTGCTGGTGAGACAGGCTTCCACGCCAATTTTGTTTTCTGCCAGGTATTCCATCAGGGCTGGATCTTCGATGGCGCGTAGAGCGTGCCCGATCCGCTCGGCGCCCAGTCCGCGCAGGGCCTCCCAGACGGATTCCGGCCCGGCGATCTCCCCAGCGTGGACCGTGATATGCCAACCAGCCTCCCTGGCGCGCCGGAAATGTTCCTTGAAAAGCTCGGCTGGAAAGTTCATTTCATCCCCGGCCAGGTCGAGCGCGCGCATGTGCGTCCGCTGGCATAGCAGGGCTTCTAGTTCTCTCGAAGCAATATCCGGACCATAGGTCCGGCTAAGGATGCCGATCAGGTTCGCTTTCACCCCGAAATCTCGTTGACCATCGTTGACCCCGTCCACCACGGCGTCAACCACTCCCGCTGGATCCAACCCATGCGCTTCCGCCATGAACAATGGGCTGAAACGCAGTTCGATGGCATCGATCCCATCCTTGCAAGCATCTTCGACATTCTCATACGCAATCCGGTGAATGGCATCGTAATCCACCATCACGCCCACCAGCCATTCAAATTTGGCGATAAATGCCATCACTCCCGGCTGCGGACTGGTGACCTGGACATATGGCCTCAGAGTCTCTATATCCAGCGCCGGCAACGCCAGGTTGTGCTTGCGACCAAGGTCGATGATCGTTTCCAGCCGGACGTTCCCATCCAGGTGACGGTGGAGTTCGATCAGGGGGATGGTCGGGTCGATCAAATTTTCCTTACCCATTCTCCAGTATTGTCATACAATCGCAATGTACAAAATTAAGTATACTGCTTCTACTGGAATAATATCATATAAGAAGATCCTCTTGACTCTCCTCCTGCTGGAGGCGGTATACCCGTACCTGGAGGCACTCTGAATGATCCGGATCGGAGACTTTTCCAAACTCAGCCGTGTGTCTGTCAAGACCCTGCGTTTCTATGATGAAATGGGTCTCTTCAAGCCTGTCGAAGTGGACCGTTTTACCGGCTACCGCTACTATGAATACGACCAGCTGCCGCGCCTGCATCGTATCCTGGCTCTCAAAGACTTGGGATTTTCGCTGGAGGAGATAGGCCGTCTCCTTGAAGGCAACCTGTCTGGTGAACAGATGCGCGGGATGCTGGTATTGCGTCAGGCGGAAATCCGGCAACATGTCCACGCAGAAGGGCAGCGCTTGGAACGTGTAGAAACATTGCTGAGTCAAATCGAACAGGAGGATTTCATGTCCAGGATTGATGTCGTTATCAAGAAAGTGGAACCGGTCAAAGTAGCATCCGTACGGGAGGTTGTCCCGACACCGCCGGAACAGGGACATTTATGGGGTGAACTCGAAGGGTACCTGGCTGCCCGGAATGTTCGTCCAGTCGGCGCCTGTTTCACGCTGTACCATGATGATGAGTATAAAGAGCGGGATTGGGATCTCGAAGTTTGTGAGCCGATCGATGCCAGCTTGGCACCAGCTGGGCAAATCCAGGTGCGACACCTTCCGGCGGTTGAGACGATGGCCTGCGCCGTTCATCATGGTCCATTCTCCACCATTGGTGAGGCGTACAATGGAATAGGGAAATGGATTGATGCCAATGGGTATCGCGTTATTGGCCCATGCCGTGAAGTATATCTGAGGCCTTCAAGGAATGGCAGTCAGGTCGATCCACAAACGGTAACCGAAATACAGTTTCCGGTGGAGAAAATCTGACATAAAAAGCGCTGGGCATGCTAGGCGTGCCCAGCGTTGGTAGAATTCAAAAGAATAAATTTTAGTACAGGTTGAAAGGGCTGAATTATTGTACAATAGAGTTGATGCCTGCCGCTCTTAATATTTTTTTTCTTGCCGCTGAAGCGGAGCCGTTTGTAAAAATAGGTGGACTGGCCGATGTGGCTGGCTCGCTCCCCCTGGCCCTACGTGGTCTGCCAATCCCGGCTGACCAGGACGCCGCGTTGGATGTGCGTCTGGTGCTGCCACTCCATCGCGCCATGCGGATGGACTCGGCCGCGCTGGCGCCGCTGGTCGAATTCTCCGTCGCCAGGCAGACTGGGGCTATTCCAGCCCGGGCATATCAATTGCGCTTGGGTGGAATGCCCGTTTATTTCATTTCCGGGGAACCGGTTTCGGCGGTCCCCACGGTGTATTCGATGGACTTGGCGCAGGATCGCGAGAAATACGCCTTTTTCTCGCTGGCCGCCCTGGAGCTGGCCCGTCGGTTGGACTGGCGGCCGGATATCCTCCATGCCAACGACTGGCATACTGCCCTGGCAATCTACAGTTTGCGTTCCGGCCGTGCCAAGGCATACTTTGAGCGAACCCGCTCCGTTATTTCCGTGCACAATTTACCCTATATGGGTGGCGATGGCACGGATGTGCTGGCGGCCTATGACCTGCCTCCCTTGGAAGAAGAAACCCTGCCTGCCTGGGCCCTGACACAACCCCTGCCGCTTGGTCTCTGGGCGGCGGATGCCCTGGTGCCGGTCTCTCCCACCTATGCGGGCGAGATCCTGACTTCCGAATTTGGCTGCGGTTTGGAAGTTTTCCTGCGCAGCCGTTCCGGCCGTATGACCGGCATCCTTAACGGCCTTGACGTGGTCGCCTGGGACCCTGCCACCGATCCAGATCTGTCCGCCAATTTCAGCCCTGCAAATCTCTCCAGCCGCGCTTCCAATAAGGCTGCGCTTCAAAAACGACTTGGTCTGGATGAAAATGCGCGCCTCCCGCTGCTCGCGATGGTTGGCAGGATGGATTTTCAGAAGGGCGTGGATATCACTCTCGAAGCCTTGCGTCAATTGAACGGACGCGCCTGGCAATTCGTGATTCTCGGTTCCAGCGATCCAGTTCTTGAAAATGCGGCGCGTTCCCTGCAGGAAAGTTTCCCTGAGCGCGTCCGGGCGGTCATCGGTTACGAAGCACAGTTGAGCCACCTCATCTATGGTGGCGCGGATATGTTCTTGATGCCATCCCGTTACGAGCCGTGTGGGTTGGCGCAGATGATTGCCATGCGCTATGGATCTGTGCCGGTTGTGCATTCAACCGGCGGGTTGAAGGACACCGTGCAGGAAGGCAGGAATGGCTTCTTGTTCCCAACCGCCGATGCAGCGGCCATGCTGGAAGCTCTGGACAGGGCATTCTCTATTTTTGATAATCCAGCGGAATGGGAACGAATCCAGCGCAATGGCATGCAGGAGGATTTCTCATGGCCGCGTTCTGCTGCTCAATATTCAGCCATTTATCACGCATTAAAAAAAGGTGACCTATGAAAACACGAGGCATCATTCTTGCTGGCGGCGAAGGCGCCCGCCTGGGAGCTTTGACCGCCAAACGCACCAAGCCGGCGGTACCATTTGCGGGGAAGTATCGTATTATTGATTTCGCGCTTTCGAACCTGGTGAATTCGAATATTTTCGATGTGATGGTGCTGGCGCAATACCGGCCCCAGTCTTTGATCGAACACATTGGCTCTGGCAGCCCGTGGGATTTGAGCCGGGATTTTACTGGCGGCGTGCGCATCTTGACGCCCTACAAAGCCCGCTTCAACGCTGATTGGTTCGGCGGTACTGCCGATGCCGTTCAGCAGAATTTCACCTTTATCAAGCGCGGTTCGCCTGACCTCATCTTGATCCTTTCCGCTGATCACATCTATACCATGGATTATGACCGCATGATCCAGTATCACCTTGCCAATCAGGCCGATTTGACGATGGCGACCATCCGTGTCCCGCTGGAAGAAGCTTCCCGATTTGGCATCCTTTCTGTGGATAAGGATTATCATGTTACTTCGTTCGTTGAAAAGCCGAAGGATCCGCCCTCTGACTTGATCAACATGGGTGTTTACCTGTTCAACCGCGATCTGCTCGATCGCGCCCTCTGGGAGGATCATCAGCACAAAGGCTCAAGTCATGATTTTGGCAAGGATATCCTGCCGCGCCTCATTAAAAACAATACAAGTGTCTTCGCATACCCTTTCACGGGTTACTGGATGGATGTGGGTACCATCAACTCCTATTGGCAGGCGCATATGGACCTGCTTGGCACCGATCCTAAACTTAAACTCTATGACCGCAGCTGGATCATCCATACTCGTTCCGAGGAGCGCCCTCCATCCCGTATACCGTACAATGCTGATATTTATGCCAGCATGCTATCGGACGGCTGTTTCGTGCATGAAGATGCCTTTGTGGAAAGTAGTGTACTTTCACCAGGTGTGATTGTTGGCTCAGGCGCCCAAGTGCGCGAATCCATTATTATGACGGATACCGTCATCGGAAGTGGTGCGGTAATTGAACGGGCCATCCTCGACAAAAGTATTCACGTTGGCGAGCGTGCCCGCATCGGGGGAGGCATCGATACTCCGGATATCCACCTCACCGTCATTGGCAAACACAGCCAGGTTCCAGCCGACATGGTGGTGGAACCTGGAGCAGAAATTAGCACCGATGTCATTGCCTCCGACTACTCCGGTCCAGTGATAAGATCCGGCGAATCCATTCAAACCAAGAGGAAACCCTATGAGATTTAATCGTGCTTCAGGAATCATTTTACACCCCACCAGCCTGCCAGGTTCGTATGGTATCGGCGATCTTGGGCCGCAGGCATACCATTGGCTGGATTGGCTGGCTGATTCCGGCTGCATGCTATGGCAGGTGCTTCCCCTTGGTCCCACCGGGTATGGTGATTCACCCTATCAGTGCTTTTCAGCCTTTGCCGGGAATCCCTACCTGATCAGCCCGGAGGTATTGCTTGATCAGCATCTCTTGGTCCAGGATGATCTTTCCGATATGCCGGAATGGGATGATCAAAAGGTGGATTTCGGCCGGCTGTACCTTTGGAAACCCGCCTTGTTGGAAAAAGCTTTTCAACACTTTCTTGCACATCCGGAGCCTTTTCAGACTGAGTTTGACTCATTTTGTGCGGAAAATGCCTCCTGGCTGGATGATTACGCCCTCTTCATGGCCATCAAGGAAACCTACCCCAGCGGCTCCTGGGAGGTCTGGCCGTCCTCTCTGCGTCTGCGCGAACCATCCGCATTGGCGGAAGCGCGTACCTCCCTCGCTATGGCAATTGCCCGTTTTTCGTTTTATCAATTCCTGTTCTTCCGGCAATGGCAGGCAGTGCGAAATTATGCCCATCAAAAGGGTTTGCAGATCATCGGTGATATCCCTATCTTCGTGGCTTACGATTCTTCAGACGTATGGGCTCACCCGGACCTCTTCTATTTGGATGAAAATGGCAGCCCCACGGTCGTGGCAGGCGTACCGCCCGATTATTTCTCCCGGACCGGCCAGTTGTGGGGAAATCCACTTTACAAGTGGGAGATCCACAAAGCCAACGGTTATGCCTGGTGGCTGGAACGGATCCGTGCCTCGTTGAAACTTGTCGATATCCTGCGCGTTGATCATTTTCGGGGTTTCGCCGGATACTGGGAGATCCCATTTGGGAATCCAACGGCCGAAATCGGCCGGTGGGTACCCGGTCCGGGTGAGGACTTGTTCAACGCCTTCCAGGCCAGCCTGGGTAATCTTCCCATCCTGGCCGAGGACTTGGGCGTGATCACGCCGGATGTGGTGGCATTGCGGGATCAGTTCGGGTTACCGGGCATGAAAATCCTGCAGTTCGCCTTTTCGGGTCCGAATAATCCATTCCTCCCGCATTCATTCCCGCAAAACTGTGCGGTCTACACCGGCACGCATGATAACGATACCGCCCGCGGCTGGTACGAATCCGCACCGCAGGAAGAAAAGGATTTCGCCTGTCATTACCTGAACGTGGACGGCAGCCAATTTGCCTGGGATCTGATCCGGCATGCCTGGAGTTCCGTGGCGGTTATCGCTGCCGCTCCCATGCAGGATCTCCTGAATCTCGGAACTGAGGGCCGCATGAATTATCCATCCCGCCTGGGAGGCAATTGGGACTGGCGCATGACAGGGGCAGCCCTCAGCACGGATATCCAGGAAAAGGTCCGGGAATTGAATTGGCTGTATCAGCGGCAGTCTGTCAAGCCCCCATCTTGATGGTTTATTTATTTCAATTGATTCGTTTCAGAATGGCATAAACCAGGTACGTTAACCAGGGGGACGGAGCCTTCTTATCGGCAAACGACCAACCCTTCCAGTGTTGGTACATGGATGTGGCCGTATAGCGTCCTTGACTATCGGCTTGGGCGGTAATGGTCTCCATCATCCGCTTGAACCGTACATCGCCGCGCACGAATGGAAACCGGCTGAGAACATCGGTCACGTGCAGAAGGTCATACCACACAAAGGGATATTTTAACTTCCGGAAATCCGTGCCAGCGCCAAACAAGTAAGGCTTGGGGTGGTCAGGATTTGCCCAATGGGAGAGTAACATTTCGGTCCCGGCATGTACTTCTTGACTATCGCTCAACTCTGGAACGCGCGCCAGCGCCTTGAGCGCATAGACATTGGCTATCGGGCAGGCATCGGTCCTGCGACCCGGACCGTGGAATTTGCCCAGCTCGGAAGCGCAGACGCAGCGCCAGCCATTTTGGTCCACCAAAGCTGCCAGGTGTTCGACTGCTTTCTGAACGCGTGTATCTTTCTTTATCCCAAATGATAACAGACTGTAAAGAAGAGTTGGTGCGTCGCAGGCCATCCACGTCCAGTTATCTTCACCGCTACCGCCAAACGTTTTAGGAACGTTGACAAGAGACTGGAATGCGCCTTGAAGGGATTGGTGCTCCAAGATATTTTCGACCACCTTGACCATACTGGCATCATCCTTGGACAAGCCAAAATCTGCCAGTGTACTGATTGCATAAATCGGGTGGCTGGCATCGTTGTGACGTTTTATTGGTAATTGACCCCATGATAGAGCTCGGTCAATCAGTTCTTTGACCCTGGGATGGACGATCATTTCTTGGCGTGTCAAAGAGACTTCAGGATCTGATGCGGATGCGCCCAGAAGATCGAGAATCGTACGGTAGCGCGTCCATGGTTCATCAGAGGTCAGCAGCCATTCCATTACGGCATCCATGATCACCCAACCACTTTTAGCACTTTCAAGGCTCGCAGGCTGACCCATTTGTTGGGTTGTTTCTTCACGCCGAAATCCACCCAGGTCTTGCCTGTGTAATCGTATTCCAGCGCCCAGCGGCCCTGATTGTCTTGCTTATCGTGAATCAGCTGTAAGGCGTTTGCCAGTCGCGGGTCTGTTCCATATCCCAACCCAACCAGGGCCTCCACGATTTGCAGGATATCGGTCACGTAGAAGATCGGGAAACCAAACTTCCACCAGTTGCCGCTGGGTTTGCCGGCGTAACCGGTGGGATATGCCGCCGTGGCCGGGTCAACACTGAATAAAAAGTCCACTCCCTGTCGGATGGCGCTTTCGATTTGGGGTGTCCGGCGTTCCTTTGGCCAGCTGGACAGGGCTAGCAAGACCTTGGCCGCACCCCATGCGCACGGTTTTTTATTATTGGCGCCGCAGGCAAAATCGGGCCCGCACTTTCCGGCATAATACCGCACAGGCGCATCGCGCTCGGACATGGCCGCGATGCCCTCACCGGTTACGCTGCGTGCCATCCAATCGTAAGCCTCCTCCAAGCGCAGGTCCTCGTAGCCCAATTTGACCATGGCCCAACACAGGTTGCCCTGCAGGCAGTCCACCGTGCTCGAAGGTGCGCCGCTGATCGTGAACTGCCCGTGTCCAGTCAGCCCTTCTGAGAGGTAATATTTGATTGCAGTTTCGATCCTTTCATCACTATGAACGGACGCTCCCAATTGCGCCAGCAGGATCAGTGACCAGACCGTGGAAAAGTACTTCGGGCTGTAGCCGGGACCAGGTTTTGACCAGTAGCCATCCGGATGCATTTTGTCCAGAATGGAGGAAATCGGACCCTGCGCATGGGCAGCTTTTTTCACCGAAATAAGGTCGGGGTTGCTAGGTGGCAACTCAAGCAGGTCACGCAAGGCCAGGTAGCGTGACCCTGGATCTTCTTGCTCCAATAGCCAGGGGAAAGGATCGCCTTTAAGTTGGGATTGCCAGTCCATGGAAAACATCCTAATTATCGAAGAAACTCCGCAAGACCCGGCAAATTGCCAATCCGACCCAGCGGCGCATCCTTTCTGCATTTTGCCCCGAGCCATAGCAGGTACCCCACAGCCCATCTCCGGATTGGTTTTCAACGAACCAGTCCAATCCCCGAGCGATTTCCCTGTCCTGCCGGTCGATGCCCAGCTGCGAGAGGCTGTCCAATGCGGTTACCAGGTTGGGCCACCAGAACGGGAACTGGAACTTGAGCCAGTAGGCGGGTGCTTTGCGGTCGTTGTATTTGTCAGCCTGGAACAGACGCTCTTTCAAACGTTCTCCGGCGCTGATCACTTCCGGTAGCTGGCGATAATCCGGGTGCGTCGCGAAAGCCCGCAATACCATCCCGGTGGCCAGGTGAGAATGCGGCCGGGAGCGGTCTGGCTGGATCGGGTTAGCCTGCCAGAGCCGGGCTGTCTTATCTTTGGCGGGCACCAATTGGGCGGGGATGATCCAGCCGCCGTCTTGCTGGCGCATTGCGAGAAGCCACTGTAATCCCTTTTCCGTTCGCGTGTCTTGCGCATAACCAGCTTTGATTAACAACTCCAGGATCGTGCCGTGATAATAAGGCATGTACTGGTTCCCCAGGATGCCGCGGATATCGCCTTCGTCTGTCTGGCAGGAGAAAATATATTCGGCGGCCCTGGAAAGGCTGGCATGCTTGCGTTGGAAACCGTACATTTCCACCAGCACCCGCAGGGTGCGGTAGCTTTCGAGCAGGCCATAGTTGGCATCCGGGGCGGGCTGGTCAGACTTGCCGGGATAGCGCCAGGATCCGTTCGCCTGCTGTTTATCCACCAACCGTTTCGCCTCCGGTATTTCCCATAGGGTCTCCACCGGGCTGACGGCCTTCTCCAACAGGTCGCGCTTGACGAAGTAGGTCAGGGCGGGATCCTGCCATTCGAGCAGGGCCGGCCGTGGGTCGGTTCGAAGCCTTTCGAACCATTTACCTGCCATCATTACACCTTTCGGATTGGGTGCCGAAGCACGGTTTTCAATTTAGCGGGGTCAGCCCGGCGTGGGTCGCCCATGTATATCTCGTGGTGCTTCCCGCCGGATCCTACCAGGTCCGTGTACCCGTTTACCTGCAAGAAAGCCTGCATCCTCTCGACGGTGGCCGGTTCGCTGGCATACGGACCAATGTGCATGGTCTGGATGCACAGTCCTTCACGGAAGTTTTCCAGGCGCAGGCGCGTGTAAGCTGGTTGGTCGCCTTTCTTCCTGCGCATCTGGATCAGCGCGCCGGTAAACATTTCCGCCGTAACCAGGTCCGGCTGCATGATCATCACGGTATATTTCCAGTTGCCGGGCTTGCGAATGTCAAACGTGCCGTCTTCCACCCACCACAGCCCTTCCAGCGCCATCACTGGGTAATCCACCGGGTCCTGCTTGCGCAGTTTGGCGGAGAACTTCAGGGTGTAGGTTACCCCATAGAGGGCCTGCATATCCTCCGCAAAGCGCGGGGATGTACCTGGAGCTCGGTCCGGTTCGATGGCGCCATCGATCATGACGAAGTTCATGGCAGGCACATCCACCACTTCGATCTTCTTGGCCGAAGGTGCATATAAAAATCGAAGGTCTTTCTTGAGATCCAGTTTTTCCATGGGGACTCCTCGTTTTCGGGTCTTAAGAGTATTCTAAATAATTATATACCTCTGCCATGAATAAATGCGACAAAAAAAGCCGCCCATCTACGGGCGGCTTTTTTTTTACGTTCAGGCTAATGGCGGCTACTTGCCCATGAAGTACTTCTTGACGAAGTGAACCACCAGTACCGTCAGGATGGCTGGACCGATGAATGCCACCGCCGCGCTGAAGATGGCCGTCAGGTAGGGACCGACCCCAATGAACTTATCCAGCGCAGCTGCTACCGCCACAAGCACCAGGTAGCGGATGCCCTGGTTCACCACATCGCCCGAGTCAAAGAAGAAGATCCCGGTCAGGACCGCCACCAGGATCAACAAGCTCGTCAGCCATGTGGCTGAGAAGCTCACCAGGGCAGCAATGATAGCCACCAGCAGGCCGATCAAAAACAACCACTTGAACAGATTTTTCATTAGTAATTTTCCTTTCATGAAACAGGGTAGGATGGGAACGTTCCATGACGTATAACCCATCCGCTTCGGAAAGGTTTTCATTGTGAAAAAAAGAATTTAATAGGGTTTAACCAAAAAACCTGCCCGAAGGCAGGTTTACAGGAAGAAAACGTCCCGAAGGTTTTTTCAGACTACATAATTTCTCCACAAGAACCTTCGGGACGCTCTCAAGTTGGGGTCATTTATTTCCCCGGCTGTTCACACTGCCCAGGCCACTGACGTTCCGTTGGACGCTCGGGGAACCATAATAGTTCACTGAACCGGTCCCGCTGATATTAGCGTTCAGGCTGTTTTTGGCCCAGACGGTGGCACTACCGGCGCCGCTGATGCTGATGTCAGCAGTCTGGCTGGACAGATCACTACCCCGGAAACTGCCAACGCCGCTGATATCCACGTTCAGGCTGTCGACCGAACCACTGGTCGAGATGGTCCCGGCACCGCTCAGGTCGATGGTCAGGCTTTGGGCGGTCAGATCCGTCAGGTTCACGGTCCCGGCGCCGCTGATGGAGAGCTGCAGGGCTTTGGCCTGGAATTTTTCAACCCTCAGGGTCCCTGCACTGGAGAAATCCACCTCTTGCAGGTCCTTGACCGTCATGCTTATTCTGACCGGCCGGGTTGGGTTCACGCGCTTGCTCCAATCCCGCTGGCTGTTCTCGATGTAGAGGGTGTCATCGGATACACGCGTGGCGAGTTGCGGGAGGAGGTTATCTTCAGCATCGACCTTTATGGACGTTGAAGTGCCTTGCTGGACGGTGAGTTCGACCGGGAAATTGATCTCAATCGAATGGAAATCCGCCACTTCACGGGCCTGCGAGATGACCATCCCGGAACCCCGCACCGAACCGTTGAAATTGCCGAAATCGCCCAGGTTAAAGGAACCCCAGGCTGGTGCCTTGTTCCAGCCCAACTGGGGAGCAAAAACGATCGACAGGACCATGCCCAAAACGATCAGGCCCGAGACGATCATGCGTGCCAGCGGCCAGCGCGAGCGCAGGATCAGCCCGACACCCACGGCCATCAGGAAGAACGGCCAGATGTACATCAATGACCACAGGTTTTCGACCGGGATGGTGCGCAGTTCCACCAACATCCAGACCAAGCCAGCCGCGATTAAGATGAATGGGAAGAACATAGAACGGTTTTTCATGCTGCCTCCTTATTTTTTCTCATTGGATAGATCGACAGGTTGCTCATTCGAATCCGGGTGCCGGGAGCGGAGCAAGCCCGAGCGGGTGACTACCAGGTAGGCGCCCAGCAGCACCAGCAGGACCGGGAAGACATACTGCTGGATCCCATTGTGCCGGAAGCCAAAGATGACCAGTTCAAAGAAACCGCCGAAGATGATGAACAGGATCGCCCCGACTTTCATCACGCGCAGTCCCGACTGACGGCGCTGTGCATCA
>Ga0209253_10001856_pt1 | contig 18619 bp, 25 predicted proteins | sample FrelakmetBRP12BR_FD_187145 | JGI IMG/M metagenome (GOLD analysis project Ga0209253, IMG submission 187145) | Freshwater lake sediment microbial communities from the University of Notre Dame, USA, for methane emissions studies - BRP12 BR (SPAdes)... | ecosystem: Environmental > Aquatic >... | reverse complement strand
CATGGAGGTCTAAATGCCATATATATGCGATGTTCCTAGACGGAACATTAATCTCAACATATCCGAATCCGTACGTTGGTACACAACAATTAACTGTGATTTTCGTGCAGTGGCTACGCTGATAAAAGCGACTAAAGAAACAATGTGGAACATCACGCGGAAGATTTTGGGTAAGTACGTAAAGCACTATTACGTCCGTTACGGTGGGTTGTATCAAGAAGAAATGCGTGCGTGGGCTGCTGCGCTCGGCATTGCTTACGAAGATGTTTTGCTGGCGAACTGCTCGTACGAGCTTAGTCATATCATTCCTGGATTGGGAATCTTTGGTTGCACAGCTGGCATTGTTAATACTACGAAAGGCCCCGTGCACGTACGCAATATGGATTGGCCTTTGTGTGGGATTGGCCAAGCTACTCGGCTGTTCAAATTTCACAATCAACAACATAAATTTTATTCTGTGGGGATCGCCGGGTTTGTTGGTGTCTTGTCTGGCATGGTTCCCAAGGCATATTCCGTAACGATCAATTGGGCGCCGGCTGACGGTCTTCCTACATTTGACTTCAGCCCAACAATGTTGCTCAGACATACACTGGAGACATGTGATACGTATAGTGCTGCTGTTCAAATTCTCAAGAATACACCAATTGCGACACCGGTGCTGTACGTCGTTTGTGGTGCCAAACAGGACGAGGCGTGTGTCATCGAGCGTACAAAGACTGCAAGTGGTGTTAGAAAAATGGAGGGGCATCCACTTGTACAGGCCAATCACTTTGTTAGTCCAAAATTCGAAAAGCTCAATGTTGACGAAGAACTCGTCGAGGATTCAACCGGGCGCATGGAATGCTTGGAGAGTGCGTTGGCCAACCGCAGAAGAGGGTTGATAACCAGCCTCGATACCGAACCTGTATTTAATGGGGATACGCAACAGCAGATGCTCTTTTGCCCAGCAACTGGAGCGATTCAGGTGTATCGGTACGTCAGTCGGCTGTGAGCGACTTCAAGCCACGATAAGCACCGTAGCCGAGCCCAGCGGCTAGAGCTGCTCGAGTAGCAAGCGGTAGCAGTTTCAAGCCGCGAATAGCGCGGGTTGTTTGTTTCGTTTCAGGGAGAGTCTGCCGTCCGATTGTTTCGAATAAATTGCTCGTCTGAATGTGATGTGGCAGAATCTCGTGTCCCGGAATACCTGGGACGATTGGCACCGGAAGACTCTTGCCGACGAGAGTCGAACACACAGAAGATCCACTAACAGGGCACGATGCGATAGCGCGACGCACTTGTGTGGGTAAAAGATCGCGGAGCCCCGCGGAGATGCCGATATCGGGGTTATAGCGCGTTCCTCGCGCTGCTTCACCGAAGGTTGCATGCAGCAGGTCTTCTGCGCTTTGTGCCTTGCGTACATTTCTCAATAGTGCACGGCGGTGCATTTTGTCTTTGAGCCGACGGATTTGTATGTGGTGTTCTCCGATTGGTAGAGCTTCTTCTAATGCTCCTCCTCCACCTGCACCGAAACCAGGTGCATGGATGACGTCGACAACCTTGCTTCCGCGTGCAGGCGTCCGATTGACGACTGCTACATGGTATCCGCGTGGGTCGCTGCCTACAATTGAAGCGATATTGCGAAACCCACCGCTTGTGGGGTTGGCCATGAGAAGAACATCGCCTGCGCGCAAGTTCTTCCGCGTTGCTTCGATGTCCGAAAGAGTTTTTGTCGTACGTTCCAAAGGGCGTACCGCTCCAGAGTGGGCTGCTTGTGCAAAGGGCAGAGCACTCGCTGTAGCTGCTCCTGCAACAGGAACCACACTGGAGCGGTCGTCCTCGCCTAGCCATGCACTTGATTTTGTCCTAGTCAGTCCATACGTTGTGCCGGCTGTCAGGGGAATAGCTGCCAGCAACCCAGCGTTGATGCGCGCGTCACGGACACGCGCAGCTTCAGCTGCAACGGCTTGCTGCCCTTCTCGCATTGTACGCAGGAGCTGACGTTTTTGGGTAGGCCCCATTTGTTTACGTGCCCAGCGAAACATGTCATTCATTTGTATGACATCACGAGGGCGCATTTCTCTCGCTGTTGGAAGAGGTACTTTCCCAGAGATAACGTCTTTGACGTAGTTTCGCAGAGGAACGGTGCTGGTACTAGCAAAACCGCTACCTATGCCCTCAATGTAGGGTTGTTTCATGACGTTTTCTACATATTGTTTTGTAAGGTTGTCGACGTCTCCTCCACCGACATTGCGTAGCCAGTTCTTTCCTTTTCCGAGTGCTTCTTCCCCTTTTCTTTTGACGTTGCTCCAAACCCAATCCAGTATTGGGTAGTTTACTCCCGCTAATTTCGTTTCTTCTAATGCTAGAGACACGCCCAGTTTATATTCTTCAAGGTTGCGCATGTGGGCAATTTCCTCTTTTTTTTTGGTTCGTTGTTCACACCCAATAGTAGGTGAACGGCGGAAAGCGGGCAAACTGTGCAGAAACAGGAAAAAAGGGTTTGACACCCGCTCAATTGAGTTCTTCCTGCGAAGGGTGAGACACGCAATCTTTCCAAAAGGATTTTGGCGCTTCGAGCACTTGGACGAAAGAAACCACGGGGTGCAAGTTGGCGATCTGCGCCAGGGCTGCCATGAATTCGCCGCCGAGCGTGTTCAGGTGGTCGCCGCGACTTTCGTGCGACATCCCTGCCTTTTTGGCGGCGATTTCGTTGTGAGCCATGATCCACAGGAACACTGCTGTGGCAAGGTTCTCGGCGTCTCGCCCGTGCGGGCCGATGACGGGAAAGCCAGGGTGGCGGCTGGGCGCTAGTTGGATCTTGTCTTTGGCTACCAGGTCTTTCATGGTTTCCGCGAGACTGTCCACACTTTTCTTGTCAAGCAGTGCTTGCGACGTGTCGCAGCAGACTGCGTCCACGGTGCTAATCAGTTGGTCTACTACTTCTGTGATTTTCGCGAGGCGTAGCATGAGCAGCGCGACGATGTTGCGCTGCTCGTCGGTGTAGACGGTGCAGTCTCTGCCGAAGATCATTTCGACGAAGTCGACGATGTAATCGGGAATGAGGATTGTTTCTTTGTTGCCGTCCTCGTCGATGACAGTGATCTCGAGTTTGTCTGTTGTGTCTTTTTCCACGACTTTTTCCTCCAATAGCGCGCCAGGGCGTTGTTTGTGTCAGCTTCTTGGCAACCGGTCTCCGTCAGGTGCGGACAGCTGGTCTCGCCACGGTGCCACCAGCGGTACAGCTCGGGAACATCCGACCAGTAGTCACAGCAGGCGCCGCATCCGAAGGGGCACTTGATCGAACGGTTCGGTGGAATCGGGCGGACCATGATGCTTAGCTACCATTGCCGCCATGGCAAGTAAACACAAAAAATCCAAAAAACGAAGTTGACATCGTTCCGGCTTGTTGTTACTCAGCCATCGTGGCTGCGAACAAAAAGAAGATTGTCCGGAAACGGCCCTGGCAGCGCGAAATCGACCGTCTGCCTCCACCCATCTGGCGCCTCTCTCCGGCGGATCAGTACGCGCTCTTCCAAAGTGCGCGCCTGCGGGCCATGTTGCTGCTGCACAGCAACTACGTGTTCGACGCGGCTTGGGTGTGGCGTTGGCGAGATTCTTGTTGACAAGCGCAGTTTTCGCGGTTATTATGGCGGCCATGCAGCATCAACAGCATCAGCAGTAATACCCACTTCGTCATCGTCCGCAGGGACCTGCCCATCGGCGTCCTCGCGGCCATGGTGGTTCACGCCGCCGCCAATTCCTCTTCAGGTACAACTTCTCAAACTCGTGCAGTGGTCCTGACCGCCGACGAAGCGCAACTCGTTCGCCTGGCGGACGAGTTGGCGTTCGAGGGCGTCCCTCACGTGGCCTTTCGCGAAAACGAATCTCCATACAACGGCGCACTCATGTCTATCGGAATCGAGCCCGTTGAGGATCGTCGGATGGTCCGACGGTTTCTTAAGGGGCTTCTCTTGTTGGAGTGACTATGAACACGCATACCCAGTTCAAGACGGATCACGAAACGCTGCGCAGTCTCATGCGAGTCCCCGAGAAGAGTCCACAATATTATACATTTTTGTATGTGCTCGTCTCGCACATGCGGGGAAAACTTCACATGGAGACGTACAAGGGACTGCAAGGCGGTTGGCGCAGCACGTGGAATCTGCCACCTGCGGCTGCGTTTCCGACCACGCGTAGCCGTCGTAAGTGGCAGAGTTGTTACGGGGAGCCCGAGTTGTACTACGCGGCGTCGAAGATCACTTCCTTGGCCGAGCAGGCGGAGTGGATTGCGCGATTTCGAAAACTTTTTTCTCAGGAAGTAGACATTTTGCTTGTGGACCGCGTCCTCGCTGGGTACATTTTCGTCAGTGCTCCTGTAGCTCAGGTGGCAGAGCGCTCGGCGTGATGGACCGAGAGGCCGCGGGTTCGACTCCCGCCGGGAGCGTAACGAAAACAAAGGAGGCCGCGGTGGAGCGCGAAATGGCGGCTGGACACCTCCGACGCAAGCTATGCTGCACGCCGAAGAAAAGCTCCACGAGGCGATTTTGCAAGACTACACGCCGTGGGCTTGCGAGTCAGTGACCGAGAAGACGGTCAATGTTCGCCAGTGGATCGCCGAAGACGAGGCGCGGCGGCGAAACAGCTAAAAAAAAGGCGGGTTGTACCGCCTTCCATGCCGAAGCCCCAGTTACAGATGTGTCCCCGCTACTCGATTCGCGGGGCTGCAACTCCCATTCGGGGTAGGCTCAGCCTGTTCTCTTTCCAACCTCTTTGACTGGACCCGAGTGTGTTTGGTCCTAACGCGTGCAAGAGGGGCAGAGCGCCGCCTACACGCGAGCGAGTATCAGACACTCGCCGCTTTTACTGCTACAAACGCCGCATTGGTGGCTGCCCGTGCAACACGGGCGGCTTCGTCTCCGGCGGCGTTGGATACCGCGGCGTATTCTGCCGCTTCTGCCGCCGTGCGCGCTATCAAGTACTTCTCAAGCAACCGCGCGGGCGCGGTTTTACGCGCACACCGCGCCCGAGCCCGGGCAGCGGTTAGGTTAATTACTGCGTTATCGTATTCTGCATTGTTCGTTTCTCGCCGGGCTCGGGCGTAATCTGCCGCTGTCTCTTTTAGGTAGGCGGCCCCTCTTCCAGGGGCAACTTCCACCCAGGGACACCCGTGTGCCCGGTACCGGGCTCCGATTACGAGGTATCCGCGGTGAGGCCAACTTTCGAACACATCCACGTATGCTTGGAGGGCGTCTCCGTTCTCGAACCGGATGTGGACGCGCCACACCGTTGGGCTGTGGTGTGCGACACGCCATGAAAGGAGGATACCCCCGAACCGGGCGGTGGGGACTTTGGCGAGAACAGTTCTCACCGTCACGGGTACTCTGTTCTGACGAGCCATGTTTGGCTCCTTTCTTACCCACGCGCTCGTTGTGCGCGGGGCATCTGCGGCACTCTTCACCACACAGCACCATGCTGCATGAATTGAAGAGTATACTTTTCCACATATACTTATGCCACAAAATGGGGTGGTTTTTTGAATCCTATGGACCTAGAATTATTACTAATCTGAGGAGACTCTTACCATGGCAATCACTTTGAATCAAGTTTCGAACGAGAAACTGCGCGCAGACCTAGCGCGTGCCCTGAAGACCTACGAAAATGTCCCTGACAAGGGGCACGGCAGCGAACACATCGAGCAGGTCGTGAACATGGCACAGCGACTCGCTGCGTCTTCGGGTAGGAAAGTCAACCCGGACCACCTGTTGGCCGCGGGTGTTCTCCACGACATCGCACGTGAGCATGAACGTGTTACCGGAGAAGATCACGCTTTGGCGGGTGTTCGTATGGCACCCGAATATCTTGGCGGCGTGAACCCTGCAGGACAAAGAGCTATCTTGCACGCCATCGGTGAGCACAGATCAACAACTGGAAACCCGAAAACACGTCTAGCCAAGATTCTGGCCGACGCTGACAGACTTCCTGACATCGCTGACCGTGACATCATGTTCAGGAGGTTTGTCCAGTACAGACGCGCACGCGGAGTCTCTGACGCACAGATACCAAGTAACTCGCTGGAATATATGCGAAATTGGTATCCGCGTGTTTCGGCAGAGTTCAACACGCCGGAGGCCAAGAAAATAGTCGGAGAGTCGAAAGACTACTGGACTGGGCTCATGAACGACCCCGTCAAATGGGAAGAAGCCTTCCAGCCATATCTGGTCGAGAAGACTTCTGCATACGAACTAGGATGCAGAATTGCCTTGGAACAGTGCATGGCGCGCTGAAATCGTATGTAAAAAAAAACGGCACCTCTTCCCTGCGGAAGAGATGCCGTACTCCGCGTTCCCACGTCGCCGTTACCCAAAAGCCCGTAGGCAGGGCCAGGCCACCTCCTTGCGGTGTCCACGGCGTAGGAGCGCTACTACTTGAATTGAAGAACACTATTTTCCGCATATACTTATGCCACAAAATGGGGTGGTTTTTTGAATCCCAAGAGCTTTTGGCGGGCGTATCAGGAGGAGAAATAACCAAGACAATGGTATAGGAGTAATAACCAAGCGGGGCCAGTAAGCTGCGGAGCCGTATACACTGTTGCACACCCCTCCCGAATTATAAAATCCTATCCCCATTATGGTATAATAATATAGGCAGGAAAACCATTTTCGGACCTGCAGATATTACGTTCTCCCAAACAAGAAGAAACAGCGCCTTCCAATTGAGGGCGCCAAAGAGCTCCGTCGTTTGCGGAGCGAAGGAGGTTCTATGTCGAAGAAGAATCGAATTCCTGCCATCGTGAGAGAAGTGTTGCGCTCGGTTCCCGCTGCGGCGGGAAAGGTCGTGTTCGAGTTCTCGGTCCGCGAGGACCGAGACATCCTCGCGGACGCCAAGTGCGTCCGCGTCGTCTTCGAGGGCGGGGAGCGCATCGAGGCCCTCGTGTGGGCCTCGGCCCCCGATCCCTACCGGAACTACACTGTGCTCACCGCACAGTGCAAAGTTCCCGGTGGTAGTTGGGAGCAAGTTCCCAACTACCGCGGCGACCGAAAGGTTGCCGTGGAATTCCTCCGCGCCGCGGCGCGGCGGTTCCGTGCGATGCTGGAGGCCGGCGGGGCCGAGAGCATCGATGAAGTCCTGGCGGGCTTCGAGGCCGCCAGGTGGATGGCGACCTCGCTTCGTTGATGGCGGGGACCCCGGGAACGTTGTTCCCGGGGTTTTCTTTTCTTTGATTCGTTTCACACTTGCTGCCTTGGATCCCAAAGCGCTTGAACAGTGCAAGCAAGCCTGGTTTGAGGCGGTAAACCAGCTGCCGGAAGAAGGTAGGCGATTGTTGTTGAACTCGGCTCGCCGAGCTGGTTTTCTTGATTGAAAAGGAGAATATAGTGAAATTCTACGAAGTCATTTTCAGAGAACACGTGGCGTATCGGTTCGTTGTTGCGGCGCCGGACCGCGAGACCGCTTCGCTGTGGGCGGAAACAAACCAGGCGGAAATCTGTGGGAGCAACACCGCGCGGCAAACCGTCGAGGAGCGCGGTTGCGAAGAGCTGCGCGAAATTACGCTCGGCGACACCGGTGTCGTGGATGTCCCCCTCGCGGTTTCGCGGGTGGTCATTGACAGTGATGGCGGTGCCGTGCCGTCAGAACACACGCAAATCCAACCTACGGTTGTTTACATTCGTGACGATGGTTGGAGTCTCGGTGCTCCTGAGCATTTTCGCAGCGTCGCTTTTGCGATGTGGCGTGACAAGTGGGTGGCGATGCTCACCTGGGATGGCTACAAGTGGTTGTATCGGCGGCTTTCCCGCGTGGAAGCGAGTCTATAATGGGCCGTGAAATAAAACGTGTTCCGCTGGACTTCGATTGGCCGCTCCAAAAGGTATAGGGAGGTGTTGTAATGGTAAAAAAATTCGTCATGGAGTTCGAGGAGGAGCATCTCAAGGAAGGAGCGGTTTGTCCCTTCTGTGGCAGCGGCGACGTCAACGGAGACTCCGTCGACATAGTCGGGAGCTCGGCGATGCAGGATTGCGCATGTAGCTCCTGCGGAAAGAAATGGCGCGACGAATACGTGTTGACGTACGTTCGCGCACTGGAGTAAGCCATGGGAGCCTACGATTTCAAATCGCTCTACGAGCACCTCAACCACCGCATCACCCTCGCAACCTACGGTCGTGCAGCCGATGGTGGGGAGCATGACCCTAGCATGGAAAACGAAGTCGCCAACGTTGCCGTTGAGTGCGAGGACTGCAACTGTGTGCTGTTGGACTTCGACAATCCCGGGAATGGGGACTACTCGGACACAGGCGAAGTCCTCAAAGTCGCGGTACACTCGAAGCCTCCGAAGCGACTGGACCGCAAGCGCGAACTCGTCCTGAAGCTCTCCAACGGCTGGTCCATTCGGATAGGACCGGGGGAAGAGTACCAGTGGGGGGCCTACGCCCGCGTCTGTGACAAACGTGGACGCGAAGTAGTCTACTACGACAAGGCCGAGTGGGAAGCGTCGCCCGAGGAAGTCATAGGGTGCATTTTCTCTTGTGCCTTCAATCAAGGGAGGATGCGATGACCATTCACGACACGGTTACGCTGAGCCTTCGCATTGACATCACCTTCAAGCTGAATGGCGAAAGCGTACAAGACGCCATCAACCGTCTGGCTGCCATCCCTGACTGCCTTGCCGGGGAAGGACTGTTTACTGGCGACGGCCCTGCCGAAGTCGAGAGCTGGACGGCGCACGTTGACAGGGAGGAAACGTGAAGACTTGCCCCAAATGCGGCGGCCCACTGCGGGCTGCCTACAAAGAACATGTCGATTACCCCGTTTCGGACATCTCCGAAGACGGAACGATTGACATTGAAGAACACAACGCTAACCAGTACGACATCGACTTCATTCACATCGGGTGCGACAAGTGCGACAAGTACTGGTACTCGGTCGGCGACTTCATCGAAGAGTGCAAGGAGACCAAGAATGCCGATGATAACGACGGCGCTGTTCCGTTCGTAGCAATCGGACCAGAAGACCTCGATGACACCCAAGAAGTCCACGCCGGCGACGAAGTGCTGTGTCCTACTTGCAACGAGTGGCATCCGCTTTTCGCGAGCAAGAATGCGAACGGCGAAGACACCGAACTGCTCCTGGCCTACAAGTGCGCCGACAAGATGTACATCGCGGCCGTCAGCAACAAGCTCATTATCAGGTGGCCGAAGGGGCCGGGGGTGGCGAAATTTCGAAAGAGAGGTTTTTGATGAAGCGTGCGGTATTTCGGTGTTGGTACGAAGACGACGGCGGCAAGTACGGAAGAAAAATAAGCCGGGGCAGATACCAGGTGATCGAGTGGATCGACGTGTGGAGTGCTTGCGGGCAAGATGCGGAAGACGGTCCACGTTACAGCGTGGAACTGTCAGAAATTGATCTCGACGCCATCGGCGAAGTCAACAAGACCAGAGCACTCGAGTCCTGCGGCTGGATTCAGAATCCTCCCGCGAGCGGACTGAATGAACCGATGATCGTCGAGGCACTTCACGGGTACGGTTGTCGTGCGCCGCTGGGGTCGTGGAACGGGAACAGCCTCAAGAAGCTGATGGCGCAGGCCCGTCAGCGTGCCTCCGAGCTCGACGACGCGCAGGCCCACGAGGAAGCGCTGAGCCAGCCTGTCAACGCTCTCGGGGCCACGGCGCGAGAGTACATGCAAGGAGATCTCATGTCCGCCGTTGATCGCGGTTGCCGCGAGGGCCGGGCGAATGCGCAAATCGTGGCCAAGATGCACGGGGTGAAGCAGGAGGACATCGACGCGGTGAACGGCAAGCCTCTGCCCCAAGGGGTTTGTGCGTCGATCAATTTGCACAGGATCGACAGCGACGATCCTTTGGCGTTCGTAACGGGGTACATGGATGCGATGGCAGGCGCAGGGTTGGCTGATGGGCCAGATTTCAAACGAAAGGATCTGGCGAAGGAGTACATTCGCGGCTACCAACTCGGGGTAGACGTGAAGGCCGGAGACAAACCGAGGCCGGAGTGGGAAAGATAGGAGGAGACATGGCACGCGCTCCTGAAGGGTATGAGACCAAGAAGACCAAGGATATTACGATTATGATAGAGTCGCGTGAGACGGTGCATATTCATCAGGTGCACACGTACGATGCGCCGGCGGCGTCGAAGGTCGGTGGGCTTTACAGCAGCGGTGGTGATGTGATCGAAACGCCGTTCAATTTCGTGCCGGTGTATATGTATCGCACCCCCTCCACACCTTCCGTGAGGTTTGGGCAGGGGGAGGAATGGCCACGGAGCGACACGATTATGCTGGTTCTCAGCGAGGACTCCTACCGACTGTACCAGCTGGTTTTCAGCGGGCCTTCTTCGTCTTACTACGCGGGACTAATCATTCGGCATGTGCAGCAGGGGCTTTCCCTCTGGGAGAATGTCTTCCAACTCAACACCAAGCACACCGAGCAAAGAACCGGTGACAGCCCGTACTACGCTTTCACTGCAAAGGTGGTCGGCCGCCAAACGGACAGCAAATTATCCGTTTTGGCACAGCGTGTCTACGAGCAGTACGGGACGATGCGGCGAGCGCTGCAAGAAAAATCGAGCGAAGTTAAGGCGCCTTCTCCTGAGTCAATGCAGATGGTGCACGTTCTGGCGGAAGACGGGAAGTCGGGAGCGGTGTTTGCTTTCCCAGATACCCCTCCGGTGATCTTGATTCGGAAGACAAAGGGCAAGAAGAAGACAAAGGGCAAGAAGAGGTAAAGTCCGCAAGGGCTCCGGGCGTCATTGCCCGGAGCCCTTTTTTCTTTAGATCCCACACCCTACTATTCGGGTATGCTGCCCAACGACTTTTTGAAAATTGCGTACATGCGCGGAAAAACAGCTGTCGCGGTTGAAGCCAACATCCCAGCGGGGCTGCTCGCCGCCATGGGTGCCGGCGGTGCCCTGGGCACGTGGGCCGGAAGCCCGACGAGCAGTATCTCCGGCGGCCTCGCTGGCGCTGGGCTCGGCGCCGCAATGTACGGCGCTGGCAGACTTGCCTTGCGTGGGCAAGACGAGTTGCAGCGTTTGCGGCAATTCGCTGGGCGCGGAGGAAGTACGCTTGCTCCGCAAGTCGAGCGGCTTGCCAAGACAGCCCCCGCCGCCGAGCGGCTGACCAAGTATCTGCCACACGCCGTGGGCGCCGCGGCTCTCGCCGCGGCAGGGCTGGGGCTTTACGCGCTGTTGCGCAAATCACCCGAACAGGTGATGGCAGAACGCGCGAACGTCATGTCGCCGGAGCAGTGGGCTGCGTTGCAACAGCGTGCGCAGATGCAAGCGTGGGAACAGTCGATGGGGCTCACACCGACGGAATATCCCGCCGAAGTCCAGGAGGCGTAGCGTGCACGAAACAGCGTACCAGTTCGGGGTGCAACGAGCTCTCATCGAAGCTGGGCTCATAAAAGAAGCCGGCCCTCTGATGTCCGCGGTGCGGAATGCAGCCCAGGCGTCTGGTCTGAAAAAGTGGGTAGTGGCGCCGGCTCTTTCGACGGCGCTCGGCGCCGGCGCCGGGGCATTGACCGCCGGGGAGGGGGATCGCACTCGCGGTGCGCTCATCGGCGGGCTCGGCGGCCTCGCTTTCGGCGCGGGACGTGCGGCCGGGCGCGGGAAGCTGGACCTCGCGCGAGCGCAGATGGGACAGCGCATCGAACGGCGCATGGCCGGGCCGAAGAAAAGCTCCACAGGGTTCTTGCCCCAGCAGCGAGCCAAGCGGTTGACGGAGGTGACGAAGCAGGAGATGGCGCGTCGGCCGCGCATGCCTGGCGTCTCGGGCAAAGCGAAAACGTGGAGTGACTGGATGGGACGGCGCGCGCTGGCCGGCAACGTGCTCGGCGCCGGCGCCGGACTCGGAACCATCGCCGTGGCGAACAAGCTCATCCCCCAAGCAGAACCGCCGGGGCTCACGACGTCGATGGGCGACTGGTTGCAGTTCACGCCGGAAACACAAGCGCAGTTGCAGCAGTACATGCCGCTTGCGCAGCAGGCGATGGGAATCACGCCTGAGATGATGGCGCAGCAAGCGCAGATACAGCAGGCCCAGGCGGCGGGCTACGAGCCGACGGCGATTCAGGACGTAACCAGCTATCAACCGGGGTACTGACGCGTGACGCCTTACGACATCGGCGCCTTTCTGGCGCTGTGCGACACCGGACTCGCCAAGACAGCGAGTGTCGCTGGCCTCGCTGAAGCGCTGGCCACTCTGGCTGTCGCGGACAAGGGGCGTGCGCTGGCGCGTCGCAGCTTGGGGCTCGAGCCGCCCTCCTGGCGCCGGGTCTCTCCGTTGGACTTCGCTGTTTCAGAAGCGGAATTGCTGGGACGCAATTTGGGCTTGACAGAACCTGCGGAACCTGTTACCACGACGCCTCCTCTGGCGTCTTCTTCTGATCCGGGCCTAGTGTCGGAGACGGCGCCGGCGCCTCTCCCAAATACCGTGGGAGAAGCGCCGGCGCTGGCAGTAGCGCCCGCAACGCTCGCAACGCCCGCAGCGACTCTTCCAGAAGATCAAGCTATGCGTGCCGCGTCGACCACGTCGTAATCGTCCCCTCAGAGGCTCCGGTGCCCGTGCCTGCGAAGGTGCCCGACGACGTCGGCGCTGGTGCGAAATTTTTTAGCTTCTGTGGGGGTTTGAGTGCGCCGAAGCTCATGTCGCGTTGGACGAGATCTGTCGAGTTGGGCGCGGGGAGTTCCGGGCGTCCGGATCCGAGCCGCGCGTCGATGAGGGCGAGTTTGACGCCGAGTTCGTAGGCGGCGTTTTTTTCGCCGCCTTCGCGCAAACGCATCCGAATGAAGGCGCTCGGGCGCCGCCGTTTGCAGTCGTCTACTTTCTCGGCGGCGCGCTTGATGGCGGCGACTTTCTGCCCGGGGTCTTCCGTCATGACTTTCTTGAACTGCGCAAGCGTCATGATGGTCATCGACCGGAAGAAATCGGGGCGGTTGTATTGTTTCAAATAGGCACGCTTGGCTGCATCTGGAGAGTCGTAACCCAGCATTGTTTTATCTTCATCATATTCACCTGGTTTGTCAGGGTGATCCTTCGGGAAGTTCTGGTGGATCACGTAGACCATCTTCGCGTTCGGATTCGGACCCAGATACACATCGAGCTTGTCGCGATCGGCGCCTGCTTTGGCGTTCGCGATCTCGCCGTAATGGTACTTCATCCGCGTGCGCCATGTGCGCCCGCTCGCGTCTTTCCCTTCGCGGATGGAGCCCGCGAGGTTTTCGATGTTGATTTTGATTCCCTGCACCTCAGCCGTTCCGACGAACGGATACTTGCTGCGGTTGGGGACGGGCGGTGGGCCGATTTTGATTTCAGACATGCCGGAATAATAGGCTAGTTCCGGCGGTGTGTCTTGTTGGAGACGGGGAAGAAAACTATCATTGACAGAGACAACGGATCAAGTGCAACCGGACTCCGAAAGGAAAATTTCAATGACTACACTGGAAGAGTGTTACGAAGCAGGCGTGAAACAGGCGATGGCAGAGGCTGGGATGTTGAAAGAGGCAGTACCGCTTGGGGCCGTGCGCGCTGCGCAGGAGTCTCTGAGAAACTTTACGAGTGCAGTGGGGAGAGGCGCAGGAGGTGCGGTCGTTGGCGGTACGCTGGGTGGGCTGACGGGTGATGAGGATTCCAACCTTGCGGCGCGTATCCTGGCCGGCGCCGGTGTTGGTGCAGGTCTGGGTGTGGGTAGCGTTCCGGCGGAAAATTTGATCCGGAAGCTCATCGCTTCCGGTCGTTCCACTGCGCCCATCAAGCAGTTGCGCAAATCAGTCCGTTAATTCTAGCAACCCCGCTTCCTCGAGTGCCAGCTTCACGCCGGTTTCGTAGAGCTCGGAGCTCTTTTCCTGCCCCTGCTTCTTGACCTTGTAGGGGAGGTCTTCCTTGTTCTTGGTCTCGCGCTCCCACTCTTTGACTTTCGATTTTGAGATTTCTCCGCGATCAGCCATTGCATGAAATAAACGCCTCTGACTCTCACTCTTAAACGGCATCGTCGCCTCCGGGGTACAAGTGGTCTTTGTTGCCAAAATAATAGGCTGATTAGCGCGTGGCTGCAATTTGCCTAGAGAATCGGCACGCTGCTCAAAAGGATCGTCGCCGTTCCGCCCAAATTCGCGCCGTGAATGGCCGTCGCAATTGCGAGGCAGGCGTCGGGTCGTGGCAAATTCGCGGCCGTGTTCGCAAGAAACAGGGGCAGCAGAATCGCCGCGAGCCCGGGCAGCGCGGGCGGGGGCGTGATCGCCAGCGCTCCGGTGAAGTACAGCGGCGGAGACGCCGCCAGCGCCGCCCACAGCGCGACCATCGCATTCTGGATGGACACTGCGCCCATCCCGGGCGCGGAGATGCCGATCAGCGCACCCCGAACCGCCGCGCTGGGTGCGCTTTGTAGCGCCGGTTGCGTAACGGGAACCACGCCCGCGACCGCACCGTTGAAGTACCCAATAATGGCGCGGGTCCACACGTCGATGACGCGGACTTCGTCGCCAAGCTCGGTGGCTTCGAGGATGCCGTCACGCAGTACGTTGGGGAGCAGCACGCAGGCATCGTAGGCGTTTTTATCCTTTCCGACAAGGATTTACCTAGTAAATTGCCGCAACTCACTGCCTAGCCTACCATTGATGCGGACTTCGCGCGGCCGAACAGACAAAAGAGCCAATAAAACAGAAGTCTACACATCGGCTGCGTGAGAGCGGTACTGAACACCGCGGGAGGTCGGGGTGGACCGATTCTACAAGCTGGGTGTTGACCTTGCCGTAGCCGAGGCACTCGGGAAGAAAATTGGCATCGATTGGGACAAGGCGGAGTTTGCGCCGTCGGATTTGCAGGCGGGGTACGACGTGGAGCTCGAGCACGGCAAGCGCGATTCCGAAACGAACGTCACGAGCGACGACCCGGAGACGACTGCGCGGATTGCGTGGGCGCACCTGAAAGAAATTCCGGACTACTACCAGCGGCTTGCCAAGATGGAGAAGAAAGGCGACACGGAAGAAGGCGGCGGGCCTTCCACACCGATCGATGTGCCGGCGGTGCACAAGTGGTTGGCTGGACTCGGCGCCTCACCGGAAGACATACAGGTCCACGAGTACGCCGACGAAAAGGGATACAACGTTCACAATCTAGAAACAGTTCTATACGATCTGGCTTTCCGAAAAGCGAGGAACGACAATGTGTAAGCGCGCTGTGGTTTTGATCGTGGCGTTACTCATTCTCGGTTGGACACCGACGACAACGACGGTCGCGTCTGACTGGACGCTTCTCTGCCAGGAGAGCGTCGGGCGCTTCCAAACGGTTGGATTCAAGTTGCACAACACGGGCGCGAATCCGCTGACGGACTGCGTGATCGAGACCTGGGTTGGCCCCGCTACGACGGACTGGATGAGCTACTACACCTGGACCAGTTGCACGACGCTCGCGGCGGGGGGCAAGACAGTTTTTGAGGTCATGGGGAACTCGAACGAGAAGTTCCGCGTACGGGCGAAATCGGCGGCGGGAACGACGGTATCTTGCCGGCCCTACGGAATCTGAGGCCCGCCGTGATTTGGCTTCGATCACTTATCATTTCGCTGTCACTTTTTGTCGCGGGCTTTTGCCCTGTTGTCATCGAAAATGGGGTCCAGCACAGCCTGTGTGACCAGGTTTTCGATGGGGATGTGACTCTGAATGGAACTGTTACCATCCCCGGCGGAACGATCGATCCCACGGCTGCGAAGAAGACCACCGTGGGAATTACGTACTACGTGAGAACGACCGGAAGCGATTTGAATGACTGCCTCGCGGTTGGGACAGCTTGTCTGACTCCCCAAGCAGCACTTGATAAAATTCCAGAGTTTATCGGCCACGCGATGGTCGTGGATATCGGCACGGGTACGTTTGGCGGTTTTGTACTCAAGCCGCGGATTTATACCGATAACACAGTTTCGCTGACAATCAAGGGCACTCTCGGTTTGGTGACTCCCGCGACAGGCACCAATGCGGGAACTGCGACGAGTGGTGATACGTTTAATTGTACTGATTCAGGGCAGACATGGACTGCCAACGATTTGCGCGGAAAGCTGGCTTTGGTCAACGGCGAATACCGTGTGATTCGCACGAACACGGCGACAAGCATGGAGCTCGTCGGTCCGCTCGCAGCCACGTGCAGCGGTAAGGCTTATCAGATCGTAGAGCAGAAGACGATCCTGAATACGGCCAACACCATTGGAACTGAAGTTATCAGTGTTTACAATCAGACAAGTACCGGTGCGATTGGTAGATGGTTTTTACAAGATATACGCGTTGATTCTCCGGGTGCTGTAACGCGGGGAATTTATAGTGGGCAAGGAAGTTCGGGAAATCTTCAACGTCTTGCCGTTTATTCCCAAGCGGGGCAGACGGGTATTTTTGTTTCACGACCATTGCAAAGTGCTAACGAAAACGATCTCTACGTGAATGGTGGCGCTACTGGGTTCAACTGGACGAGTGTGTATTCGTCTGGAACTAATGTATCTAGGCATTATTCCTACGGTGCATCTGACTCTGGCGCGCAAATTTGGTATTCAGATCAATTTGTTAGTAATTACTTGTACGTAGACAATGCTGCTTACGGAGTGCGACTTTATTATTCTTTTCAAATAAACCTTAATCGTCCGTTTATGTCGTCGATAACGACTTATGGCGTTCGAACGCGGGATGTTACGTATCTTTCTCTAACTGGGGTGGGTAACATTTCTTCGACAGGAACAGCATTGTATATCATCACGGGTGGTGACACAGTAGTTACAGACATGACACTAAAAAGTACCAATTCTCATGCTATTATGGCGGGAATCGGAATCGGTTCGGAAGCCAAAGGTGGCTACCTATACGTATCGAATTCGACACTGAAGGACAACGGGGGCAGCGCTATCTACGCTGCAGGGCCAGGAACGTCAGTCCGGGTCAACTCGGTTGCTACGGCAGGCGGAACGGGCAACACGCGCTTCGGGATTGAGCTTGAGGATGGTGCTCAGGCCTACGTGCGCAGCGGAATCATCGCCAATCCCCTGACGGGCACCATGGGCAACGCTACCATCGAGGATGCCAAAACGGTGCTCACGTGGTCCACTGATTTCGCGACAAACCTATCTAGTGTCTGGGATCAGAATTCTGGCTGCCGGATCAAGAGGAGAGACTAACGTGGCGTACACTCCACCGACGCAGGTCATCGGCACTGGGTTCAAAGTCAGCACTATTTTTGCAACTACTTCGGATATCACGCTGTACGTTCGCACAACTGGCGATGATTCGAATACGGGTTTGGCGACGGGGACAGCGCTGCTCACTGTTCAGGAAGCGATCAACAGGATTCCCTCGTCGATCGGGCACACGGTCGTGATTGATATCGGTGAGGGTACTTTCGGCGGATTTACGCTTCCTACCAAGTCGTACACGGCATCAACGGCGTCACTCACCATCAAAGGTGTCACGGCGACGGCAACGGGATTGGCGAGTGGGACAGCCAGTGGGACTGCTACAGGCGGTACAACGCTGACTCTTGTGGATAGTGGCCAGTCGTGGACTGCGAATGATCTGCGCGGGCGTATGGCGTTGGTTGACGGGGAGTATCGTGTTATTTACTCAAACGACGCAACTTCTTTGGTTTTCGTTGGACCGTTCACTCTGACCACGAGTGGGAAAGCGTATGAGGTCGTTGAACAGAAGACCATTCTTAATACTTTGGGGTCAAGTGACACTGTTGTATTGATTTCTGGGCAAGTCGCAACTAAATCTTACACAGCGGGTGTGAATCCACCGTGGGCAATTCAAGATATAAAAATCACGACTCCATCTACCACGACATATTCAGGGGTCCAATGCACGGGTGGAAACGGAGGAATTATCGCGCGTGTAGCTATTACATCCCAGGCAGGTCAGCAGGGTTTACGTTTGTATGATCTTTGGGGAAATTATAGTATTTATGATGTATATATTACTGCTGGAGCTTATGGTTTATATCAAAGGGGCGGTGCGCAAGCAATAAATGCGGCGCCTATAAATAGAATATTTTGTTATAATTGCACGACTGTTGGTATATATGCGACAAACTCACCATTTCCCAACACGTATGACGCTTATATCAATTCGTGTCCTATAGGAATTCAGAGTATATACTGTAGTTTATCGCAACATCTTAATTGTCACGTAGAATCTTGCTCTACTACGGGAATTCTTTCGCAAAATGATGGCAGGTTGAATGTAAATGGTTCCCGCTTACTGATTTCTGCTTGTGGCATTGGTGTTACGGCTCAGGCAACTAGAAGTGTACGGTTAACTGGTACGACGATCATACAAAGTAGCACCAGCCATGGCGTACAAATTGGTGATGGGGTGGGTGACTGGCCAACAGCATATAATTTGTACGTTGACAGCTCTAAAATAATCAATAACGGAGGCAGTGGTATATACGCTCGAGGAGCTTGTCAGGTTTATATTAATAGCTTGGGTACCTCTGGGGGAACTGGAAATACTCGTTTTGGTATCGAACTCGAAGATGGCGCTCAGGCTCTTGTTCGTAGCGGGATCATCGCCAATCCCCTAACGGGTGCTATGGGCGATGCAGCAATCGACGATTTCAAAACTGTACTTACGTGGTCAACAGATTTCGCAGCGAAC
>Ga0209253_10001855_pt1 | contig 18627 bp, 17 predicted proteins | sample FrelakmetBRP12BR_FD_187145 | JGI IMG/M metagenome (GOLD analysis project Ga0209253, IMG submission 187145) | Freshwater lake sediment microbial communities from the University of Notre Dame, USA, for methane emissions studies - BRP12 BR (SPAdes)... | ecosystem: Environmental > Aquatic >... | reverse complement strand
GTACCGTTCGGCCGCAGCCGGTTCTTGACGGCGGTGGAGCAAGCGAGGTAAAGGAAGAGGAGAGGTTTCTTCCATGTCGCACGTCGCCACAGGGTTGGACGTTTTCAGGGATGAGTCCTGGAAGCAGTGGGAAAAGCACCGACTGGGCTTGCTGTCCAATCAGGCCTCGCTGGACTCCCGCTGCCGCACGGCGGCAACAGTGATCTCACAAGTTCTTCCCGGACGGCTCAAGGCCCTTTTTGGACCCCAGCACGGGTTCGGCGGAGAGGATCAGGACAACATGATCGAAACGGGTCACTCTCGTGACCGTGGACTGAACCTCCCTGTTTTCAGCCTCTATTCAGAGGTCCGGGAGCCTTCCTCAGAGATGTTGGATCTGATTGACGGCCTGATCATTGATCTGCAGGACGTGGGGACGAGAGTCTACACCTTCGCCTCCACCCTGCTCGGCTGCATGAGGGCGGCGGGCCGCTCATCAAAGAAAGTGATTGTCCTGGATCGACCGAATCCCCTTGGCGGCGAGAGGGTGGAGGGGAACCTTCTCAAGCCTGAACTCTATTCATTTGTGGGCCCCTACCGCCTTCCCATGCGCCATGGTCTGACCCTGGGAGAGATGGCTCGCCTTTTCAATCACGTTTTCTCTCTTGATTGTGATCTCCACGTGGTCCCCCTGAAGGGATGGCGCCGCAGCATGCTCTGGCAGGAAACCGGTTTAAGATGGATGATGCCCTCGCCAAACATGCCCCTGCCCGAAACCGCCATGGTTTATCCAGGCCAGGTTCTCTGGGAAGGGACCAATGTCTCTGAAGGAAGAGGTACCTGCCGTCCTTTTGAGATGTTCGGAGCTCCCTTTCTCGATCCAAAGGGGATCCGGAACAGGCTTCAGCCCGAAGATGCGGAGGGATGTCTTCTGCAGGATATTTCTTTCCTCCCCACCTTTAACAAGTGGCAAGGGGAACTCTGCCGGGGTTTCTTCATCCATGTCACGAATCCTCTCACGTTCCAGCCCTATCGGTTCTCCCTCTCTCTCCTTTCAGCAATCCTGGCTAACCATCGCCGGGACTTCAGATGGAAAGAGCCTCCCTACGAGTATGAGTACAACAGGCTGCCGATTGATTTGATTCTGGGTGATTCTTCTTTGCGGGAAAGTATCGAGGGATCGGTGGAATTGAATTCGCTTCAGTCTTCGTGGGAAACGGAGTTGAGCAAATACCTTGAATGGCGAGAATCGTTTCTCCTATACCGTTGAAATAAAAACCCCTCGTCTTCAAGACGAAGGGTTCGTCAGTCTCTTTCAATGTTCAATGATCAATGATAAATGATTCTACTCTCCTCCCATGGCCTTTAGCAGTTTAACACCGATTTGTACGTATTCCTTGCCCAGTTTTTTCGAAATCCAATCTCTTGCGCTGGGCGATTTCAAGGTCATGGCGAGGAGTTCTCTCACCAGCTCACGTTCTTTCTTGTCGATCATCAGAAGGGCGCCGGTTTTGTCTGCCAAGCCAACCAGCACTTCGTTGTTGTCTTCCATTTCAGCCTTCACTTACTTTTTCTGCCCGCCACTGATCCATTTGTCTATCGCTTCTTTGTCGAAGCGCCAAACCCTTCCGATTCTGATTGCTGGTATTTTCCCCTCCGCTGCATATTTGCAAATGGTAATCTCATGGAGTTTTAGATACTTTGCTAGTTCTTTCGTGGTCATAATCTGTGGCATATCAAACTCCCCATTTCCTTATGCGAGGCATCTTATTGCTCGTTATTTTTGTATAATATTTATAATCCCTAAGGCCTATAAAGTCAATAAAAAACTGTTAATACTAGTTAAAAATATCTTATCTTTATATAGTTAGTTTCTATTGCCTTTTTACAAACTTCATTCTTAACAATTGAGGATAACTATAGGTTATGGAACGCAAAAAAATAGTGGGAATCCTCTTTATTGCTCTCCTTACCCTTTCCGCGGCAAAACCTTATGTGAAACAGGTTTATGATGGGGATACGATGGCTTTGAGCACAGGAGAACACGTGAGGTATCTAGGAGTGGATGCCCCTGAAATCGATCACCAAGGAGGCAAGAGCGACTTTATGGCCCATGAGGCAAGGGAACTGAACGCAAAGCTCGTTCAGGGCAAACAGATCAGATTGGAATTTGATCAAGAAAGAAACGACCGTCACGGTCGTCTTCTTGCTTATGTTTTCCTTGAAAACGGGGACATGGTCAATGCCCTGCTGGTGAAAAACGGCCTCGCTCTCGTGCTTCCGAAGCCGCCCAACCTCAAATATTTCTCTCTTTTACTCGATTCGCAAAGGCGAGCAATGGCTGAAAGGGTCGGAATCTGGCAGAAGGAACCTGAAAAACCGGAACGTTATTATATCGGCAACTCGGATTCCTATCGCTTCCACAGGCCGAGTTGCCCGCTTGGCAAGACCATATCCGGCCATCACCGTGTCCGATTTGAAAGTGGGTACAAAGCTTCCTGGGAGGGATACAGCCCTTGCAGTCAGTGCAAGCCGTAAAGGCAGCCCCCCAACCAGGGGATTTATCAATGTTCAATGATCAATGATTGGGTTGTATCTTATTTCAGCGTCTCGAGCTTCTTCTGCGCGATCTTGGCTTCGCTTGAGTTCGGGTGGTTCTTGACCACTCTGTTGAGAAGCAGTTTGGCGCTCGTCTGATCCTTGATTTCCAGAAAAGCAAAGCCCTGCCGCAACAAGGCACTGGGGACTTTGTTGCCCTTGGGATAGTTCTTGATCACCTCTTGATAAGCCAGGATCGCCTGCTCGTATTGCTTCAGGGCCATGTAGGATTCGCCGATCCAGAAGTGAGCGTTGTCCGCCCGATCGGATTTCGGGAACGTCTTGAGAAACGTCCTGAACCCTTCAACCGCCTCTTCGTATTTCCCATCCCTGTACAGGGCAATCGACTTGTCGTAAAGCTCCGTCTCCCTGCTTTTCGGCTCTACCGCCGCGGTCGGCGGTGTCTCCGGTTTAACCGCAGGGGGGGTCTCCACGGACTGGCCCGGCTTCGTTTGGCCAGGAGGGAGATTGAGGTACCGATGGTGCTGCTCGACCGTGCTCTCAAGGGTCGCCATTCTTTCGGACATGGTGCCTACACTCGATCGCATGGCGTCCTGATCCCCCAGGTCTCTTTCAACAGCGCGCTTCAAAAGCCGCTCGTTCTCCTCGATGCGTCCGTTCAATCTCCGAACCTGTTCCTCAACTCCATCGATATCCGTTCGCAGATTCACCTGCCCGGATCGGACCTTGGTGTCCAGAGCGTCCTCAAGGGATTTCACCCGCCTGTTGAGGGCGATAACCTGGTCGTTGAGGTAAGCGATGTCGTTGTCATAAAGACAGGAAGAAAGGAAAAGCAGCATCCCGAGCAAAACAAAAACATAGGCCTTTCTCGTCATGTCCTTGCACCCCCTCTATAGAGTATGAGCCGACCGGTTGCCCCGCGTCGGCTCTACCCTTGATCAAGTCTCTCGTCTAAAGGAGATGGAAACTACTTGGAGAGTCTGAAATCATCTCTTCTGTTCCTTTGCCAGCATTTCTCATTCTGCTCTTTACAAACCGGTTTTTCTTCGCCGAAGCTGATGGTGCTCATTCTGTCCATGGAAATTCCAAGCGCATTGAAGTACTTCTGAGCCGCCTTCGCTCTCCTCTCACCCAGAGCCATGTTGTACTCGTTGGTGCCGCGCTCGTCGGTGTTTCCTTCAATCCTGACCTTGAAGGAAGGATTGGCTCGCAGCCAGGCGGCCTTCTTCTCCAGGACCACTTTCGCTTCCGGTTTGATATCATACTTGTCGAAGTCGAAGAAAATGCCCTCGCCCTCGAACGCCCTGATCTCCTGAGCCATGTCCACACCCGCCGTTGAAGGCGCAGCGGGCGCAGGAACAGCCGGTTTCGGGGCGGCCGCTGCAGGGGCAGGGGCGGCTTCACCGGTGCCAATCTGTTTCTTTGCGCAGGAGCTCATCATCAGCATCGTCCCGCACGCAAACGCCAAAACAACCAAGACCATCACTAATTTTCTCATCACTCTTTCTACCTCCTTCATAATTCTAGTTTTTTTGCTAAACTTTTCCCTTCTAAATATGCCAACATAACACTTCAAATTCTCCATTTCAAGGTTTTAATACCCTTAATTTGATTTTTTTTTGCCACCTCTCTTTTACCCGGAATGATGCCCCCATAGCCCGAATGCGGATGATCCCTCGGCCCCCTCCGCACCTCAGAAGAACAGGTCCCCGGTTCAGGGCGACCAAGAGGGAGAGGTCTGCTCACCTTTGAAGTTTGTGATCCTCCTCTGATTCTGGCCGTTTGCATTCATCAGGTAAACGTGAAAACCGCCTTCCCTGCTGGAGCTGAACATGAGATGCCGGCCGTTCACGTACCAGGAGGGGTCTTCGTTGTTCCCCTGCCCCGCCGTCAGTTGCCTCAACCCTCTGCCGTCCGGGTCGATCGTGAAAATGTTGAACCGCCCTTCGTCCATCCCTGAGTAGGCGATTCTGTTCAGGCTGGACCAGTTGGGAGAGGTGTTGTACTTGCCCTCAAAAGTGATTCTCTCTTCCCTCCCGTTCGCGAGGTCCTTGACATAGATCTGGGGGCCTCCGGACCTGTTCGAAACAAAAGCGAACTTGGTGCCGTCCGGCGCGAAAGTGGGAGACACGTTGATCCCCCAGTGGTTGGTGAGACGATCCATGATCTTGCCGCTGAGATCAATGCGGTGGATGTCCATGTTGTCTCCCACGCTCAGGGTAAGGGCAACGCTTTGACCGTCGGGCGCCCAGGCTGCGCCGGTGTTCAATCCCTTCCGAGCCGAGACCTTGGTGGACCTTCCAGAGGCGACATCCATCAGGTAAAGGGCAGGCCCTTCCCCGTCCTTGTAGGAGTTGTAGAAAAGCTTGTCCCCCTGCGGAGACCACCGCGGCATCAGAGCAATGCTCTTGTCGTGGGTGACCTGTTTTACATTGTATCCGTCATAGTCGCAAATGTAGATTTCCTTGTTTCCTGTCGCCGTGCCTACAAAAGCCATCTTGGAAAGGAACATCCCTTTCTGTCCGGTGAGGAGATAGATGATGTCATTCGAAATCCGGTGCATCAAGGCCCTGTGGTCATCTACCCTGCCGAGGATTCTCTTGCCGAGGATCTGGCGGCCCCTGAACACGTCGAAGAGCCTCACTTCCGCCTCCACGCTCTGGCCGATGCAGCTGTAGCTCCCTTTCAGCAGGAGATCCGCACCGATCGTGCTCCAGTCCCTGAACTTGATCTCATCGACGGTGAAGGCCGCCTTGTTTTCTTCCAGGAACGCTGTCTTGTCCATGGGAATGAAGTAACCGCTCAGATCCAGATCATTGGAGATGACCCCGGGCAGGCCTGCGGCCAGATCCGGTTGCTCTCTGCTCTGGGAAGTGTCTCTGAAGTCAGGGATCGCGATTTTGATCTTCTGAACAGAGGGAGAGTTGATGTCGATAAAGATCTTGGCCTCGCTCAGACCCGGAAAAAGACACATGAAGACAACAGGGACGAGGAAGCTAATTATTCTTGAGGTCTTTAAGGCTAAAATTGATATAAAATTCATCATGAGTCATCCGATATCCTTCCGGAAAAGGGGGTAAAGGGTTGGATCGCTCGATGGCCTTCAGAACCGACTCATCAAAAAGCGCATCCGTAGAACGTTTTTCAAACCGAGTCTTGAGGATCGCGCCGTCGCTCTTCACCATGAGCACCACGGTCGATTCAGGGTCTCTTCCTCTTGCCAATTCTGGGGGGTAATGCCAGTTGCTCTTGATCAGGCTATAGACTTCCGCCACATAAATCTGCATGATCGTCCCGCCTGGCAGACCGCCGCCCCCTGTTCCTCCCGGCTGTCCTGTGCCTCCGCGGCCCCCTGCTTTGTTCTCCAGGTTTGCAAAGGCCTTGTCAAGGTGTTCTTCGGTTTTGACCTTCTTCTCTATCTTCGAGAGCGCCTTGTTGAGCAAGTCTGCGGGCGACTCTTTAGGTTTCTCTACCGGTGGCGTCTCCTTTTCAAGCGTTTTCTTGGCAATCACAACAGGTTTTTCTTCTCTTTTCGGTACCTCTTCGATTCTCTTGGCCCGCGTGTCTGGCTTTGAGACCGCTTCAGGTTTTGGAGGCGCTCCTCCCATGGTTTTGGCGCCTCCTCCGCCCGGCATCTCCACGAGGTTGACCTCGTAAATGATCCCGTCAAAAGACCGCCTGGCCGAGAAGGAATCCGGGATGAAAAGAATCGATGAAAAGACGGCTAAATGGAACACGACGGACAGGATGATCACGGGGCCCCACTTCACATCATCCTGAGTTCCTGTCATCCATCCGGCCTTCATGGGTTCACTCCACGGCTCACGCGGAAGGGCTGGGACCTTCCCGATCAATCCAGGGGCTGGGTCACCATGCCCAGCTTGGTGATGCCCGCTCTCTTCACCTCGGCCATGACCTTGATGACCACACCGTATGGAAGATCTTTGTCCGCCCGGAGAAGGACTTCTTTTTCTCTTCGATACTTGAAAATGGTCTCAACCTTTTGGCCAAGGTCTTCGATCTTGATGAGGTGATTCTCAAGGTAGATGTCCCCTTTTTTGTCCACCGTGAGGATCAGCGGGTCTTCCTGGCTCTTGATCGGTGCGGTTTTCGTTGTTGGAAGGTTCACCTCCATCCCCTGCATCATCATCGGAGCGGTCACCATGAAGATAACAAGCAACACCAGCATCACGTCCACGAGGGGTGTGACGTTGATGTCGGACATCAACCGCCTTCCTTTTTCAGAACTCATCGCCATCGGTTTATTCTCTTCCTCAGCCGTCGACAGGACCCGTTACCTACCCCCTCCGCTGTCGCTAGACCCCTTCCCTTCTCCCTCCCCCGCCTACTACTCCTCCTTAGAGGCCACACTCCTTTTAACAATCTGCCTTTCCACGAGGCTCAGGAAATCAGCGGCAAAAAGATCCATGTCAGACCGAAGACTCATCAGCTTGCTGCTGAAGTAGTTGAAGGCGACCACCGCCGGAATGGCTGCCGCAAGACCGGCTGCCGTAGCGATAAGGGCTTCCGAAATTCCCGGCGCCACCACGGCCAGATTAGCCGCCCCTTTCATGCCGATACCCCTGAAGGCCTCCATGATGCCCCAAACGGTCCCGAAGAGTCCAATGAACGGGGTCGTGTTGCCCGTGGTCGCAAGAAAAGAAATGGCCTTTTCCAGCCTGTTGCCCTGGTCGATCATGGTTTTCTTGAGCGCCCTCTCCACCACGTCCATCATGGAGAGCATAGGGGTGCCATTCTTGGTCCCGCTGGGATTTTGGATTTTGCCGAGCCTCTGCATCTCAGCGTATCCGGCTCTGAATAACTTCGCCACAGGGCTGGCGGTCAGATCGTTCGAATCATTGTAGAGTCTGTGAAAGGCCGGGTTGTTCCAGAACATTTCGAGAAAATAACCGTTTTCTTCCTTGGCTCTCCGGAACAGCCGCCATTTCATAAAAATAATCCCCCAGGAAACAACGGAAAACAAAAACAGGAGAAACAGCACACCCTTAACCACTAGCCCGGCGTGAATGATCATCTGCACAATGTCGCTTCCAAACGCCCCATCAAAAGATATCATCACACATTGTCCTCACAAGATGTTGTCTGTGTTCTTTTTATAACTACAAGATATAGCTTGGCAAGGATTATTTTCCCTTAACCTCCCAGAAGCTTTGACAAAAATAGTTCCAATGCAATGGTTATGCTCAGAAGCGGGTGCATGGTTTAGTCTGCTCAAGTTTCCAAATCGTCAGATGACCATTGGCGAGGTGAGCGGGTGGGGGTGCCTTTTGTAGAGTGACTGCCGTTAATCAAAAATTTCTTTGAATATCTTGTCATCCGCCTTCAAGCACCGCTCTTTGAGCAGGTTGTACTTTTCCAGGAGTTCCTTCCCCTCCGTGGTGAGCTGGGACCCGCGCTTCTTGTCGGTCTCCACCAGTTTTAATTTCAGGTAATTCTCTGTGACTTTGATCTTGCTCCAGACGCCTTTGTAGGACATCCTCATCGTCTTGGCCGTCTGGTTGATAGAGCCTGTGCTCTGGATAGTCTGCAGGATTTCCGCGCGCCCTTCCCCGATGATGATGTCCCCTTTGTCGTCCACGATCCATTGTCTTGATCTCAGTCTCAGCCTGGCCATTTCAAATGCCTCCCTACGGGTACGTGTTATTCGTTATCCGTTTTATCAGCTCTCAGCGATCAGCCTTCAAACAAAGAATACAGGAGACAGAATTCAGCATACAGAATAAAAATCCAAAAACTCACCACGAAAGCACGAAAGGACGAAGACACGAAAGAAGAGGGTTTCATAGACACTCTTGCCCTTTTTCGCCTGTCCTGAGCGCAGTCGAAGGGTGTTTTCCAATTTTCGTGCTTTCGTGATTGCTCCTCTGTTCTCCCTTGCTTTATATCACCCGTGCGCCCTGCACCGTGTACCTTGTACCGTCCCCTCTCTTCCATCCTTGCCAGGTTGCCCCACTATTCCATCATTCCGACTTACTGTTTACCGATGACTGTTGACTGATTACTGCCTTTTGCTGCTTACTGCCTACTGCGTACTTCCTACTGCCTACCGGGCTTTTCAGCCCACTTCCCTCCAGAACTCTCCGCTCTTGGACGGGTCGTAACCTCCCAGGGCCATCACCCTGTCTTTGAACTCCTGCGATCGAATCGTCTCCAGGAGGAGTCCCATCTGCGGGTTCTCGATCATGGAAGAAGGAATGATCAGATCATACTGCTCTTTTTCCAGGGGGATGAAATCCAGATCAAGCGCCCTTGCTGCCGCATAGATACCCACACCACAGTCCGCTGCTCCGCTCAACACATCCACCGCTACAGCCATGTGGGTGAATTCCTCGTGGTCATAGCCTTTGATGGATTCAGGTCTAATGCTCAGTTTCCCGAGCCGAAAATCAAAGAGCACCCTTGTGCCGGAACCGGCCTGACGATTGACAAAGGTGATTTCTTTTCTCGCCAGATCCTCCAGGCCCTTGATCCCCTTGGGGTTGCCCTTTGCCAAGATCAGACCCTGGTCCCTGAGAGCCAGATGAAAAACGCTGACCATGAGTCCCTTGAGATACCGCTTGATGTAGGAGATGTTGTACTCTCCTGTCTCCGTGTCGAGAAGGTGTGACCCCGCAAGGTGGCAGGTCCCCTTCCTCAGAGCCATCAAGCCGCCCAGGCTCCCCACGTTCCCTGAGGAGATCCGGATGTTGTGCCCTTTTCTCCTCATCTCATCTCCAATGAGATCGATGGTGATGTCGTGGCTGCCTATGACCACGAGAGTGTTTTGTATCTCTTCCTCATCCACGAGGAGCTCTGCCGCCGCCACTTCGTCCTGGCCTATTCCCTCAGAAAGAGCAGGGATGCGAATGATGCCCTCGGCCCTGGTGAGCGTCGTGATGGAGCCCGCAGCTCTTGGCAGAGGAGTCGCAACGATCTTGTCGCCCACCTTCCCGATGTTCACCCGAAGGAATTCTTCCACCCCTAGCTTAGACGGGAGATCCCTTGAAGGCTGGACGGGTATTGTCTTCACTTTCGGCGGCCGCAGCCCCTGGAACCTATGAAGCAGGGGTTGTGCAAACTGCTGGAAAGAAAAAGTCGCAGAAACCGTGTATCCCGGGTTCCCGATAACAGGCTTCCCTTTGACAATGCCCAGGATGGTCGGTTTTCCAGGCATCATCGCCACCCCGTGAACAAGAACCTCCCCCAACTCGGAAATGATATGGGCCGTGTAATCTTTGCTCCCCGCGGAAGAACCGGCATTGATGAGAACCATGTGGGCGTCGGATTCGATGGCCTGTACCAGCGCCTTGCGGATCTCATCTTCAAGATCAGGGACAATATCATAGACTACAGGGATTGCCTGACATTCACGAACAAGACCGGCCAGGATCAAGGAGTTGTACTCGATGATCTGGTTTTTCTTCAGCTGGGGTAACCCCGAAACTCTGCGGTAGGGAATGAGTTCAGAACCCGTAGGAATGATTACCACCTTTGGCTTCTGCCACACCTTCAAAGAGAAGACGCCCGCTGCCACCATGGCGCCTGCGTCATAGGGACGGATCCTGTGGTTCTGAGGCAGGAGCAGTTGGGTGGCGACAATATCCTCTCCCACTTTTCTTATGTTCTGCCACGGATAAGCGGGAGATCGGATTTCAAGGTGATCCTGATCCGGCTGGTGGAGCTTCTCGACCATGATCACCGCATTGAAACCCTCAGGGATAGCCTGCCCTGTGTTGATCCACAAGGCGTCCTGCCCCACCTTCAATGTCCTTGGCATTCTCTCCGTAGTTCCATAGGTTTCTTCAGCCTTGACTGCAATACCGTCCATAGCGGCCGAGTGATAGGTCGGCGCAGACATTTTCGCAAAGATGGGCTCCGCCGTCACACGGCCAAGCGATTCTTCCGTTCGAATCTCTTCCGCACCGCTCCTGAAATCTAGTCCGAACCTCGAGAAGAATTCTGTTCTCGCTTCATCGAGGGTCTTCATGGACAAATAAACGTTTCGCTTCACTTCCCTTCTCCTTCTTGGTTTTTCCCTTCTCTTTGCTTTTTCGCCGATCTCCGAGGCTCCGTAGCTCTGACCTCTGGCTTTTCTCTTTACTCTCCGCTCTTTACTCTAGCAGGATGCTGAAAAAGACCCTGCTCGCAGGTTGCTCAAAAACGATCAGATACAAGGCGCCTCCTTCGACAAGCTCAGGATGAACTCACCCGAGGAGTGAGTCGTACAGTCCAGTACGTCGCAACGACGAGGGGTGAGGGCAACGCCGTAGATGGGCGTTTTTCAGCAACCTGCTAGGCTTGTTTGAACCTCATCACCTCGACCTCTTGGCCTTGGTAAAGCCCTTCAGTGTTTCGGTCTATTCGCAGAAGACCGTCCGCTTCCACGAGCGTCGAAATGAGCCCGGATTTTCCGAAGATCGGCTCAGCGACCCATTCCCCGTCTTTTCGAATCAGCCTCACACGGATGAAATCATCTCTGCCGCTGGCCGATTCAATGTTCCGGCTCAGCCTCGCCAACACTTTGTTCTGCGGCTTTTCAGAAAAAGCCGTCTCTCCGCCAAGTCTTGCCAGGAAAGGCGTGAGAAACACCTCGGCCACCACCATCGCAGAGGCTGTGTGACCTGGCAGCCCGAAGATGGCCGTTGCACCTCTTCGCGCAATGATCGTCGGCTTGCCCGGGCTGATGGAGATACCGTGAACCAGCAGCTCCGTGTTTTCAATGGATTCAAAGACCTTTAGTGTCAAATCTCTAGTCCCGACTGAACTGCCTCCAGAGATCCACACGGTGTCTGTGGTCTCAAGGCTTTTAACGACCATGTTCCTGAGCTGTTCAAAATCATCCCGGCACAGACCAAGGGTGACCGGCTCCGCACCCTGCTGCTCGCAGAATGCACGGAGGGTGTAAGTGTTGATGTCTCTCACCTGCCCCGGTTTCGGCTTTCCCTGAATGGGGATCACCTCATCTCCTGTGGAGAGGATGGCCACTCTTGGTTTTCTGTGAACATGCACTTCAGTCACACCAAGCCCGGCAAGGACTCCCACATCCTGCGATCTGAGTCGCCGCCCCTTTTGAAGGACAACCGCCCCTCTTTTGAAGTCGTCGTCGGGCTGAATCACGTTCTCCTGAGGCGAGACGGCACGGGAGATTTCCAGCGTCGTTTGATCCATGCGGTGGCAGTACTCGACCATGACCACGCTGTCCGCCCCTCTCGGGACCATGCCGCCGGTGGAGATCTTTACGGCCTGACCGGGTGCGACAGTCATTGCAGGGACCTGCCCCATTCCCACCTCGCCGACAATCTCCAGCAGAGCCGGCAGACTCTCCGTCGCCCCGAAGGAATCCTTGGCTTTTATGGCGTATCCATCCATAGAGGTTCGCTGAAAACCGGGAAGATCCTCTGGAGAAACGATTTCCTTGCTCAACACCCGGCCGAAGGCCCTGTCCAGCAGAACGCTCTCTTCTCCCACCGGCAGAAATCCCTGAACCAGCTCCAGCACTTCTTCTGTTGTCTTCACATTGAAGAACACCATCGAACTCCGTTATAGGCTCACCGTTATCCTTTGTCCGCTGATAGAAAGCGATCAGACGTCACGCAGAGAATACAGTAGTCCCCGGTTGAATGGAACTACAGGGGCATTCAACGGGGCAAGCAGTAGACAGAAGAAAACCCCATCACGAAAGCACGAAACCATCCCCTCTTCTTTCGTGCCTTCGTCCCTTCGTGCTTTCGTGATTGCTTCTTTTTCTCCTTTTCTACTGTCTTCTGTATTCCGTCTTCTTTCTTTATATATCTACTCTGATATATCCATGCAACACAAATCTCCATTACATTGGCAAGGCTCGGACTTGGATTTCGCTTGGCTTTTGCAGCTCCTTTGTCGCATAATTCCTTCGTAGCCTCTGCTGATAGCTGAACGCTGACAGCTGATGGCTTTCTTCTGTTTACTGTCTTCTGTATTCTGTATTCTTGCTATTTTAACTTTAGGCGCTTCTCCCTATGTCTTACCTCAAACACATTTACTGGCTCACGAAAGAGGAAGTCTCTCGGCTTGAAGAACAACTTGCAGCGCGTGGCATCAAGATGAAGTCTGCGAGGGGGGTTGTCTGCTCACCTCTGGATGTAATGAACAAGATTTCCTGTGTGGCTCCGGAAGTGTGGGATGAAACTTGCGCAAGGCAGGGAAGCTGGTACAGGGCTTCAGACAAGAGCGGCCTCTTCCTGGTGATCAGTTCTTTTGATGTGGAGGAGCTTCAAGATAAGAAGGCTGGAACCATCAGGGGGGTCGATTTTCATCCCCCAAGGGTCGCAACCTTGGAAGACAAAAAGGCGCTGGCAGGCGATCCCGATTTTGATCGAAAGGTGCCCGCACGATGGAGGAAAATCAGTGATGTGGAGAAGAGGATTTTCTTGAGGTGGGCGGCAAGACTTGGTTCTGAAACCGAAGATTTTGACTTGCTTTACGTCTCACACACGGCAAACCACGCAAATTTCGTGAACCCGCGATTCTTCATCCGGGAAGGTGAGACGATCATTCCTTACTCCATTGACCGCAGCGCGCATCTCTGTTCCAGCTGCGTCGAGCTGTTTCAGGTTCTTGGTGCTGAGCACAAGAAAAAACTCGTGGCCCCATGCCCCGGCGCCACGATCTTCGCCCGCCTCGAACCGGATAAGTATCTGCTGGTGGAAAAAACATGAACCAAAGAATACAGAAGACCGTAGTCAGTAGACAGAAGAAGACCCCATCACGAAAGCACGAAATTTGGAAAGCACGAAAAAGGGCAAGGGGGTTTATCGAACCCTCTTCTTTCGTGTTTTCGTACCTTCGTGCTTTCGTGATTGCTTTGTTTTTCGATTTTCTTTGCCTCTTGACCTTTCAGCGATCAGCATTCAACTAATATCCAGTATCGAGTATCCAGAATCCTTCCCTCTCTGCCGCGCTCCGTGCCTCTGTGAGAGATAGTTTTTTTCGTGTTTTCGTGATAAATGCTTTTTATGATCCGTGCTCTCCTATTTGTTCTGACCTTGTCCCTCCTCCTGACGTCCTCCTTTCCCTGCCGCGCGCAAGAGAAGCGAATCCCCTTCTCCCCCGGAGAGAAACTCTTCTTCGAGGTTCGATGGGCTTTTATCCCGGCAGCGGAAGGTGTCCTGGAGATCCTTCCCATGGAAACCATTGATGGTGTGCGATGTTACCACTTCACCGCGACGTCGCGGACTTACGAGTTCGTTGATGCCTTCTACAAGGTGAGAGACCGAATGGAAGCTTTCGCCGATGAAGGCATGACCCGATCCCTTCTTTACAAGAAAGCGCAGGACGGCAAAAGAAAGCGAAGAATTTCTGTGAATTTCGACTGGGAGAAGCTTCAGGCAAGGTATTCGAACTTTGATGAAAGAGGGGAGCCCGTCTCCCTCTTGCCCGGGTCTTTTGATCCTCTCTCCGTCTTTTATGCCTTTCGCCTCATGCAATTGAAGGAAGGAGAAGAGCTGAAAACGCCTGTGACCGACGGCAAGAAATGCATTGTTGGAAGAGCCAAGGTGATCAAAAGAGAGAAGATCAAGGTGAAAGATACTTTCTATGATACATTCTTGGTGGAACCCGATCTTGAGCAACTGGGAGGTGTCTTCGAGAAAAGCAAAAACGCCAAACTCCAGGTCTGGGTGACCGCCGACGGCGCCTCAATTCCTGTCCGAGTGAAAAGTGAGGTTCTTGTCGGCAGCTTCGTGGCAGAGTTGGTGTCAGCCTCCGGGCTCACCCAATTACAGGTTTCGCAATAGAATCATGAGGTCGGCCAATCTTTCAGCAATTGCAAAGAATACAGAAGACAGTAGTCAGCAGACAGAAGAAAACTCCATCACGAAAACACGAAAAAAAGCGAGTAATTATCTTAAACCTTCCCCTTTCGTGCTTTCGTGATTGCTCCTCTGTTCTCCCTTGCTTTATATTACCCGTGCGCCCTGCACCGTGTACCCTGTACCATCCTCTTCCAACATTCCATCCTTCCTGCACCTGTCTTCTGTATGCTCTCTTCCCTCTGCGCACTCTGCGTGAGACGCTCTTTTCTCTTTACTTGCCCTTTCCTTTTTATTATATCTCTAGAACTGAATGACAATTCATTTCTTGCTCTTTTGAGGAGGGGGCCATTATGAAAGATGTCGTGATTGTATCTGCATGTCGAACGGCGATTGGAGCCTTTGGCGGGACCTTAAAGGATAGCCATGCCGCAAAGCTGGCCGCTGTAGCGATGAAGGAAGCCATAAAACGAGCCGGCATAGAGCCGGGCATGATCGATGACATTCGATTCGGTTGCTGCCTGGAGCCTGGAGACGCGTTGAACGTGGCTCGTATTGGCGCCCTGTTGGCAGGCATTCCCGACTCTGTCACTGCTGTGACCATTAACAGGGTTTGCACGTCAGGCATGGATGCCGTCGTTTCGGGCATGGCCATTATTCAAGCGGGCCTGGCTGACATCATTCTTGCCGGTGGGACAGAGCACATGTCCGGTATTGCCTACACAGTTCCCAGTGCCCGCTGGGGATGCCGGTTGCAGGATCAGGTTTTTGTCGACACCATGATGCAGGCTCTCCATGTCGGTTCCCATCTGATTCCTCATCCTGAGGACGGTCCTGTCAAGTCGGGGATGCCCTTGGAGCTTTTCAAAGGCAAGCCTTACATCATGGGTGTGACGGCGGAATTCGTTGCCCAGTACCTCAATATCAGCAGGGAAGAGATGGACGAAGTCGCTTTGCGAAGCCACAACAATGCGGAAAGAGCCACAAAGGAGGGGGACTTCCGGGAAGAGATTGTACCGGTAGAGATCCCGCAGAAGAAAGGGAAACCACCTCTCCTCTTTGACAAGGATGAGCACTTCCGCCCCGGGCTTACCATGGATCAACTCAGGCAGCTGCCGCCTGCCTTTATCCCGAAGACTGGAAAAGTGACGGCTGGAAACTCTTCGGGCATCAACGACGGCGCGAGCGCCATGGTCATCATGTCAGCGGATAAGGCCAAGGAACTTGGCATCAACCCTTTAGCGAAAATTAGAGGCACCGGCAAAGGAGGATGCCACCCGTCCGTCATGGGCCTGAGCCCTGTACCGGCCATGCAGGACCTCTTCAAAAGATACCCGGATCTCAAACTGAAGGACTTCGAACTCATCGAGCTCAATGAAGCGTTCGCGGCTCAGTACCTTGGTGTTGAGAAAGAGCTCAAGCTGAACAGGGATATCACCAATGTGAACGGTTCGGGCATTGGTCTCGGCCACCCGGTGGGTTCCACGGGATGCCGGATCATGGTCACGCTTATTTATGCGATGAAGAAGAAAGAAAAGGCCTTGGGGCTGGCGACGATCTGCGGAGGCGGCGGCATCGGCATGGCCACCGCCCTGGAAATGCTCTAACTCACCACAGACACAAAGAATAAATTTAGACAGGATCAACAGGATTAACAAGATGTTTGGTTTTTATATATTAGAAAACACAATAATCCCCATATTCCTGTAAATCCTGTCAAAATAAACTCTCTGGTGAGTATCTGCCTTCGTCCGTGTGGGTCTGTGGCTAATATCAGAAGTGTTTCAGGGGGGCTTTGCCTATGGCAAAGACATTGAACCCCATTTCGAACAGTTTCTTGTGGTCCAGGATGTTCCGTCCGTCGAATATAAAGGCAGGCTGAACCATGGATTTGAAGATCCGCTTGTAGTCCAGGGTCCTGTAAACATCCCACTCCGTGAGCACGGCGACGGCATGGGCCCCCCTGGCCGCCTTGTAAGGATCAGCCTCGAACGTCACCAATTTTTCAAAAATCTTCAAATCCTTCTTCGCGTTTTCAAGGGCCTTGGGATCTGTGATCACCACTTCCGCATGTTCTTCAAGAAGGCCCTGGGTAACATAGATTGCAGGCGATTCTCTTGTGTCTCCCGTATTTGCCTTGAAAGCGAAGCCGAACACTGCGATCCTTTTTCCCGCCACCGTGTTGAACATGTTGGAAAGCATGTTCTGGACAAACCGGTTCTGCTGCCAGTCATTGATCTCCACCACCGATTCCCAGTACCTTGCCGCTTTGTCCAGGCCGTAGCTCTCACAGATGTAGACGAGATTGAGAATGTCCTTCTTGAAACAGGAGCCGCCGAACCCAACGCTCGATTTCAGGAACTTCGGCCCGATCCTGGAGTCCATACCGATGGCAGAGGCTACTTCATCGACATCCGCTTCGGTTTTTTCGCACAGAGCTGAAATGGAATTGATGGAGGATATTCTCTGAGCCAGAAACGCATTGGCGGTCAGCTTCGAAAGCTCTGCGCTCCACACATTCGATTCAATGATTTTCTCCCTGGGAACCCAGTTCAGATAGATGTCCACCACCTCTTTCCCGGCTTTGATCCCTTCGGGAGTCCCTCTGGAACCGATCAGCACGCGATCCGGGTTTTCCAGATCCTTCATGGCTGTGCCTTCTGCAAGGAATTCCGGGTTGGAGACTACTTCGAAGTGCATTCCCTTTGAGTTCTCATTGAGAATTCTTTCCATGGCCGAGGCGGTCCTCACCGGGAGCGTAGATTTCTCCACAACAACCTTGCTGTCCTTCGAGTAGGCCAGAATTTCCCTCGCCGTCTTTTCCCAGTACTGCAAATCCGCTGCTCTGCCTGCGCCCTGTCCAAAGGTTTTTGTGGGAGTGTTGACGGAAACAAAAATGATCTGCGATTCTTCGATCCCCTTCTCTATTTCCGTGGAAAAGAAAAGATTCCTGCCCCTGCTCTTCTTCACCACTTCATCCAGACCGGGCTCAAAGATGGGGAGGCTGCTGCTCTTCCATGCTTCGATCTTCTCCTTGTCAATGTCCACGACGACAACCTTGTATTGCGGGCATTTGTGGGCAATCATTGCCATGGTGGGTCCGCCCACATACCCGGCCCCAATGCACAAGATGTTCTTCTCAAACCCCATGTTTCTTCTCCTCTCTATTGAGAGCGCATTTTATCACGAAAGCACCAAATTTGGAAAACACGAAAATGGGTCTCTCACCCGCTTGCCCGCCTTAAGCGGAGATCCCGCTGACCGGGCCCTGTTGAATGACGTTGTAGTTTTGTTCAACCGGGACATCTTTGAGAGAGACAGGTTTCAACTGTGTGTGTCTGTGGCTAATAATTCCCTGCCTTCTCTGTGACTCTGTGAGAGGTTGCCTTTTGCCTTAGACCTTGTAGAATCCCCTGAACCATTCCACGAAGTTCATGACCCCTTCTCCCACCGTCACTGCCGGCTTGTACGCAAAATCCTCCACCAGGTCATCCACATCCGCCCAAGTGGCCGACACATCCCCCGGCTGCATGGGCAGGAAATTCTTTTTGGCTTTCTTGCCAAGGGCTTTCTCTATGGCTTCAATAAACTCCATGAGCTCCACCGGTGAGTTGTTCCCGATGTTGTAGAGCCTGTAGGGTGCCTGCGATCTCGATGGATCAGGGTCTTTGCCGCTCCATTTCGGATCACCGGCTGGCGGTTTGTCCAAAACCTTCACCACCCCCGTGACAATGTCGTTGATGTAAGTGAAATCCCTTTTCATCTTCCCATGGTTGAACACGTCAATCGGCTTGTCCCCCAGGATCGCCTTTGTGAAAAGGAAAAGGGCCATGTCCGGCCTTCCCCACGGACCATACACAGTGAAGAATCGCAGCCCTGTCGTCGGAATCCTGTATAGATGGCTGTAAGTGTGGGCCATCAGCTCGTTAGCTTTCTTTGTCGCTGCGTAGAGAGAAATGGGGTGGTCTACATTGTCGCGGACTGAAAAGGGATACTTCTCATTCAGTCCGTAAACAGAACTTGAGGAGGCATAGACCAGGTGCTTAGCTTCATTGTGCCTGCAGCACTCCAGTAGGTTCGTAAAGCCCACGATGTTGGCATCGATGTAGGAATAGGGATTGACGAGCGAATACCGGACCCCTGCCTGCGCTGCAAGATGGCACACCGTGTCGAATTTTTCTTTCTCGAAGAGTTTCTGAATAGCCGGCCTGTCCTCGATGTTCGTTCTCTTGAACCGGTACGTCGGATATTTCGAGCTTTCGACCCACTCGCCTGCCTCTGCCTTTCGGCGATCCAGGCC
>Ga0209253_10001854_pt1 | contig 18629 bp, 17 predicted proteins | sample FrelakmetBRP12BR_FD_187145 | JGI IMG/M metagenome (GOLD analysis project Ga0209253, IMG submission 187145) | Freshwater lake sediment microbial communities from the University of Notre Dame, USA, for methane emissions studies - BRP12 BR (SPAdes)... | ecosystem: Environmental > Aquatic >... | reverse complement strand
GGAGATGGTATTGCTCGAGTCAACGGTTTAGTTGATGTTAAATCTCAAGAATTAGTTCAATTTGCCAATGGTGTGATGGGAATCGCATTCAACCTAGAAAAGGATGAGGTTGGAGTCATCATTATGGGTGAATATTCCCAGATTGTAGAAGGAATGTTGGTTCGTTCCACTCAACGAATTGCCTCGATCCCAGTTGGTGATGCCTTGGTGGGGAGAGTAGTTAATGCATTGGGCATACCAATTGATGGTAAGGGACCCATTAAATCTAATACTTTTAGGCCAATTGAGAGGATTGCCCCTGGGGTTATTGAAAGAAAAGACGTAGATACTCCGGTTCAAACCGGTTTGAAGGCTATTGACTCGATGATTCCTCTCGGACGTGGACAACGTGAATTGATTATCGGTGATCGACAAACTGGAAAGACTGCTCTCGCTATTGACACGATCATAAACCAAAAAGGAAAAGACTTATTTTGCATCTATGTAGCAATTGGACAGAAGAAATCTGCAGTTGCTCGAACAGTTGCAACATTAGAACGCTACGGTGCCCTTGATTACACGATAATTGTTGTCGCTTCCGCTGACGAATCGGCAGCTTTACAGTATATAGCTCCATACTCGGGCTGTGCAATTGGCGAAGAATTTATGGAATCTGGTCGAGATGCCTTGTGTGTGTATGACGACCTATCAAAGCATGCATGGGCATATCGCCAGGTGTCTTTATTACTTCGTCGTCCACCTGGCCGTGAAGCCTATCCAGGTGATGTTTTTTATTTACACTCACGGTTATTAGAGCGGGCTGCTCGTTTGGCTGATAAATATGTGATTGTGAATAAAGACTTTTCCGGTTCTCAAGCAGAGAGTTCGGATGCCATAGATGAAAAAATCTATGGTGGACCCTTAGCTCGTCATGACATTGAAGAAGCAATTAAGCAAGGGGAGAATCCTGACCAGTATAAAGCTTTGAAACTAAATGGATCTGGTGGTTCGTTAACTGCATTACCAATCATCGAAACCTTACTTGGTGATGTCTCTGCATATATTCCAACCAATGTAATTTCAATTACAGATGGGCAGATATATTTGGAAGGTAATCTATTTTATGCTGGGATACGACCAGCGGTCAATGTCGGCTTATCTGTGTCACGAGTTGGTGGGGATGCACAAACAAAAGCGTTTCGTCAGGTGGCAGGACGGCTCAGGTTAGATATGGCAGCATTTCGAGAATTAGCTGCATTTGCACAATTTGGTTCCGATCTAGATAAGGCTACTCAATCTCAATTAAATCGAGGTCAACACCTCCAAGAAATTCTTAAGCAACCCCAATATCAACCGTTATCCTTGGAAAACCAGGTGGTAGTAATATTTGCGGGCACACGGGGATATTCAGATAGTGTGTCTTTGGATAGAATGCGGCAATGGGAAACTTCCTTGTTGCGTTTTATGGAAACTTCAAACCCAGAAATCGGTAAATCCGTCAGCGAAGAAAAACTAATCACACCTGAAACAGAAGAAAAACTCATAAAAGCTTTAGAAACCTTCATGGCTACCTGGCATTAGAATAATTCTATTAAAAAACAATGGCTAATGCTAGAGAAGTTCGTCTCCGAATTCGCAGCGTAAAGAGTATTGCCCAAGTAACGCGGGCTTTGCAAGCTGTCAGCGCCAGCAATGTGAGAAAAGCAATGGCTGCAATGACACGCACTCGTCCGTATGCGACAAAAGCCTGGCAGGTACTGACACATATTGCTGGGCAGCCGGGACGCGCAACGTTGCATCCATTATTAACACCTCGAGCAGAAGATCGTAATGATCTAGTCGTACTTGTTACTGGAGATCGGGGGCTTGCAGGTGCATATAACTCCAATATAGTTCGATTTGCATTAAATCGATTTAATAAGAGTGAAATTCCGGTATCCTATATAGCAATCGGTCGAAAAGGTAGGGATATGCTGATCCGTCGCCGGAAGAAGGTAATCGCCGAATTCAGTCATCTACCCGCAGCACCCACTTTTACGGATGTGTCTGCGATTGGTCGTTTAGCAGTCGATGAATTTTTACAAGGTAACGTGGACCGTGTATATCTGGTATATACCGATTTTATAAATATGGTTAAGCAGGTTCCGGATATTAAACAACTGCTTCCGTTGGAAATTGGTAGTGGCGAGGGTAGAGTTGAGGCATTTGAACACTCACATAAAGCTGCGGCAGCGTATATTTATGAACCTAACGAAGAAGAAATACTGGATGAAATCGTTCCTAGATTTACAGCATTACAAGTTTATCAAGCGATCATGGAATCCTTGGCTAGTGAGCATGCAGCTCGTATGGTTGCGATGAAAAATGCGACTGATAGCGCAACTGATTTGGCAAACGCACTTCAATTAGAATATAACAAAGCGCGGCAACAAGGCATTACGGGTGAAATCCTGGATATTGTTGGCGGTGTTGAAGCGTTAGCAGCAAAGTAATGGATAATTCTTTCGTAGGAGGCAATCATGGCTAGAGTTACTGGCCAAGTAGTTCAAATTCTAGGTGGTGTTGTAGATGTGGAATTTCCTGCGGGACAACTTCCGAATGTGTACGATGCGTTAGAAGTACCACGAGAAGGTCAATTACCATTGGTCCTAGAAGTCCAAAAACATCTAGGTGATAATTGGGTTCGGTGTGTAGCGATGGATTCTACGGATGGATTACAGAGAAACCTACCAGTACATGCACTCGGAACACCGATCATGGTTCCGGTTGGACTAACTACTTTAGGCCGTGTGTTTAATGTCTTGGGACAACCTGTTGATGGTGGTCCCGAAGTTACAGCAGAGCAATATTATCCAATCCATCGGTCAGCACCCAATTTTGAAGCTCAATCAACCCGTGTCGAAGTATTTGAGACTGGAATTAAAGTGATAGATTTAATTGCCCCATTCACACGTGGTGGAAAAACTGGAATATTTGGTGGCGCAGGCGTAGGAAAAACCATCATAATCACAGAGTTAATTCGGTCGATTGCGACTGTTCACCAAGGGAATTCTGTTTTTGCTGGCGTAGGAGAACGAACCAGGGAAGGCACTCAGCTTTACCGGGAAATGATTGAATCAGGGGTAATGAAAGATACTGTTATGGTATATGGACAAATGAACGAACCGCCTGGGGTTAGGTTACGTGTAGCTCTTGCTGCGCTTTCGATGGCCGAATATTTCAGGGATGAGGGGCGGGATGTATTGCTTTTCATCGATAATATTTTTCGATTCAGTATGTCAGGATCTGAAGTTTCTGCTTTGTTAGGTCGAATGCCGTCTGCGGTTGGTTATCAACCTACATTAGCAACTGAAATGGGCGAGTTACAGGAACGGATTACCTCCACAAGGCACGGATCAATCACATCCATGCAGGCAGTATACGTACCAGCAGATGATTATTCAGATCCAGCTCCTGTAGCGACATTTACACATTTGGATGCGACGATTGCCCTAGAAAGGTCGATTGTTGAAAAAGGAATTTATCCAGCAGTTGATCCTTTAACTTCTACATCGCGTATTCTTGATCCATTAATTGTAGGCGAAGAGCATTACAATACCGCCCGTGAAGTCCAGCGTGTTCTACAACGCTATAAGGATTTGCAAGATATTATTGCAATCCTTGGTGTAGATGAACTAAGCGAAGATGATAAATTAATCGTATCGCGTGCTCGGAAAATTGAAAGATTCTTTTCTCAACCATTCTTTGTTGCCCAGGTATTTACAGGGCGAGAAGGAAGGTATGTCTCATTAAGGGAGACGGTTCGCGGTTTTAGGGAAATTTTGGAAGGTAAACACGACGATCTACCCGAACAAGCGTTCATGATGGTTGGTGGAATTGACGAGGTTGGTGAACAAGCGAAGAATTTAGCAAAAAATGCGTAATGAGCATTCGTGAAAAATAACCATGTCCATTCGATGTGAAATTGTATCTCAAGATCGCCAGGTGTATTCTGGTGATGCCGATATGGTAATTGTGCCTGGTGTGATGGGCGAAATGGGCATCTTACCCAATCATGCTCCATTATTATCTCCATTGAAATATGGGATATTGCGTGTCCGTAATCAGGGAGTTGAGGAAGTTTTTACCATAGCAGGTGGTGTGGTTGAAGTCCAACCTGACATGATCACTGTAATGGCTGATGCTGCTGAGAATGTTATTGAAATTGATGTTAGTAGGGCAGAGGCTGCAAAAAAGCGAGCAGAGGAATTTCTAAAACAAGGCCTTCCGCCTGATTCGGATGCTTACTTAAAGATTGAATCTGCATTGCGAAGATCTAATCTGCGTTTGGATGCTGTAAAAAAATATCGAGGACAACGCACTCGGTATACCGGAATTAGTGAAGAAAGCCAAAAATAAATCATGGCAATGTTTTCGCGGAATATTGGGATAGACCTTGGAACAAATAATACCAGGGCAGCTGAAGGAAATCAACTAATCCTTGATGAACCAACGGTTGCTGCTATCATAATAGCAGAACAAAAAATGGTATCCTGGGGTAAAGAAGCCCAAGATATGCTTGGGCGGGTACCTGATACGATCGAAGTAACCCGTCCATTACGTAATGGTGTTATTGCAGATTATGAAGTCGCAGAATATATTTTAAGAGATATTTTGCGCAAGCTGAGCGGACCGCTCCAATTTTTCCGCCCACAAGTCATGGTTACGGTACCAAATGGCATTACTAGTGTTGAACGTAGGGCAGTTCATGAAGCAGCTCTTCAAGCTGGTAGCCGAGATGTTGCATTAATTCAACAACCTTTAGCTGCTGCGATCGGAGTAGACCTACCCATCGGTACTCCATCGGGAAATTTAATCTTATGCCTTGGGGGTGGTACAACCCAAGTTGCTGTAATTGCCATGTATGGCATCGTTGCTGGAGAAACTTTACGCGCAGGCGGCACATCTCTAGATGAAGCTATTGTTGGTTATATTCGCAAGAAATATGGTTTAATAATTGGTCAGCTGACTGCAGAACAGATAAAGATAAAAATTGGAGCCGCGGTTCCTCAAATTGAAGAGCAGAGTGTTGAAATCCAAGGTCAGGATCAAGTCACTGGATTACCGCGACCAGTTACAATAACAACAGGGGAAGTGATTGATGCGCTTGAGGAATCTCTTCATGCAATTGTAGAAACAGCCAGACATGTTCTGGAAAAAACTCCTCCAGAGTTAGTTTCAGATATTATTGACCGTGGAATTGCTCTTTGTGGTGGTGGAGCGTTGCTGCGCGGAATCGATCGTTTATTAACGAAGGAGTTGGGGGTACCTGCTTATCTGGTTGACAATCCTACAACTTGTATTGTCCAGGGGGCTGCTACAGCAATTAGAATGCATGATGTCTTAAGACGAAATTTAATCGCCGTTTAGTATATAAAATTTTGAATGGGCTGTTTGGAACAACTCATTTTTTTACTCAAGATAATATGTCATCCGTTGTAGATGAAGAACTGGATCAATATACTGGACCCTTACACCAGAGGGCACAGTAATATTAATCGGCGCGTAATTTAAGATAGATTTTACACCTGCCTCAACCAATTGATTTGTTACCACCTGAGCCTGGTCTACGGGAACAGATAACATGGCAATTTGGACACCTGCTCCCCGTATTTGAGCTACCATCGATGATAAATCCTGAATAATAAAATTATCCACAAGTTTGCCAACTTTAGCAGGACTGTTATCAAAAAGTAGGACAATTCGAAATCCGCGATTCGCAAATCCTTGATAACGCGCCAGCGCGTGACCAACATCTCCAATACCGACAACTGCAACATCCCAAACTTTAAAAACATGTAAGATGTGGCGAAGCTTATCAGTTAGAAAGTCAATATTATATCCAGTGCCTTGTTTACCAAATTCACCGAATTGTGAAAGGTCCTTCCGAATTTGAGCTGCTGAAATCCCTAATCTTTCACCTAATTCCTGGGATGACGTTACCCTTCTGCCTTCCTGGTTCATTAGCTGCAGAGTGCGTAAATAAAGGGGTAACCTTCCAACTACGATATTGGGAACCATTTTATCTTCCATGTAACCTCCACAAGCCCTAATATAGGTAATAATGTTCAAATCGTGCAATTCTCCACAATTATATTACAAGTGTAAGACTATTGTCGAACAAATATTGCACAATTATGGGCAAATAACTGGAATGGTATAATCCTTATTAATAAAACGAAAGTTGATAATTTATGTTTATAGACGAAGCAATCCTTTATATTAGATCAGGCAAGGGCGGGGATGGGATGGTACATTTTCGGAGGGAGAAGTATATTCCGAGAGGAGGACCAGATGGCGGTGATGGAGGTCGAGGAGGAGACGTAATTATAAAAGTATCACCAACATTGAATACTCTTTATCAATTTCACCATAAACAAAAATTTATCGCTGAAGACGGAGTAAAAGGGGCAAAAAGCAATCGCACAGGACATTCAGCAGATGATTTGGTAATAATCGTTCCTCCTGGAACTTTGATAACAAATATTGACAGCGGGGAGATAATTGCTGATCTGGTGGATGAGGACCAGGAAATATTAATTTGCAAGGGTGGTAGAGGTGGAAGAGGTAATGCAAGATTTGCTAACTCTAGGGATCAAGCACCACGTTTAGCCGAGAGAGGTGAACCTGGTCAGGAATTAATGATAAAACTCGAATTAAAGCTGATTGCTGATGTCGGGATTATTGGTGTGCCAAATGCAGGAAAGTCCACGCTTCTCGCAGCACTTACGAATGCGAAACCAAAAATAGCTGAATATCCATTTACTACAATCGAACCCAATCTTGGAGTGGCCAGAGTGGATGATGATTCTAGCCTGGTCATAGCTGATATCCCCGGCTTGATCGAAGGTGCTCATCTTGGAACGGGTCTTGGGTTTGAATTTCTCAAACATATCCAGAGGACCAGAGTTTTGATCCATTTATTAGATGGATTGGCAGATAACCCAATTCTCGATTTTGCACAGATAAATACAGAGCTATCATTATTCGATCCAGATTTAGCAAAAAAGCATCAGTTAGTTGCTGTGAATAAAATGGATTTACCAGATGTGAAGAACCGTTGGAAAGATATTGAGAGCGCGTTAAAGAAAAAAGGCATTTCTCCCATACCAATCTCGGCTGTATCTAAATCGAATTTAAATATATTGCTTTACAAGTCAGCAGAACTTCTTCTAAGCACTCCTGCATTCGCGGTCGAGCCAGATCTCCCTGTTTACCATCTGCGTAGTGATCCCCATAAATACGAAATCAAACGTGTGCCGAAAGGATGGCAGATTAAAGGGGAATCGATTGAAAGAGCTGCCGCGATGACATTTTGGGAAAATTATGAGTCAATGAGAAGGTTTCAACGGATTTTAGAAGCCTTGGGGATTGATGATGATTTACGTAAAGTAGGTATCAAAGAAGGCGATCTGGTTTTTATTGGAGAATACGAACTAGAGTGGAAAGATTAACAGAGACAATATGAAAATTGGTGTTTTTGGCGGGACATTTGATCCCCCTCATATAGGTCACCAAATATTAGCTGCAGAAGCATTAGATCAGATAAAGTTGGATCAGATCCTTTGGGTTCTTACGCCAGCTCCACCACACAAAACGTTGCGAAAAATTACGCCTCTTGCGCATAGATTAAGAATGGTTGAACTGGCAATTGAAGGAAATCCCAAGTTTATACTATCCAGAATAGAAATAGATCGACCTCCGCCATACTTTGCTGTAGATACGATATCGTTACTGAAAGATCAGTCACTCAATGATAGCTTTTATTATCTAATGGGTTTAGATTCAATCAATGATTTACATACATGGCATCGGCCGGCTGATTTTGTCAACTTCTGCGATGCCATTGTGGTCATGCTCAGGCAAGGGGAGAGATCGGAACCGGATAACTTCGATAAACAGATTTCAGGTCTTGGTGCTAAGCTTTTTACCTTAATAACTCCCATAACAGAAATTTCCGGGACAGAAATCCGGTCGCGAGTTAAAAATGGGGAGCACTTTCGATATTTCGTTCCAGAAAAAATTTACCAGTATATCGTGGAAAATTGTTTATATTTCGATTAAACCTAAGATCTTAAAAAATCACGCAATGTTTGGTTATAAATATCCGGTTGTTCTAAGTTTGGTAAATGACCGGTATTATAAATTTTCACCAACCGCGAATTTGGGATTTGCTGCTCCATCATTTCTGCCTCGTTCATAGGGACGATTTTATCCTCTGTGCCATGGACAATTAAAACTGGGCATCTGATTTTGCTTAACAGAGGAACTGAATCCGGTCGATCTCTAATGCCTTGCAAAGCACCAATTATTCCCTGTACAGAAGTATTTACCATCATTGTATGGATCTGATTGACCAATTGGAGATTCTCTGTTAATGTGACTGGTGAAAATAGGTTTGGGAGCATATTTTCAGCGATTAGTCTGCTGCCGTGCTGATGAACAGTACTGATCGAAATGTCACGTTTAATTTTCCCTTCCGGAGAATCGGGACCAGGACGAGTTGATGTCAAAATCATCCCTTTAACATATTCTGGATATTTTTTATACATAGATAATATTACGTATCCACCCATAGATAACCCACAAACAACAACGGGTGAAAAAAAATGTAAATACTCCAACAATTTCTTGCAGTCATCAGCTAACAAATCCATAGTATATGGGCCATCAAATGGGTATGAATCTCCATGACCACGCAAATCTATTGAAATTGTTGTTGCAATATTCGATAAGGCATTAAGTTGTAGTGACCAAATTTTACGTGATAATGGATAGCCGTGAATGAATAAAACAGGTAATCCACTCCCAACAATTTCATACTCGAGGAAACCATTATCTATAGAAAATTTCATGACAATTCCTTGGACTGATGGTCAAATCACTCTAATACTTCTCACGATGATTCAAATTGGTTACAATAAAACCAACTCCTAAAAAATCGATCAGGAGTTGATTGTTGTGTTTAGTCGGGGCGCCGGGAATTGAACCCGGGACCTCTTGCACCCCATGCAAGCGCGCTAGCCGGACTGCGCTACGCCCCGATTGAATAAATTGCGGGCAGATTATAGCGCGTTCAGACCGTTCTGGCAATCCCTTGTTTTGAGTCAAATAATCCTTCATGCATGTATAATAACCGTTATGTGTAGTTACCTTTATAGGTTAGGTTTTTTGTTAATATTTTCTGGATTAGTTGCATGCCAAAAGTTACAGAATACTGATTTTCGTCATGATTCTCCAGTTTCAAACTATACAAAGCAGGCAATTACAAGCGAATATCCCAATCCAAGTATAGAGCCATTGTTAAATACTACGGTCCTGGGAACAGCTGATGTGATTATAACAATAACACCAACATCAGGTCATACCCTAGCTCCCACTCCTACAGCAACTGAAATACCATTTACAGTATGTTCGCCATTAGCAGGCGAGACAATCGCATCGTTATTTGAAATTATTACAAATCCATTTGGTAATCCTCCAGTTGGTCGTGAAGATTTACACCATGGAGTCGATTTTGCATATTATCGTAGAGGAGAAAGGCTATCTATTGAAGGAGAACTCATCCAATCAATCTTACCTGGAATTGTATCTGCATCTATTATTGACAGATTGCCGTACGGAAATATGGTGATTATTGAAACACCCAAAATAATGTTATCGAAATATATAATTGATAAGTTTGGAATGATGGAAGGAGAATCTTTATATAGTTTATATGCCCATATGGGTCAACCTCCACAAGTCGAGTTAGGTGATTTTGTAACCTGTGGTCAAGAATTGGGAACGGTTGGAAAATCGGGTTATGACATCGTAAATCCACATTTACATCTGGAAACACGCATTGGTCCTTCAGATGTAAGTTTTACTGGAATGGCATTTTATGATACCAGTGCAGTAGTAGAAGAAATGGAAAATTATAAACGCTGGAGGACTAGTGGGGATTTCAGAAATATCGATCCGATGGTAGTATTTCAAGAAGTATTAATAATCTTAGATCCTCTTAATTACACGCCGGCTCCGTAAATTCATAATTTTACTATTCATAATATTACTTGACATTCGAGCATATTTTTGATATCCTATCCCTACCGAACATTCGGTAGGGATAGGATTGTTTTGACTCGTGAAGGGATTTTAGAAGCAGCAGCTCGTATCTTTGGTGAAAAAGGATATCACGCGACGTCAATGCATGATATTGCTGAATCAGTTCACTTACAAAAAGCTAGCTTATATCATCATTTTAATAGCAAACAGGAAATACTCATTGCGCTTCTTGATCAAGCGCTGGATTTAATAAACTCCAGGCTTGAAGCGGTGCTTTCTCAACCACTTTCACCAGATGAAAAATTACGTCTGGCAATGGATTCATATTTACAAACGATTGCTGAGAATCAAAATTTGTCTGCTGTCTTGCTTTTTGAAGTTCGCTCACTCGATCCAAATATAAAATTACGCCATACTGCGCGCAGGGAGAAATTTGAGCGATTGTGGAAGGATTTAATTGTTGAAGGTAATCAAGCAGGTGTATTCAACAGCATTGATCCATCATTGACTGGGAGGGCGATTCTTGGAGTGATGAATTGGACTGTGATGTGGTATCACAGCGATGGACCGCGTTCTGCGTCTGAAATTGCTAATCTTTTTACCGATCTATTTTTAAAAGGTTTAATGATTCAATAAATGGATATTTATCAAACAGATGGTGGAGCGAATATATATCGGATGCGATTAAATGAGTTTCCCGGTCTCACGGGGAATGTCTATCTAGTAATCGCCGATGAATACCGTGTTCTAGTCGATGCAGGCTCTGGATTTGGTGAATCAAACCATGATCTTGAACGAGGATTGGATGAGATTAGCGATATTCGAAAGGATGATTGTAGATTAAACAAAATATCTCATGTGCTTATAACACATGGTCATATTGATCATTATGGCGGTTTAACATATATAAAAAAAAGAACTGATGCGAAAATATGTATCCATGAATTGGATCGTAGGATTGTAACAAATCACAAAGAAAGGTTGTTCTTAGCTGCCCACCGATTAGAAGAATTCTTTTCTGAAGCAGGAGTAAATCCTAACGAACGAAGAAATCTTCTAGATCTCTATAAAATAACAAAAAGCATGTATCAATCTGTAAATGTAGATATTTCTTATGAATCCATTGGTATGGAGATGGGACCATTTATATTCAAGCATGTTCCTGGGCATTGTGCCGGCCATGTTGTGATCCAGCTCCATGATTTCCTTTTCAGTGGGGATCATATACTGGAGAAAACTAGTCCACACCAAGCACCTGAGCAAATCACATTGTCTACTGGTCTAGATACGTATATAAAATCATTGGAGATAATTCGCAATTTGGCAACCGATGTGAAATTGACATTAGGAGGACATGAGGACCCAATCTACAATCTTGTAGAACGGATTGATGAAATCCGTTCTATACACCTGGTTAGATTAAACCAAATCATGAAATTCTTATCTGAACCACACACAGTTTCTGATATTTCCAAATATTTGTTTGGAAACGTGGAAGGATACACAATTCTATTAGCTTTGGAAGAAACCGGAGCACATGTTGAGTATCTCTATCAACGTGGATTCTTAGATATATTAAATTTAAATGACTTGGAAGATCGTTTACCAATGGATCCAATCCAGTACCTTGCTGGAAATTACGTGATAAAAAATATCTAGTTCACAAGAGACTAAGGAGGATTTGTATGTATTCATTTGAACCCACTGATGAACAAAAAATGCTGATTGAAACAATCGCTCGTTATGCTCAAAGCAATTTGCGTCCAGCTTCTCACGATGCTGATGAGGAATGCCAAATCCAACCGAACTTGATAAAGAAAGGATGGGAACTGGGCGTACTTCAAGCTTCCACCCCCGAAGCCTATGGCGGCTTTGGTGAACATTCCTCAATAACTGGCGTTTTAGCTACAGAAGAGATGGCATGGGGTGATCTGGCTGGAACTTTGGCTGTGATGGCACCTGGATTGTTTGTAATTCCAATCCTGCTTTCGGGGAGTGAGGAACAAAAGAATAAGTATTTACCACCGATTGTGGAGGGCGAGTGGTCTCCATATACAGCAGCAATCATCGAACAACATTATGACTATGATCCTAATTCTTTACGGACAACTGCTCAGATAGATGGGGATTCCATTATTCTCTCGGGCGAGAAGTCATATGTTCCATTTGCCAAAGAGTCAAAAATGATGCTTGTTTTTGCATCATTGAACGGGCAGACGGAGGGATTTATTGTTCCCAACAATAATCCTGGCATTCAAATTGGAGAACGGCAAAAATTACTTGGGATGAATGCTCTACCTGTCTACCCAGTTACATTTACCCAGGCTAGAATTCCAGCTGCTGAGCAGTTAGGCGGACAAAAGGGGCACGACTTCCGACCGATCCTTACTTCCTATTGGCTTGCCACTGCAGCATTAGCCTTGGGAGTTTCTAAAGCAGCATTGGATTATGCGATTGATTATGCCAAAGATCGCGATGTATTTGGGATGAAGGTTGCGCAGAAACAGTCAATTGCATTTATGCTTGCGGAAATGGCGACAGAGATTGAATCCATCCGTGTCCTTACATGGGAAGCCGCCTGGATGATGGATACCGGAAAAGAAGATGCATACAAGGAAGCTTATCTGGCTTATACCGGTGCTTCAGATATGGCAATGATGGTTACTGATCGGGCTGTTCAAATATTGGGAGGACATGGTTATATTCGAGAGCATCCGGTTGAGAAATGGATGCGGGAAGCTCGAAGTTTTTCCATACTCTCTGGATTGGCAATTATCTAAGCTGATGTATGCTCAATGACGACTCTGTATAAGGAGATGAGAAAATGATTGAATTTGAAGCACCAAAGCCAATTAGTCAGCAAAGCTTTGTTTTGAAGACAGTTGCAGAGAATATGATGCGACCTGTATCCCGTTACTTTGATGAAAACGAGCATCAGATTCCATGGGATTATATAAACTTTATGCATATGGCGATGCGAGCGACCGGCGCAGGCTCGCTTGCTCCTAGTGATACCCCGAAAAAAGACGCTGAAGGTAAAGAACGCCCCAGGATAGGTTACCAGATGCTTGCTTTTATGATGGAAATGTTATCCTGGGGAGATGTTGGAATTTATCTATGCACCCCAGGTGGAATGCTGGGTGCGGCAGCAATAGAAGCCGCTGCTACTCCAGAACAAAAACTAAAATTCCTGGCAAGATTCCGAGAAGAAAAACCTGCTTTTGGCGCAATGGCTATGACCGAGTCGCAAGCTGGTTCGGACACATCTGCGATAAGAACAACAGCAGTGCTGGATAAAGAAACAAACGAATGGATATTGAATGGTGAAAAGATTTTTGTTACAGCAGGTCAAAAAGCATTGGAAGAGGGCAAAGGACTTGTAGTTGTTTGGGCTACTATCGATCCGACAGCTGGTCGAGCGGGAATGAGATCGTTTGTGATTGAATCAGGAAACCCCGGAATAAAGGTGACCAAATTAGAACATAAGATGGGAATCAGAGCCAGTGATACAGCATCCCTGGTATTGCAAGATTGCCGTGTACCTTTCGAGAATATATTGGGAAGCCCGGAAGTTAATCAAGAAAAGACTACAACAGGTTTTAAAGGTGCTATGGCAACTTTTGACGCTACAAGACCTCTGATTGGCGCTACTGCGGTGGGTGTTGCCCGTGCTACACTTGAGCTGCTAAAGGAATTACTTGAGAAAGAAGGTATCACAATCCGATATGGTCTTCCGAGACAAAAGTTAACCAGTATCGAACGGGATATTATCGATATGGAAGTAATGCTTCGCTCTGCCTGGCTGTTAGTGATCAAGGCTGTGTGGATGGCGGATAATCGGAAATCTAATCCTCTTGAGGCATCCATGTCAAAAGTACGAGGTGGTGATGTTGTCACGAAGATCACCCAAAAAGCGATTGAGATCATGGGACCCCTCGGTTATAGTCAAGAGCTTCTTCTTGAAAAATGGTTTCGAGATGCAAAAATCAGTGATATATATGAAGGTACTGGGCAGATTAATCGCTTAATCGTCGCACGAAATATATTGGGATATAGCGGTCGTGATTTGAGGTAAGGTGAGTAATACAATTTACCTATAATTTTTACAAATGCAAAGAATAAAGGATTTTTGAGAATCTCTTTCTCTACTTTTTCTAAGGAGGAACCATGAAGTACAAATTTCATAGAGCTGTAGTAATCGGTTCAGGTACGATGGGTGCAGCTGTGGCTGCTCATCTGGCTAATGCAGGCGTCTCGGTAACCTTACTTGACATTGTTCCAAATACGCTTCTCCCAGAAGAAGAACAAAAAGGTTTAACGCTTCAAGATAAACGCGTTCGCAACCGGATTGTCCAACAAGGCTTGGATCGGGCGATAAAATCTCGACCAGCGAGTTTTTTTACTCAAGATCATTCTGCTCTAATCTCAATCGGTAACCTGGAAGATGACCTTGAAGTTATTCAAGATGCAGACTGGATAATTGAAGCAATTGTTGAGAATTTGAAGATAAAACGTAATTTAATGATACGAATTGATGCAATTCGTCCAGAAAAGGCAATAGTTAGCACAAACACATCAGGGATTCCCGTTACATCGATAGCCGAAGGATTATCAGAAGGATTTAGGAAGAATTTTTTAGGTACCCATTTTTTTAATCCACCACGATATCTAAAACTACTCGAAGTAATTCCAACCGTTGATACAGCACCTGAGGTAATCAAAGCGATCAGTGAATTCGGAGAATATCGGCTCGGTAAGGGTATTGTTCTTTGTAAGGATACTCCCAACTTTATCGCTAATAGGTTGGGTTTTGGAGGTGGTGCTTTCGCATTAGATTATATATTGGAAAATGGTTATACAGTTGAAGAAGTTGATGCGATCACTGGGCCAGCCATGGGAAGGCCAAAAACTGCCACATTTCGATTGATTGATCTAGTTGGGATCGATGTATGGGAGCATGTTGGTAATAACCTTGCTCCAGCTATCCCTGATGATAAACAAGCACTGAAATATTTGAATTCAGAGAACGTTAATCACGTGATCCGAACAATGGTTGAAAAGGGTTGGCTTGGAAACAAAGTTAAACAGGGATTTTATAAAGAAGTAAAAACACCGGAAGGAAATCGAGAGTTCTGGTCACTGAACTTAAAAACATTGGATTATGAGGCTCCGACAAAAGTACGCTTTGAATCTCTTGGACAAGTTAAAGATGTTGAAGATTTAGGTGAAAAATTAAAACTTTTACTTGCTTCTGATGATCGTGCCGCTCAACTTATAAAAGCTTTAACCTATCAAGGCCTCTCCTATGCTTCCGAACGCATACCAGAAATTGCAGATACCCCGAAACCTCTGGATGATGCCATGAGGTGGGGATTTGGCCATGATGTGGGTCCATTCGAAATTTGGGATATGGTTGGCGTTGAAGATATACTGCAAGCGATGAAAGATTTTGGATTTCCGCCTGCTAAGTGGGTAGAAACTATGCTGAAGGCTGGATATAACAAGTTTTATCAATATAGCGGGGATACTAAAATAGGCGTATATAATCCAGTCTTGGGAAAATATCAACCAATAGAAAGGATAGCATCATTAGTTCTCTTAAAAGAGCAAAGTGTAATAAATAAAAATTCAAGTGCTACATTATATGATCTGGGTGATGGGGTCGCCGGCGTTGAATTCCACACAAAAATGAACGCATTAGATGAGGATGTATTTAACATCATCCTGGAAGGGCAAGATCATGTGATCAGTGATTTTGAAGGCTTGGTCATTGGGAATGAAGCCGATAATTTTAGTGCGGGTGCTAATTTAATGATGGTTCTAATGGCTGCGCAGATGGGAGCATGGGACCAACTTGAGGCAGTCGTAAAGAAGATGCAAGATATGAACATGAGATCGCGATACTTCCCTAAACCGGTAATTGTTGCCCCTGCGGGTATGGCATTGGGAGGTGGTGCGGAAATCACAATGTATGCGAGTCGGGTGGTTGCTGCGGCTGAGCTCTATATAGGTATGGTTGAATTCGGAGCTGGCGTAATTCCAGCAGGTGGAGGAACTAAAGAAATGTTGCGAAGGATTATAAATCCACCAATGAGGACACAAGGTGCGGAAGCATTACCCTTCCTTCAACGCGTGTTCGAACAAATTGGGCTGGCAAAGGTTGCCACCAGTGCAGAGGAAGGTCGCCAAATGGGTATTCTTGGACCAGCCGATCGAGTAGTAATGAACAGGGACTTATTGATTGCTGAAGCTAAAAAAGAAGCCTTGCACATGTCGGCCACTGGATACCACCCTCCGATCCCAGAAAAAATATATGCTGCAGGTCGAGATGCTTTAGGTGCATTGCGCGTAGCCATACACATGATGAAAGAAGGTAAATATATTACAGAGTATGAGGCACATATGGCAGTGAAATTAGCAAATGTGATGACTGGTGGAGCTTTAAGCAAACCTACATGGGTTGATGAGCAATATATTCTGGATTTGGAGCGTGAAGCATTTCTCTCACTCTGCGGTGAAGAAAAAACACGGCAACGTATGATGAGCCTGTTACAAACAGGGAAGGTACTAAGGAATTGAGCGTAAAAGGAGATGAAACATGAGACCGATAGATGCTTCACATGATCCTGTAATTGTGGCAGCTGCCCGTACGCCTATTGGGAAAGCTAAGCGGGGAAGTCTTGCAACTGTCAGACCTGATGAAATGGCAGTCACTGTTATAAAAGAATTGTTAAACCGCGTTAAAGGATTAAAACCAGAAGAAATAAATGATGTTATCCTGGGTTGCGCGTTTCCTGAAGGTGAACAAGGATTAAATATGTCACGCCTGGTTGCATTACGGGCTGGTTTACCAGTTTCTGTTCCTGCTGAGACAATTAATCGATTTTGCTCATCGGGTATGCAGAGTATTGCTCATGCAGCCTTTGGGATTATGGCTGGGCAAATGGATTGCGCAATCGCTGGTGGTACTGAATCGATGACAATGGTACCAATGACTGGGTTAAAATTTTCTCCTAATCCATATTTAGCTGGAGAATGGCCAGGTGCGTATTTGGGAATGGGTTTGACAGCTGAAAATGTTTCTGAAAAATATGGGATCAGTCGACAAGATCAAGACATATTCGCATTTGAAAGCCACCGGAAAGCGGTACATGCGGTCGAATCGGGCCTGTTCGATCCTGAGATTGTGCCCATTGAGGTAAATATTGTAGATTATGAGAAAACTGGAAAAGTTCGTAAGGATACGTATGTATTTAAGAAGGATGAAGGTCCACGTGCAGACACGACTGTAGAAGCACTAACAAAACTTAAACCAGCTTTCAAGGAAGGTGGTACTGTTACGGCAGGCAACTCCTCACAGATGTCTGATGGTGCCGGAGCAGTAATGATAATGTCACGTGAAAAAGCTGATCAAATTGGTCTAAAACCTTTGGTTCGTTTTTTAGCATTTGCGGTAGGCGGGGTAGATCCTGAATTCATGGGGATCGGACCAATTGTTGCAATACCAAAAGCCTTAAAATTAGCTGGCTTAAACCTGAGAGAGATTGGTCTAATAGAGTTGAATGAAGCATTTGCTGCACAAAGCCTCGCGGTCATCCGTGAGCTTGGAATCGATCCAGAAATTACTAATGTAAATGGTGGTGCCATAGCGTTAGGACATCCATTAGGATGTACTGGTGCAAAGCTTACCACGCAATTAATTTACGAGATGAAGCGGCGGGGTGTGCAATTTGGAATGGTATCAATGTGTATTGGTGGAGGCATGGGTGCTGCAGGGATTTTTGAGAATATTAATTAGTCTTCATGAATGATATTCACCACCAAGCATGAAAATAGGTTATTTTCAGATCAGATTATAACTAATGATAATAAGGAGATTTCAAAATGACTGAATATACCGTTCGACAATTAATCCTGAACCATGAGAAGGCATTTATGCCCGAAAAAGCAGCTGGCGTAAACGCAGTAATTCAATACCATTTAACGGGTGAGGAAGGAGGCGATTGGATTATTGATATCAATGATGGGGCATGCAAGGTAACTGAAGGTATCACCGAAAACCCAAAAATGACACTAACCGCAGATGGTCGTGAATTTGGAGACATATTGTTAGGAAAAATGGATGGAATGGCTGCTTTTATGCAAGGGAAGTTGCAGTTGAAAGGTGATCTAAACCTTGCCATGAAGCTGACATCCTTTTTTAAGATGAAATAAAAATATAATATTTCCAGGGACTGCAAAATTTTACAATACAAGCCTTTGAATAGATTTTATATTATTAATGGATCATTGTTAAAAGTTAGCTCATGGATATAAGAATTATATACGAGGAAGCCTTTTCTCAATCCAAGTATTGATAATATTAAAGGTACTTTAAATATGAGATTCAGAAGCTAATCGAACAATAAACCATAAGAATAGAAAAACCGCTTATAGCAAACGGTTTTTTTATACATTGATACTATGACTTCACTGCAAAAAGGTGTTTAGGGATTCACAAAAACGGAAATCGTTAATATAATGAATCCATGTTCAGAAAAAATACCCAACACCTACAACCAGCT